>Ga0102589_1002897_pt1 | contig 18738 bp, 24 predicted proteins | sample AraplaMF_Col_mLB_FD_76858 | JGI IMG/M metagenome (GOLD analysis project Ga0102589, IMG submission 76858) | Arabidopsis root microbial communities from the University of North Carolina, USA - plate scrape MF_Col_mLB | ecosystem: Host-associated > Plants > Roots > Endosphere | place: USA... | reverse complement strand
CATATTCCTCCGACGTGCCAAGATGTTCCATCGTGTCGATCGTCTTCAGAATATGATCGCGGATGCCGCCACGTTCTGATGCCATGAGCTACCCGGTCCGTTACCTTCCGCTTGCCAGGCCGCCCAAGTGCCGCCTGGTGCGCCGTCAATATCCAATTGAAGGCGCGCGAAATCACCTAGGCCCTTTGGCTTAAGCCCCCAATGGAACAATCTTCACGGCGGAAAGGTGTGCATGCTGAGAGCAAGGAACGCCACGGCCAGCCTGCGGATGCGCTAGGACTCAGCGGAGCAGATCCGAGGTGTTTTTCGGACCTCTGGTAGCTTTAGGTGACTGGGTTGGTGGCTTCGCCAGGCGTGTTGAGGAAATCAACGGTGACAAGCTCGATGCGTCGCCTACCAATCCGGACCGTCATCGAAGCTTTGATGCTAGCAGATGCGCAGCCAACAGTTTGCCGCCGCAAAGCCGGCTTGCATTGGTCATCGATTTTCCTCAATGGAATAGATGGCATGTAGCAGTGCAAGGTGGCTGAGGCCCTGAGGCAGGTTTCCAAGCCCCGAGCCGGTCGCCGGATCGATCTCTTCGTTCAGAATGCCGAAATTATTTCCAAGCCTTTCGAGCAAGCGCTTGAGCAATAGCTCGGCATGATCGACCTCACCTAAGAAGGCATATGCTTCGACAAGCCAGCATGAGCAGGCGACAAAAGTCCCCTCCTCCTTCGCAGCGCCGCTGTAGCGGTAAACCAGCGGACCGACAGCCAGCTCTCGTTCGATTGCGGCCCGGGTACTCTTGAGGCGGTTGTCGTGCTCGAAACCGAAACGGGTTGTCAGCAAGAGCGCCGCGTCGAGCCGATCGGTCCCGGCAAAAAATGTGTATGCCTGCTTCTCGCTGGACCAGCAGTTCTCGTCGATCCATTTGCGTATTTGATCGCTCACGCCAAGCCAGCGATCAGCGTCACCCCTGATATGCCCTTCCCTGGCGAGCCAGGCCGCGTTCTTCAGCGCCAGCCAGCAGCCAATTTTGGAAAAGGTGTAGTGTTGCTGGTCCTCAAGCTCCCAAATACCGCAGTCCTGCTCGCGCCACCGTGTCACGCATTGATCCGCCAAGCCTGCCATAAGCCCGGCTGCCTGCGGATCAAGGACATGGCCACATTTTGCAAACAGGGTAGCGGTTTCCAGGACATCGCCGTAACAGCTGAGCTGTGTCTGTGTTCTGGCCCTATTGCCCACCCTGACAGGCGATGACGCCTTGTAACCGGGGACGGCGACCGTTCGCTCGTCAGGCACTGCCTCGCCCGTCAATGTGTAGACGACCTTCGGTACCGGGCCATCGTCAGATATGGTACGGACCAACCAGCCAAAAGCACCGATGGGCTCCTCAAGTGATCCCGCACGCAGCAAAGCCTTGATCGTATAGGCAGCATCCCGCACCCACGCATATCGGTAATCATAGTTTTTGACGCCGCCAAGCCGCTCAGGAAGTCCAGACGTCGCGGCTGCAGCGATGGCCCCAGTCTTGGAATAGACGAGAAATTTCAGGGATAGCGCACAGCGCACGAGATCGCCTTTGAATGGGCCGTCATAGGCCAACTCACTGGACCACCTTCGCCACTCGTCATCGCTAAGGTCAATCCGACGGTCGATATCCTTGAGGTTTGGTATGGCAAGAGGAGCTTGATCGGCCACGAGAAAGGCAACACATGTCGACGAGCCGGCTGACGTCGTGTGGCAGGCAAGTGTTCGCTGATCCTCATCGACGATGATACCAACCTTATCATCGTGACAGAAGGTTGTGGTCAAATCCCCGATATACCGTATTGCTGCGTTCGGATGATCGGCGCGCCTTACCTGCCGCTCAGCGCATGTCGGCTCCAGCGTAATTTTGAATTCGACAGAACCCCTCAAACCTTCAATGCGACGAGCCAGTTCGCACCATGGCAGCCGTCCAGCGACACCGCTGTTCAGGGACTCGGTCAACCGGGCAGACCCGGTGTCGGTGATGAAGATGGTTTCCAGAACATTGCTGTCTTGCCGGTATTGCCGCTCGATGTGAAACTCTGCGGTCGGCGTGATGGTGAATTGACCGCCCGCTGAATCATGCAGACGGTTGAACAGCGGCGGGCAATCCATGTCGGGGGCGCACCACCAGTCAATGGCGCCGTCAGCGCCGACAAGGGCAACTGAGCGACCATCTCCCACTGCAGCGTAGTGCTCCAGTGGGAGATAGCCGTCGATCCTGACTGGAACGAGGGTTCGCAGCATCAGGGTAGCGTATTGCCGCCGGTCACGCCAAAGCTCTCGCCCGTGATGTAGCTCGATTCCTGGGAGGCCAGGAAAACGTAGATTGGCGCACATTCGGCTGGCTGACCGGGACGTTTCATCGGGACCTCGCTGCCGAACTCCGTGATGACGTCCTGCGTTTGGCCTCCGGATGTCTGCAGCGGCGTCCAGAATGGACCAGGTGCCACGATGTTCACGCGGATCCCCTTTGGCAGAACCTGCTTGGACAGTGCCTTGCTGAACGCGACGATTGCCGACTTCGTCGGCGCGTAGTCGAGAAGTGTCGCAGACGGCTGGTAAGCTTGAATGGAAGCGGTATTGATGATCGATGAGCCTTCAGGCATGAGCGGGACAGCCGCCTTGCATATCCAGAACAGGGCGTAGACATTCGTCTTGAAGGTTTCATTAAATTGTTCGGTTGTCAGCTGCGAAATGTCGGCGATGGCTTTCTGGCGACCAGCCACATTGACCAGGAGATCGAGACCGCCCAGCTCGTCATTCGCTGTCTCAACAAGCTTTTTGCAGAACGCTTCGCTTTTGAGATCGCCAGGGATCGCGACTGCCTTCCGGCCTTCCGCCTCAATGAGCGTGATCACCTCCTCCGCGTCGCTCTGTTCTTCAGGCAGATAGTTTATGACGACGTCGGCTCCCTCACGGGCGAAGGCAATCGCGGCTGCCCGCCCGATCCCGGAGTCGCCACCAGTCACGAGTGCTTTGCGACCATTCAGTCGACCGGTACCCTTATAGGATGTTTCACCGTGATCGGGCACAGGCTGCATCTTGCTCGCCAAGCCGGGTACTGGCTGTGGTTGCTCTGGAAATTTTGGCTGAGGATACTGCGTGAGCGGGTTCTGCATATTAAACTGGTCGGCGGAAGCCATTGATCATCTACCCTTTTTCATGAAGGAAAGATCAAAAGCTCCGTGATAGGAAGTTGTTCCCGAGCCAACGCAGAAAGGGCACTTAATTTCGGAACTGTTTCTGCTTTCGGTGGTTGGTCGAATGCGGGCTGCGGCCGTCGCCGCCGCCCTATCCTTAACGGGCCAACTCCTATGAACATCGAGCACAAATCTTTTAAACCAAGTGACTGGGTCCCAAACAACGCACGCTTCCCAGTCCTGATCTACCGCCCGGCAATTTTCGATGCCACCTCGTCGGATTTCGAGGAGGCATTCGAGGAGAACGGCTGGACCGGTATCTGGCGCGATGGCGTGTTCGATTATCATCATTACCACTCGGGAGCGCATGAGGCGTTGGGCGTGGGGCGCGGTACAGCCAAGCTTCAACTCGGCGGACCTGGTGGCGAAATCATCGAACTCGCGACGGGAGATTGCCTTCTTCTACCAGCAGGAACGGGCCACAAGAAAATAGAGGCATCAAGCGACTTCGAGATTGTCGGCGCTTACCCTCCGCGCCAGCAGGCAGATATCCAGACGCAGGCACCGAGCGCCGAGCTGCTTGCGATCATTTCGTCGCTTTCAATACCAGGCAACGATCCGGTCGTTGGCGCGACCGGTGGCTTGAAAGAGTTTTGGCGATAATTTTTTCCTTTGCCCATGCCTGATCGCGCGGTTCGACGCTTTGGCAATTCCCAGTAAGTGGCGCAATGTCCTTCGAGGATCTGGGGAGGGCACACGCTTGCTGTGCGCCCGCGCCTCCTAGGTGTGTGGTCCCAACATGTCACGGCATTGACGAACCAGCTCTACGGCGAGGCTGCCAGCCGGCAGCGGTCGGACAAGCTCGGCCTCCGGTTGCGAAAGGTCAAGCCAGGCCTGCCCATCGTGACGCCGATAGCGATATCGCTCAAGGCACAATCAGGCGGTCGCGGCGGAACGAACTAATCACACAGAGGTTCACCCCTTCGAGGCAATCAAGTCTCTCGAGAGGAGTATTCCGATGGGAAGCACAGCTGACAAGGTTTCCGGTAAAGCCAATGAACTGGCTGGCAAAGCCCGCCAAAGCGTGGGCGATGCAACCGATGACCGTGATATGAAGGCAAAGGGCATGGCGCAAGAAGCCAAGGGCGACGCTCAGCAGGCGAAAGGCCAGGCTAAGGACGCAGTTAAGAAGGTCGTCGATAAGGCATAACGCCTTCGGCAGGACCTGGTGGTCCGCTGGTAGTGCTACCCCAGCGGGCCGGCTCTCATAGCCGCGCTTCCCTAGATTCTAGTGCCAGATCTCCGTCCTGACTCCCGTCTTCGTAAGCCCATGCCATGGAACCCACAGCGTGTAGCAGACAGGCAGATATCTTCAGAACACATGCAGGCAGACTTTTGAGGCCCCTGCTTTGTCGGAGGTGCGGCCCTCACTTACAGCAGGACGGTTTTCTAGACAGATGTGAAATGCTGATGAGCGATCTTCCATCGCTGCAATCAGCTGGACTTCATCGCTTCCTCGGCAGCAAGCATTTCATCGATGCTTGCTCCCTCGCGGGTCGTTGCTGGTCCGGGCGTGGTCGCAGCAATACGCAAGTCTTCCAACATCTGCGCAGCGAACGCTATAGCGTCGTCATCGCTGGAAACGCTGTCGGCTGACATGCGGACAGCCACAAGCTCGTTGCCCTCCCCATGAAACTCCACCGTGACAGTCGCCTCTGTCGTCCTGGCAACATTTGTCCGCACCAGATGCATTCCGAAATTCCCTCCACTTCATGGACGCGACCCCCGCAGCAGCCGCGCAGGTTAAATCTACCGACCACTACTTTGTTCCAACCGCGTTCTTAGAAGCAGGACACGCACCAAGCTGGCGCAGCCCAGCGAAAGCTGCAGCCTCTATCTCTTCGTCGTCCCCGGTATGCTCGTCACGGTCGCCGATACCGGATCACTGGCAGGGAAGCTATCCTCGAGCCCCTCCTCCAGTTCGGCCTCCAATTCGATTTCGTCGTGACTTTCGCGAGCGCTTGGGACCGGCTCCAGACCTCTACTGCCTTCGTCAAAGTTGCCATTGCTCAAGGCATCGTATCGGTTGAGGCTTCCTTCGGGTCGCTGGGCTAACATGCCGCTCAAAACGGCCGTCAGACCGTTGTTGCCGGCCTGGTCGTCCGCCACTTGCTGGAAGACACCTGCCATTCCTGCGAATATTTCGGCAGCTGGCTCATCCGCTCCCAGAAACGCGCCAATTTCGTTCATTTCCGCAACCCAACGGTACGCTTTGGGATACATGTCAGGAATGCCGTGACCGAGCTTCTCGACCAGCTGCCGCTGACTTTCGGATAGCTCCGCCATCAGGGCTTTGTCAGCTCCATTCCGAGCGGCTGCCAGCAACATCGCGGTGCCGAGGCCAATCAGGCCTTTGTTGATACCGGCGTAGCACATCTTGAGTGCCGATGCGGCACCGACGTCGCGCTCAAGAAGACGCGCATCCAAGCCGAATTCGGTAAGAACCGCTACGGTCTCTCTTGCATCTCCACTGATATAGAAGCGGGGGCCGGGTTTGCCTGCCTGTGGCGGACCACCGATAATGCAGGCGTCGAGAACTGTCGCAGCAGTGTCCTTAAAGACTTCAGAGACCTTTTCCATCGTTTGTGGAGAAACGGCATTGCAGTCAACGAATGTCGTAGAAGATTTGGAAGAGCGAACCGCCGTCGCGACCTTGTCGGCCACCGCTAAAGCCTGAGACGGCGGGACAATCGACAAGATGATATCGGCGTCGACCAACGACATCAGGTCTTCCTCACGGATGCCAGCAACCGCAGCCCGATCCCGTGTCGCTGAACTGCGGCCTTCCAAGGTAGTACTGATCTCCGCTCCGGAGGACATAAGGGCTTCCGCGACAGCGCTACCCATAGCTCCCATTCCGATCACAGCGATTTTTGACATTAACATTTGCCTTTCTGATATTGAAGTCGGAACTAGAGGCGACAAGCGCCGATGCAAGTTACCTTTGCCGAGATAGCCAGCAACGATGACCGTCACTTGGTAGTTGTAAGCGATCAACCATCTGCGAAATCGAAAGCTATTGAACACGTTCAGTTATTTGCGATGAATGACGGCCAGGGATCTCAACCCGCATCGCATGCGATGATTTGCACTTGATTTTGGATCATCGCCATTCTCATTTTGGGAATGCAAGCGGTGGGTCATCTGAAAACGAGGGCATGGCGCAATATGACGATCGCGGCATTTCTTGAGAAGACCACCGAAGCTGGTAACGTAACCCAGCAGGTGCGATCGCTTCTCGACCAAGTGTCGGCATCGCCCGTTTTATTGGGGATTGGCCTGCTTGTCCGTTGAACAACAAGCAGCTTAAACCACGTTCGAGACGCGTCGAGTAAGTCAAAAATCTGCGACAGCGCTACGGGCGTGTAGCCTAAATCCCATCAAGAACAATCAATCGCGCGCACTCTCCAGTTCGGAGGACGTTCAAACTGTTGATATGCCCCTTTAGCCATACAAAGCCCGGTTCAAAAACCCTGCTTCTCACCGGCCCCTCTTCCGTCGGAGCTTCGGGATCGTTCCTCGACCCGATCTGCACCTTTGGAAAGGTCGGATCCTTTCCGCGCCTCGACGCCCTTTTCCTCCTTTGCTACCTGTTCCATCAGGCCGTGGCTAGCGTCTTTTCCTTTTCCGGTCTCGGCTGGTTCTCTTCCTCCTTTGCTCAAAAGGGACGAACGGTCCCGCTATTGTCTAGTTCCGACAGTCTCCTCGATTTTCCGCAATTAGGTAGCAACTGCCACCAGACTTGGACGCGCAGGGTCGCCGTGATCCTATGGCGTGGTTGTGAAAAGCAGTGCTATCCTGACATTCTGGGAATCGTCGTTCCCACCGTCGCCTCGCGAATGAGCGCGAAGATCAGGGGTTTGGTAGATGAATACAATGGCGCCAATGCAGCGAGTCCGGACCTGGATCGCTGGCCGCGGCCGTCCACTCGCACCTTGAGACGGGTAGCGAGTTTCGATACCACCTTGCCAGTTTTCTTGACGGTTTTTACATTGATCCCTCAAGTCGCCGGAGACGAGAGCGGCTCGTTGATACACCCGATTTAACAGGTGACCAGCGTTTTGACGCGCTGGTGGGAGCTATTGGGGAACACCTCTGCCGTAGGTGGAGGCTAGGACCGGCTCCGCTTTGGACCGACGAGCCGGAACGCTTCCTAAAGAAGCCATGGTTCCTTGGACAAGAGCGCATGAAGCCGTTTTACATTGCCGAAAGCCCCATCGCTTACAGGCGCCGATTCATTTTCACGGAAATGGAGCCTCTTCGTCGGGCGCGCATGCCCCGCGACGCGATGTGGTGGCATGCGGATGAGATCCGCACGGGTATGACACCGCTTCCAGAGGAGGTCGTGCTAACTGAACCTGTAGACGAAGAAACGGACCCGGCATACACAATGGCCATGTGAAGTCTGTCGTGTAGCTCATCTTTCCAGAACGTCGCTGTTGGTGGCAGTTGCTACTTGATAGCGCAATTTTTCCTGTCCACTGCCGCACAAAGCTTTTAACCTTTGTGATGATGGGAATGCAGATCTTCCTCCTATTCGCGATAAGAGGGAAAATCCGCTTCTGTACGGTTTTGAACAATCCCTCCGGAACAACTTTTCAGCGGTGTCGTTTCAGCGAGGTGAATTGGACCCTCGCATGCCGGGAATACAGATCAACTCTTCTGTTCGTCTTATGTTGCTGTTGAATTCGATGAGTGACGTAGCGTTTCGCCCCCTCCCGCATAACGTCGGCATCAAAACGGTCATCCTCGCCGAGAGGGCAGGCCTCATTCAGCGGGAGGGTTCGCTTGGGCTACGTCCCCGCTGCAAGCTGACCCAAGCAGGCACAGCATATCGTCGCGAACGCGGATATCCGACGGGATAATGGCGGCCGGGTTTACATCGCCGCGACGCTATCGTGCTCTCCATGTCGCGGCAATCCCGCGATAGCCTCAAGGTGGCTCAATATAGATCCGTCATAGTGGCCTGCAGGAGGGACTCACACACAACTTGGTGGCCAAACGCACACGCGATCATCGAGGCCAAAGCCGTAATCAAGAAGCCTATGTCATGGGCAATGACCCTTTGGCCTCATCGCGGCCCAAACCCTATGGGTGTTCCACCTGCGGCCGCAATCACCAAGAAGATAACGGCAACGATGATCAGGGTGTACATATAGTCCTTGAGCTTTTCGAAGGGTTCATCGGGCATTCCGAAACTCCTAAGCTATCCAACGTCGACGGTATTGCACCAACCCTTGCGGGCGATCAAGGGGCTTACTCCCCATGTCATGAGGGAGCCAATGAGCTACATCACTGAAATCCAATCGAATGCCACAGTCGTTTTGCTGTTGATGCCACTCCCGCCCTAATCCCGCCGGGCCCTCGACCGAAGCGCTCGAGCGTTTGCCGCCATTGTCGTAGATTACATCTCTTCTCCTGCCCGCATCGAGCGCCAATCCTGGCCGCTGTAGCTGCCCACTGTATCTGGAGGCGCCTGGGCAATACAGGGATCTGCCGGGGTTCTAGCTTGACGACAGCCTGTCGGGATCCGGTCGCTGACGCGGGGCGGCGGCTGGCAACGCCGCGCAAATGTAGAGCTCGGTAGCCCATTTCTGGGGATTGGCTCGGCTCAACCAAGGCCTTAGGCTCCGCGGAAACCACCAATGGGCGAGACGAATGAACTCGATTACGAGAACTTGCTGCACGCGCTCGCAAGCCGCGCGCAGTGTCCTGACACACAAGCTTGGCTATCTGTCGGTCGCGGCTTTGGCCGTGTTGATATGGGCGAGCGAGGATGTTCCGGCTTCTCCCAAGGGTCAACTTGCTCAGAACGAGGCTGCGGTCCGCCAAAGATTGCAGTGACCCGATCGCAGGGTAGCTCGGCCGGTACATAGTCCTTTGGCCGCGAAACTATGGGCAGCAGCCTCCATTCAAGCCTCTTTCAGTTCTATGCCGATCAGGCATTGAACAATGCCCGTGCGAGCACGATGTAAGTGGGGTCAGGAGCCACGTCATGCTTGTCATCATCTCAGCCGCGGTCATCACGCTCGTTGCCACTCTGGCCGCTCGATATCTGCTCGCGAAAACGCGGCTGACGGAAAAGTCGATCGACGCCGCAATCGCCCGGAGGCTCCATACGTCTCCGGTGCTGTCGGAGATGCGCGAACTGCGTGAACTCAATGGTGTGATGCGCAATATCTTGGCCGATCTCGTCGAAAACGAGGAACTGGCAGTGCGGAGACCGGACGATCATCGTTCGCCTGCGACCCGGACTCGGTTGGTGGCAATGCGGGAAGCGCGCCGCCGGGAGATATATGGTGAGGCGATCCTTTTGCTTCGGCAGACCGCTCGAACTCGAACCGCGGAAAGCCCCGTTAGAGCAGCACACTGAAGATGTTTAGGCGTGAAGCGCCCCCACCATATCTGCAGCACCGTTCATTATGATGGTCGCGCCTTCAACTCCGAGGCATGCGACCAGGCATCCCCGGTTGATATCTTTCGCAAGCACCGGGAACTCAAGTCGTCGTATGAGCGTTCTCTCGGTCGTCTTTAGAGAGAGATCACATGTCCTCGGGTAGCAAAGCTCGCCACCATATGTACATCTTCGTCGCGATTATTTTCGCAGCAGCGCTCGCAATAGCGGGGGCCTATGTCGTTATCGCAAAACCAGGTGAGGCCGCGAAGGAGCCTGTGTCCGAGGTTGTTAATCCGAACAGCTAGCCCGCGGCAGGAAGCCTGTGGGATCGAAACCGACAGGGGACGAACACACGGCCAATCGCGCATGTCCGCTTCCTTGTCACCGACGTGGCGTCAATCCCAGGCCTGCAACGAGCCGGCCGACAATCGGGTCCAAGCGTACTCTTCATAACCAGGACGGCTCGCCAGTCCGCAATGCCGCCTCCGTGCGGATGGCATGATCTCCCCAATTCAAGAGAGCCAATTAAAACCAGCCTTATAGCCGCCGAGACAGAGGCGTGATCGGGAACAGACCGAAAAGGTCATCGTACCGCACGAGCAAAAGGGATAGCTGCGTTAATATCTTATTCCGCCGCTATTCCGCTCACTATTGCCTGCCGCTGGATCTGGTCGAAATCATGTACCCGTACCGATGGACACACCTTTTTCGCAATGTCGATTAGGTGTCTGTGATGCGTGAGGTAGATCACCTGGCCTTGTTGCGCCATCCCGGCAAACAGCCTGAAGGCTTCTTCCGCCCGAAAGTCGTCGAACGTCTCCATGATGTCATCGGCGATGAACGGGACGCCGGGCCGCTCCGTCACGAATTCGTGGTATCCAGCCACTCGCAATGCCAGGTAAAGCTGAAACCGTGCTCCCCGCGACAGCGCGTCTGCCGACAGAGATCCGCCGCTCGCTGATAGAGCCATCAACACTTCCCCATCTTTGCCGGGCTGCGCGGCTACCCCGGAATAGGCGCCGCGGCTGATGGTCCGGAACGCTTCCGACGCTCTGGACATCATCCCGCTCCGATGACGATCCCTGTAAAGCCTGAGCGCCTGTTCGGCAGCAACGACACCGATCCTCAGCTCGAGATATCTCTCTGCCCGCTCTTCAATATCCAGCAGCGTGGTCCGACGCCGTTCCTCGATCTGAGCGGCCGCTGCATCGCCTCCGACCGCGTCCAATGCCTTGCGGATGGTGGAGAGCTCGTGAAACGCATCTCGGCACGCCTGCTCGTGGTGTGCAAGAAGCGGCTTCATGCCCTCCAGCTCGACCTCAAGCGCATTCCTGTCGGCAAGCGAAAGTTGGTGTTCAACCTCGGGAATGTCCTGGACGCCGGTGATCTCCAGGAGCTCGCGCTCAAGGCCATCAATGGCCGCGCGGACTGCCTGCCGCTTCAAGCAAAGATCAATCTGCGCTTCCACCTCATCAATGGTGGTGCAGCCGAAGAATGCCGTCATCTCGCCAGTGCGAGCGGAAAGAACCTGTCGGGTCACCAACAGCTGTTTCTCCTGCTCCCGCGCCTGATCGAGTGCTTCTTCAAGCTTCTCGACCCGATCCCGGTCCCGCTCGGCGATTTTGATCTTTTCTCCGATTGCCCGCGTCATATCGCCGAGCGATCCCGACCGGTCGATACCGAGGCCCGAACACAGAGCAAAGACCGTTTGCTCGAAGACAATGGCGTCCTGCTCCATCTTCTGAACACGGTCTACCAGGCTCTCTTTCATTTCGACCGCCGACGACAGCTTTTCCAGGATCGGTATGATCACGTTGACGGCGTCGACATCCGGAACAGATTGTTGATCCTTGAGCCAGCAACCAGCGCATAGTTCCGCCCACCTAGCGTTCCACTCGGCATCGTCGCTTTGCGCTTCGGCCAGAAGCTTTGTCCGCTCGTTGCGGTCAGCATTGAGGCGTTCAAGCCGGTCGGCTTGATCCATCGCCGAATTGAACCGATCAAGCTCACGTTCGGCCAGCGCGATGAGTGAGACGGTATCGTCAACATCGACGGCCTTGATGCCGGCGGCTTTGAGCGCTGCTGTTACGCGCAGCTTCGCCGAGACAGATCGATCTCGGACATCCGCAATCTCCTGGTCGATCGAACCCAAGTCGTCGCGGGCTGCCAGAGCCGTTGTCCGGCGACGGAGCCATTCTTGAAGTTCGTTTGGGTCACGCACGAGGAGCTGGGCCGCCGCCACACCCGAGAAACTGGTGAGCATCTCCGAAGTCAACGCTGCCAGCGCAGAGCGCGCGTCTGAAAGGCGCTGGTCCGCGGACTGAAGCTCTGCGACGGCGACAGCGCGCGTGAGGCTGAGTTGCGCCAGCATTCCGCTATCGGCGAAATGCAGAAGACGCGCCGACACGGCCTGGTCGTCGGCCCTCATGGTGCGTTCGAAGTCGAGCGCGGTCTCGATCGTTAACGTCTGTCGATGCAATAGCCATGCTTCATCGCGCGCAGCACGGCTGGCGATCGCCGACGTCTCGTCGATTTTTCCGGAACGTTCCCGAATATCCGCGATTTCGGCATCCATACGGTCGAGTTCGGATTGCAATCTATCTCTGTCCGAGGCCGCGGACTTTTCAGAATCGCGGCAGTTTGCATATGTAGCTTTCCATTTTTCGACGGTGGTCGCCAACGGAACCGGGATCGCAGCCAGCTCAGCCGACGTGCCTCGCCACGGCACGAGCTGGGCCATGCTTTCCAGCACGCTGGCCTCAGCGGCTTGTCTGCGCCGCGTCAGAAGCCGAAGCGATGTTTCGTCGTCGAGCGTCTCCATCGCGTTGACGGTCGCGGCTAACGCCTCGAACGCTCTGCGGCGTTCTGGCTGCCTGTATTCAACTAGGCGCTCGTAGGCTCCGCCCTCCTCTGCAAGAGCGCGATTGGTTCGGGCGAGCTCTTTGCTGGCGGCTTCCAACCGCGCATCGACGCCCGACCTCGCGTTGATGAGGCCCCTCACTCTGCCGACTGTGGTCGCGTCAAGAATCAGGCGAGCCGGGTTCTTCTCTCCCGGCTGCCCAAGCTGGAGAAGCAGCGCGTCAACTGAAAGGTCTGCGATCCGCCCTTTCAATTTGGGAATGTCGACCACCGCCGTGACATAGCGTGGCTCCAGTGTCTTGAGGAGCTCCTCCCCCCTACCTGCGAAGGCGAGAACCTCCGATGGATCGGCAACCCTCTCGATCTCGCTCTCGATGGTGGCGATCGAATGCGCAACGGCGTCAATCTTAACCCGCAGTTCGATGCTTTCCTTGCGAATGGCCGAGAGCTCATTCTTCCATGAGCCTGGGGGCTCCGGTACAGCAATCGTCGCCCGCAGTTCTTCCCGGTAAAGTGACAGCCGCGCCATCGTTGGAAGAGCTCGCAGGATGCGGTTTATCTCGTTTGACCGCCGTTGGATTGCCGACTGTTGATCAACCGCCTTCTGGTATCGTTCCTCATGCGCCGCAAGTTCGATCCTCATTCGCGTGAAGTCAGTTGCCTGAAGATCGAGTTCGTCACGCTTCACCTTAAGGTCCGCGAGACGCGACCTGAGCTCTCCGAGTTCCGTGTTGCGAGCCCGTAGCTTATAAAACCGATCGGCTTCGCCCCGGATTTCGCCGAGCCGTCGACTGAGATCTGAAAGACCCGCGCTTGCAGAAAAAAGCAGCTGCCCGAGATCGCCCTTGCTGGCCAGGATGCTCTCGCCGCCGCTTTTGAGGGTTTCTTCGTCGAGCGAGAACATCGTCGAGAACGCAGCGCGATCGATCCCACCGAGATCAGCCATGATCTCGGTTTCCGCAACAGTCCGCTCATCGCCGTCCAGCAGGCTATTTTGCAAGCGCTTGACCCGGACGAACTCACGATCCCGTCCAGCGACAAGCAGGTTGCCGCCTAATCTCATTGCTGGATAAGGATGTAAAAATCCATATTTGGTGCTGTGTCCGATCCCGAAAACGAGATCGAGGATCGCATTGAAAGTCGTCGACTTGCCTGCCTCGTTAGGGCCGTAAACGACATGCAGGTCGGGCGACCCGACCGGAGGTTGCCCGAAATCAACAACAGCGTCCGTGAATTTTCCGTAGCGCGTCAGGTCGAGACGATTGATCCGCATGTCACTCTCCCTCGGCCCCCTGGAGAAGCGCGAGCACATGCGCTGTCCCCTCTTTTGCAAACTTCGCCATCAAACCGTCATACGCCGCCTGATCTTTTCCGATGATGTCCCTGAGCTCCGCCGGCAACTGGCCGCGCAGTTCGTCGGCAATCGCCTTGACCTCCGAATTGAAATCGATCGAGCCGTGGATCTCTCGCGCAATGATAGTCGCGAGCTCGCCCAGCGCTCCCGGATTCCCGCCGTTTTGCCGCGGCCGCGACGACGAGACTTTCACTTTTTCGATCCAGATATTTCCGATCGACGAGCCGTGTGTTTCGAACTCCGTCCTCAGAAGGTCGATGTCCCTGCGAGCGCGCCATGCAAGCTCACTCGTCCCTGTCACCTCCACCCGTGCCACAATCTGGCCTCTCGGTATCGCCGAGGCCAGTTCGCCAAGCTGATGTTTGGACAGTGCCACCAAGTCGTCCCAGTCAGCGGCCATTGAGACGTCAATTTGGAGCCGCTCGAATTGGGCGACGGCAGTTCTTCGTTCTTCGACGAGGATCGAGCGGTCATCACGCACGGTCACCAGTGACACCGTCTTCGATCCGTCCTCATTGATGTCGCGCCCCTGCGGTATTCCGGGCATCACGACAGCGCAGCTTTGGTCTTGCAGAGCGGCTCGTTTGTGAATGTGGCCGAGCGCCCAGTACTGAAATCCTGCCTGTCTGAGCTCGGCGACACTGCAGGGCGCGTAAAGATCGTGTCCTGCTGACCCGCCAAGGCTGGTATGCATGATCCCGATATTGACCGCGCCGGGCACCGGGGCGGCAAAGTGTCGGAGGAGAGATTCTGGCGCATGCGGCTTAGCAAAACTCATTCCGTGGATCGCAACGTCGATATCCCCGGCGGACCGCTCGATGGTGACCAGTTCAGCGATCTCACCGAACACCTTGACCGTGTCAGGCATCACAAGCTGGGCGGTGATCTTTGAGAGGGCATCGTGATTGCCGCGGATGATGTAGGTCCGAATACCGCCCTGATGCAAGCGCCCGAGTTGTTCGGCAAGGAACCGCGCCGTTTTCATCGACGTCTGCTCTCCGTCGTAGAGGTCGCCAGCGATGATCAGAGCGTCGACCTGCTCTTCCAGGCACAGCTCGATCGTCTGGATGAACGATTGCCTGGTAGCAAGCCCGATGAGATCTGCCAGCTCGCCGTTGAGAAGCGCAAGGGACTTCAGCGGCGAGTCGAGATGGATGTCGGCGGTGTGGACGAATCGGAATGCCATGGTCTGCCCTTGTCCGTATCAGCCTCGTTAGCCTTTCTGGGTTGAAAATGCCAGTTCGCATTCCTGTTTTGTTCTGCTATCCCCAACTTTCCGCGAGGTCAAATCCTCACCCCGCGGCTGCGCGTTTTGCCGGCGGCTTCGATAGGCCCCCCAATTCTTCTGTTCAGATACACCTATCTCGCACGGCCGTTGTGTCGACGAGTGGGCGCGCACCAGGAGGATTGCGATCGCTAAATCTCGGCTTTAAAACGCACGTTAGGCCACGCGGAAGCTGCAGAATGCGAGAGGAAGGCATGACCAGCGATATAGGGATGAGGATGCAAAGGCTTATCGCCAGCCTGACGGACAAGCATTTCACCTATCCGCCGCATAACATCGGTTTGAAAACCGCGCTGGCAGCCAAGCAGGCGGGGTATATCGAAATCCAGACCGGTTTTAAAACATCGCTGAAATGCCGTTTGACCTCGAAGGGCGTCACGGCTCAGAGGCAGATCAAGCGTCATCCGACAGCCGTTTGAAGCCGGCTTCTCCATCGCGTCGTACGCCCTTTCCCGGCCGAACGGAGCGACAAGTCACAGTTCCGATGGCTATCGTTGCGCGCGCTGGATCACACGTACGTTCTCATCAGCACGTCTCGGCGACGGTGCTTTATCGCGGTGAAGCGGACGAGGTGAGCGGGCTCTCGCTCTTCGGCAAAGACCACGACGAAGCCAGCATTCGGCCCTATCAGTATTGACGGCGTTGATCATCAACGCTTGTTCATGAGGCCAGCCGCTTTAACGCGACGCTGAAGAGCATGCTTTACAACTCCGGTGCGAAGCCCAACCCCCGTACTTGATGTCGCTTCTTCGTTGTGCAGGTAAAACGGGTATTTGCCGAGGACACGCGAAAGCCGGTGTTCGCAGGTTTTTGAACGTCTGTTCCGGCCGGCGCGCAACTCACACGGCCTGCCGCATGCAGGTAGGTGTAGCCTCGAACGAACCGATCTATACCCAAACCGGATCGCTGGAACGTTGGATCTCACAGCCTTGCAATCTTAGCCAAGGTGTAAACGTAAGCCTCAACCTGTTCGCCATCGATGGTGACGGAGACCGGCGCCCTACGATAGCCCTCGCCTTCGAACGAATCCAGCCGCTGCCAGTGTTGTGGAAGATCGGAGGATTCGAAGACCGACACCGGGATCGCGTAGGCCTGGTCATCGAGCACGAGACCGGGAAAGCCCAAGTCCGAGCCCCAGCCAGCGTCCACGAGGCGCCCGAAAATCTTGCCCGACCGCCAGAAGCCTGCAAGTCCGTCAAGTTGGTTATTGTTGAGCTTTCCAGGTGCAAGGCTGCCATAGGTCGCGAGGCGATGTTCAACTGTCATTGTTACTGTGCCGTATTTTAGAACGAGACGTTCTGATAACGCTTAAGTGGAAAGGAATTGCGAACGATCGCCAAGTCGCTTGAAAGGCCGGTTCACGTCTTCTGCCTTTGGGAAACGCTTGTGACTGTGGCAGACACCGCCTCGCTTGCAGGCAAGGCTTTGTGGAAACCTTCGTCGACCTCTCCCTTTAGGGTCTCGTGATCTTGCCCGCAACGCACGCTCGATGATGTTTGCAACCCCAAGCTGCCCTCGCCCAAGTTGCCGTCGCTGAGGGCGTCATATCGATCGACGCCAGGATCTGCACCCTCGCCTCCCGACGACACGAGCTGAACCATGATTGCTTTCGCGTGCTCCACCGCATTTTGTGCATCAATGTTGTTATCGGCGTTATCCATGGCAATGGATACAAGCTCGCCACCCTGTCCGACAAACTCGACGGTCAGCATCCTCCCCTCCGGCGTGATCCGGGTGTCTCGCACTTGCATTGCAGCCTCCAGGGTCATTTCCTGCGAATAACTCGGGTTACGCGTTGCAGTTCCACGAAGCCGACGTCGGCATCATCGGTGCAGCATCGGCCGAATAGTGGCGACAGGTTTCCCATTGCAGAATGCGCAGGCCATTGTCGAACGGGAAGCCTGTCTCTTCAGGCGGCGGCATTGGCTGAAACTTTCTGGGCTGCCAAGACGTAATTCGATCGTGATCGAAAGGTCATGGCCGCCGCCCCCCTCCCGCAGTCTCCTGTCGGGACGCGGCGGTCGCACTACGTCGCCTCCGCGAGGTTCGATTGGCTGGCGTACCGGCGCTACTCTCCTCACTCGCCGGCACGAGCCAGGACACAGCGCAGGTGACCCTTCAGGAGCCCGCAACGCACGACAGAATGCTGCCACCGTCCGCTACTCTCCCGGACTGTTTTTCACACGATCGGCATTTTGCTGAGGAATCGCAACGGCGATAGTAGCGCACAGCGTATTCTCTGGCTCCGGCCTATCCTCTCGGTCAACGCGGTCCGGGAGTTTCTCTATCGGTATTCAAGCGAATGTCTTGCGCCTCAAGGCAAAACATCTGGGCGGCCGCGGCGTCGGCGAAAAGCAGCATTGCGTTCAGCGTTCTCAGTGAAAATCCTACTATCCGGCGCGACGAGAATAAATTCGCCACCATCGTCTCCACCAGCCCCCGCCGGTCAAAGCCTGGGCTCTCGACGGAGGGAGAAGCGAACGCTTTGGCTAAAGCGGAGGGCACCGGCGCCCGGCACTCGACCCTGCCTCAGTTCGCAGTGTTTCGCAGAACGTTCGACATTGCTGCCGATTCCGTGCATGCTGGTCCTCAGGCGTCAAAGCATCAGACACTTTCCCGCCTAGAGGTCATTGCTTCTCCCATCACTCTCTGGCAATGACCTCGCCGAAATCGAGGTCCGGCGGCTCGTCACTGCTCCGCCGCACAGAGATCGCCTCACAAGTCCAAGGCCTAACCCGCCGCATGAGTGAGGCGATCTCCCGCGCCGGGCGTTCCAAATCTGCACGTGATCTTCGTGCGTGGCCGCTCTGCCAGGGCTCGGGCTGTTGATGTGGGATCCAGGCACGGGCCGTCCAAGAGCTCTCCCTTGAACGGTGCAGACGACCTCAGCACAAAGGCTTACTTGCCTCGCGTGCAGCCTTGAGCCGCTCGGTCTTACGGCGACGGGCCTCTGCTTCGGCTTCTATCGCCGCAATGGCAACACGATGCGTTTCTTCTTCGCGCGATCGCCGCTCGGCCCTTGTTATCGCATTACGGTGACGGATTTTGGGTGGATCGTCTTGCTTACTCATGCGCGCATAACTGCGTCGGACCGAGGACAAGGCAACAGTCTCGTCCGATAGCGTACAAGACCCGGTTCGAGACATCGCTCATCCAGCAATTCCAGTCACGAGCTCTTTCGATGCCAGAATGCACTGAGCAACAATGAGGCTGCCGAAGCCTCCAACATCGGATTTGTCTTCGGTCGTTGAATCCCGCCCATGCCGGGCTATGCGGGCATTGACTTCCGCTGCGTGCAGCGACATTGAGCAGCCCCACAATTCTTGAAGACCGACATGACCACTTACCGCTCTACAGGCCGGCACATCCCACACCCAGACGGCGGCACCTCTGATGTCGATGTCTTCGCAGAGATCACATGCCTCCTCGAAGCCTTGACGGGCTTCCTGGAGCACCACACCGTCAAAACGTTGAAAGGTCCCGAACCGGCGCTCGTTGTTTGCCGCCGGGCAGATGGCGAACCGGTTCCGCATGTTTGGCTGAAGCAAGAACCAGGCACCGGGCGTCTCTACAGAGACTTCGCAGTGCGAAGTGGCTCCACCAGGACCTTAGGATCAGCACGACAGGT
>Ga0102589_1002894_pt1 | contig 18752 bp, 18 predicted proteins | sample AraplaMF_Col_mLB_FD_76858 | JGI IMG/M metagenome (GOLD analysis project Ga0102589, IMG submission 76858) | Arabidopsis root microbial communities from the University of North Carolina, USA - plate scrape MF_Col_mLB | ecosystem: Host-associated > Plants > Roots > Endosphere | place: USA... | reverse complement strand
AGGCGGCGTGGCGCCAGAATTTCTGACTCTCCTGCTGCGGCTCGCTCATCGGTCAATCTGGTTCAAGACGCTGCCTGGCCCGCTCTCCTAATCCTGGGACACGGACAGGAGAGAACCATGCTGCACAATGACCCGATCGCCAAGCTGACGCCAGAGGTCGTCGCCTGGCGCCATCACATCCACGCCAATCCCGAGCTCGGCTTCCTGGAGGTGGAGACCGCCCGCTTCGTTGCCGACAAGCTGCGCTCCTTCGGCCTCGAGGTGCAGGAGGGCATCGGCGGCACCGGCGTCGTCGGCACACTGCGCTCGGGCTCCGGCAGGCGCGCCATCGGCCTGCGCGCCGAGCTCGACGCGCTGCCGGTGATCGAGCGTACCGGGCTGCCCTACGCCTCGAAAAAGGACGGCGTGATGCATGCCTGCGGCCATGATGGCCACAGCGCCATGCTGCTCGGGGCGGCCAAACTGCTCAGCCAGAACCCGGATTTCGACGGCACCGTCCACTTCATCTTCCAGCCGGCCGAGGAGAACGAGGGCGGCAGCATGAAGATGATCGAGGCGGGACTGTTCGAGCGCTTCCCGGTCGAGGCTGTCTATGCCGTGCACAACTGGCCGGGCGTGCCCTTCGGCACGATCGCGGCCCGCGCCGGCGCTCAGATGGCGGCGGTCGACAATTTCGAATTGCGCTTCTCCGGCCTTGGTGCCCATGTCGCCATGCCGCATCTCGGCGACGATCCGATCCTCGCCGCCGGGGCCTTCATCCAGAGCGTGCAGCGCATCGTCTCGCGCGCCGTCGATCCGCAGACGCCGATCGTCGTCAGCCTGACGCAGGTCCATGGCGGCAATGTCGGCAACATCGTGCCGAAGGAGGTCTGGCTGCAGGGCACCTGCCGCTTCTTCGATCCGGCGCTGTCGGATCTGTGCGAGCGGCTCATCGGCGAGATCGCGCAGGGCATCGCCGGCTCGCACGGCGTCACCGCAACGCTCGACTACAAGCGCGGCTATCCGCCGGTGATCAATACCGCCGAGGCGGCGGCGCTGGCGGCGCGGGCCGCCGCCGCGGCGGTAGGCCCGGAGAACGTGTCGATCGAGTTCAAGCCGAGCCTGGGCTGCGAGGATTTCGCCTTCATGATCCGCGCCACAGGCGGTTGCTATGCCTGGATCGGCGCCGGCGAGGTCGGTCCCGGCGAGGGGCTGCATGGTGACCGTTATGTCTTCAATGACGGCATCGTCCCGCATGTGCTGCGCTACTGGCAGAATCTCGTCGCCGGCGCGCTGCCGAAGGCTGCGCCATGAACGCGCATGTCCACACCCGAAGGATGATCGAGCGCCGCCGCGGTGGTCGCATCCTGCTCGACGGCGTCGACACGATCATGCTCGGCGCCAATGACTATCTCGGCCTTTCGACCGATGAGCGTGTGCTGGCGGCGACCAACGAGGCGCTGCGGCTCTATGGCAGCGGGACCGGGATCTACCCGGTCTTCGCCACGACGCCGCTGCACGAGGCGCTGGCGGAGAACCTCGCCTCCTTCCTCGGCGTCGAAGCAGTGGCGCTGTTCTCCTCCGGCGGCAGCGCGAATGGCGGGGTGCTGACGACTCTGGTCGGGGCGGGCGACGTCATCATCTCCGACCGGCTGAACCACGCGAGCATCATCGACGGCTGCCGCCTGAGCCGGGCCGAGGTCGAGACCTATGAGAACCGCAATGTCGCCGGCCTGCGCCGGGCGCTGGAGGGGACAAGGCGGGCAAAGCGCCGCCTGATCGTCACCGACGGTATCTTCAGCATGGAGGGCGGCGCGGCGCCACTGCAGGAGATCCAGGCGCTGGCGCGTGAGTTCGACGCGCTGCTGATGATCGACGAGGCGCATGCGACCGGCGTGGTCGGGCCGGGTGGTACCGGCACCGCGCCGCTCTGCGGGCTCGCCAATGGCGCGCCGGACATGCTGCTGACCGGTTCGCTGTCGAAGGCGCTGGGCGGGGCCAGCGGCGGCTTCGTCGCCGGGCCGCGCACGCTGATCGAGACGCTGAAGGGCAAGTCGCGCAGCTGGATCTTCACCATGGGGATGACCACGGCGAATGCTGCGACGGCGCTGACGGCGCTGAAAATCTGCCGCGACGATCCCGGCCCGCGCGAGCGGCTCTGGCGCAATGTCGCTCACTTACGCGAGGCGCTGCGCTTCTATGCGCTCACCTGTCATGACAGCGACAGCGCCATCACCGCCGTGAAGGTCGGCGGCGAGGAGCGGGCGCGGGCGGTGACCACGCGCCTGACCTGGGCCGGCGTCTTCGCCCCGGCCGTGTCCTTCCCGATCGTGGCGCAGGGCGAGGCGCGGCTGCGATTGCAGGTCAGCGCCGCGCATGAGACGGCCGAACTCGACGAAGCTGCTGCGGCGCTGGCGGCGGCGTTTGCGGAGACGGGTTGAGCTCAGCTTGCAGTGAGCCGGTAGAGATGCACCGGTTTGCGCGGGGCGCGCTTGATCACGCCCTTGGCCTCGAGGTCGAGCTGGACGGCCTTCAGCCACCAGCCGGCCGTGGCGCCCTGCGGGAAGAGGTTGTCCGGCAGGAGCGGCAGCAGCGCCTCCTTCGCATCCGGGACGGTCAGGCCGGGCGCCTCGTCCGGCAGTGCAGCGAGCAATGCCTTGCGCATCGCCCGGTACTTGGCGCGGTCGACGCGCTCGGACTTGCCGGGCTTGTTGATGTTCTCGATCTCGATCTTGTCGTCAGGCATCGATCGTCCCCGCTGTCGTGATTGTCGGATTGCGGAAGCCCATGGCGATCCAGGCGCCGAGTAGCTTGGCGTAGAAGGACATCGTGTGGGTCTTCAGGTTCGGGATGTCGGCCGGCAGGGCGGAGGCGTCGGGCAGGTCGCCGGTCATGGTCCGCAGCTCCGGCTTCGGCCGGGCCTCTTCAGGCCAGAGATGCAGGTAAAGGCTGAGCCAGTGCGCGCCCTTCATCTCCAGGAAGACAGGCGTGTTGCAGCAGGTGGCGACGATGCGGCGCGAGCCGGCACCGGGCTTCAGCCGGAACTCGCTCAAACTGTCGGCGCCCGCGACGATCTCGATCCGGTCCTTGCGATACTCGGCTGACGGCGTCGCGCCATAGGCGGTGAGGATGTCGCTGCCACCAGGCAGTCTGGCGAGGCGTGCGGCGGCGGCCCGGCAGCTGTCGCACAGGCATTCGGAGACCAGGATCGGCGCTCCCTGCACCTTCAGCCGTGTATGGCCGCAAGCGCAGCCGATCGTCATGGACTGGCTCATGCTGCGCGCTCCTCGGCGACATGGAAGAGATGGCGGATATAGCGGTCGAGATGGTCGAGGCTCTCGCGCGCCAGGTCGGGATCGTTGCCGGCTTTCGCGAGAACGAAGCCGCCCTGCAGCACGGCCTGGGTGTGCCGGGCCAGGCTTTCGGCGCTCCAGCCGGTCGTGGTGATGCCGTGGTCGCGGCGCGCCTGCTCGATATCGGCCTCCAGCGTCGCGGCATGGCCGAAGATGCTGCGGCCGCAGGCGTCGCGAATATCAGGGGCGCTGGCATGGACCTCCTGCGCCATCGTCCCGACCAGGCAGGTGAACTCGTGGATATCGCCGGCGATGATCGCCTTGCGGAAGGCGACATAGGCGAGGACGCGGTCGAGGGCCTCGGCCGGCTGATGATAGGGAGCGGCGGCAAAGAAGGGCGTGACTTCCTGCGTCCAGAACTCGGCCGCGGCGACGCCGAGCGCCTCCTTGCTCGCGAAATGATGGAAGAGGGCGCCCTTGGTGACATCGGCGGCGCGGCAGAGATCGTCGACGCTGGTGGCGGCGAAGCCCTTGGCACGGATGACGTCGCGCGCCGCTTCAAGCAGGCGGGTGCGGGCATTGCCGCGTTCAGGGGACTGTTTGGTGGGCCGTGGCATGATCGATACATACCATTCAGTTGGTATGTTTCAAGTATTTTCTCGCTCACCGCCGAAAGGGGACTCTGGGCGCATTGACAAGAAAAATTGTCAATGCAAACTTCGGGCATGCTCGATCTCGATGTCATCGACGATCCCGCCCGTGCCGCCGTGGCGCTCGACCCGGTGAAGCGGCGAATCCTGGCTGAGCTGTCGGAGCCAGCCTCGGCGGCGGCGCTCGCGGGCCGCGTCGGGCTGACCCGCCAGAAGGTCAACTACCATCTGCGGGCGCTCGAAGAGCATCAGCTGGTCGCGCCGGCGGGTGAGCGGCACTGGGGCGGGCTGACCGAGCGGTTGATGGTAGCGAGCGCCGCCTCGTTCGTCGTCTCGCCGGCGGCGCTGGGCTCGCTCGGCGCCGATCCCGAGCGCAACCCTGATCGGCTCTCGGCGAGCTATCTGATCGCGCTCGCGGCCAGGGTCGTGCGCGAGGTAGGGGCGCTGTGGCGCGAGGCCCGCCGGCAGGACAAGCGGCTGGCGACGCTCTCGCTCGACAGCGTCATCCGCTTCCGTTCGGCGGCCGAGCGCGCCGCCTTCACCCGCGAGCTGAGCGAGGCCGTGGCCGGGCTCGCCGCCCGCTATCACGACGAGAGTGCGCCCGGCGGGCGCTCGCATCGTCTCGTGGTCTGCGCCTATCCGGCGCCCGAGGCGACCAAGTCCTGAAAGGATACTGGACCATGCCGATCAAGAAGGACGGAACCGGCAAGCGCTGGGTCGAGATGGAGGTTCTGGTTCCCGGCAAGCCGGAGCAGGTCTGGCAGGCGCTGGCGACTGGGCCGGGCAACACCGCCTGGTTCACCCGCACCACGATCGAGGAGCGGGTCGGCGGCAAGCTCAGCTTCAGCTTCGGGCCGGAGATGAACTCCACGGGCGAGATCAATCTCTGGGAACCACCGCATCGCTTCGGCTACACCGAATATGAATGGGGCGAGAAGGCGCCGCCGATCGCGACCGAGATCACGATCACCAGCCGCTCCGGCGACCAGTGCCTGGTCAGGATGGTGCATTCGCTGTTCGCCTCCAGCGACGACTGGGACGACCAGATGGAAGGCTTCGAGGGCGGCTGGCCTGGCTTCTTCGCGGTGCTGCGGCTCTATCTCACGCATTTCGCCGGCAAGAAGGGAGCCTGCTTCCAGGCGATGCTGCCGACAGAGAGCGAACATCTCGCCGTATGGAAGCGGTTGACCGAGACGCTTGGCCTCGCCGGCGCCAATGTCGGTGAGCGCCGCGAATTGCCGGCCGTTCCGCAAGCTTTTGCCGGCACGGTCGAGCAGACCGAGCAGAACCGGAAGCAGCGGCATGTCCTGCTGCGCTCCGATGACGGCGTCGCTTTGATCGGCAGCTACGGGATGGGCAACAAGGTCAATGTCAGCGCCTGCCTGTTCTTCTATGGCGAGGACGCCGATGCACGTGCTGCCGAGAGCGAGCCGAAATGGCAGGCCTGGCTCAAGGAGACCTTTGCTGCAGCCAGCTGATCGGACTACTCAGCCCCGCTGGCTTAGCAGCCACGCCCGAACCAGCGCCGTCTGCTCGGCGTGCCGTGGCTTGCGGGCACTGACGACGTAGAAATCGAGGCCGCCGCGCATGCTGGCCGTCGTCGTCAGAGCGAGGCGGCCGGCGGCAAGGTCGGGCTCGACCAAGAAGCGGCTGGCTAGCGCGACGCCCTGGCCGGCGATCGCGGCGTCGATTGCGAGCGCCGTCTGGTTGAAGCGCGTGCTCCTGATTGCCAGCGGCATAGACCGGCCGAGCGCACGCTCGAAGAACTCCGGCCAGAGATCGTGCCCGTCGCGCAGCAGCGGCAGGCGCGCCAGCTCGTCCTCGCTGGGGCACAGGGCAGGCTGGCAGATCGCGACGATCTCATGCTCGAACAGCAGGTCCGCAGTCAGGCCGGGGCCGAAGGGCGGACGGCCCTGGCGGATGGCGATATCGACGCCATCGGATTGGAAGTTCGCCAGCGCGTCGCTGGCGAGGATGTTGAGCTCGAGCTGCGGATGGACGGCGGTGAACTCGGGCAGGCGCGGCAACAGCCATTTCGCTGCGATGCTGGGCGTCGCGCTGATCGTCAGCCGCAGGGGCTGCGGGCGCAGATTATCGGTCGCCTCGGCCAGCAAAGCGAAGGCGCGGGCGACATGGGTCGCATAGCTGCGCCCAGCGCCGGTCAAGGCGAGCAGGCGCGGCTGGCGCTCGAACAGTTTCAGGCCGAGCTCGCTCTCCAGCCCGCGGACATGCTGGGCGACCGCGCCTTGCGTCACGCCGAGCTCGTCGGCGGCGGCGCGGAAATTGAGATGCCGCGCCGCTGACTCGAAAGCGCGCAGCGCGTTGAGTGAAGGCAGGCGTTGCTGCGGCTCGATCATCCAGTAGTTTTTCTATCGATATGACGCTGGTCAACTGGCTGGCGAGTTTATGTGGCTAATGCGAGAAAGACCATAATGGGAGCTATCGTAAGCAGCACCCATATGCCCTTTGCAGTAAGATGGAGCGTCTCATGGCAGGAGAAAAAGTCGCGATTGTCACTGCCGGTGGCAGCGGCATGGGCGCCGCTGCGGCGAAGCGGCTGGCGCAGGATGGGTTCAAGCTCGCGATCCTGTCCTCTTCCGGCAAGGGCGAAGCCCTGGCCAAGGAGCTCGGCGGCTTCGGCGTCACCGGTTCGAACCAGTCGAACGATGATCTGAAGCGCCTGGTCGATGAGACGATGGCGCGCTTCGGCCGCATCGACGTGCTGGTCAACAGCGCCGGCCACGGTCCGCGCGCGCCGATCACCGAGATCACCGACGAGCAATGGCATACCGGGCTCGACGTCTACCTGATGAACGTGATCCGGCCGACCCGGCTGGTCGCGCCGGTGATGGCGGCGCAGAAGAATGGCGCGATCATCAACATCTCGACCGCCTGGGCCTTCGAGCCGGCTGCCAACTTCCCGACCTCGGCCGTGTTCCGCGCCGGGCTCGCCGCCTATACCAAGCTCTTCGCCGACCAGTATGCGGCGCAGAACGTGCGCATGAACAATGTCCTGCCTGGCTGGATCGACTCGCTGCCGGCGACCGAGGAGCGCCGCGCCGGGGTGCCGATGCAGCGTTACGGCACCAGCGAGGAGATCGCCGCGACGATCGCCTTCCTCGCCTCGGATGGCGCCGGCTACATCACCGGCCAGAACCTGCGCGTCGACGGCGGCTTGATGCGCTCGCTCTAGAGGCGTAGCCATCGCGCCGTACGTTTTGACGAACGGAGCAGGCGCGATGGCGGGCAAGGTCGACTGGGATGCGAACCAGTATCTGCGCTTCGAGGACGAGCGGACGCGCCCGCCGCTCGACCTGATCCAGCGCGTTCGCCTTGCGGATCCGCAGCGCTGCATCGATCTCGGCTGTGGGCCGGGCAACAGCACCGAGCTGGTCGCGGCCCGCTTTCCGGGGGCGGCGGTGGAAGGCCTCGATTCCTCGCCGGACATGCTGGAGAAGGCGCGCAAGCGCCTGCCGCAGCTCTCCTTCACTCTGGCCGATCTGGAGAGCTGGTCGGCGGATGGCCGCTACGACCTGATCTTCGCCAATGCGGCGCTGCAATGGATACCCGACCATCCTGCCCTGTTTGCGCGGCTGGCGCGGTCGCTGGCGCCGGGCGGCGTGCTCGCGGTGCAGATGCCGAACAATCTCAGCGAACCCTCGCATGTCTCGATGGACGAAGCCGCGGCCGAGGGGCCGTGGGCGATGCGCCTCGCCAATGCACGGGCTTCGAAGGCGGTGATCGGCTCGTTCTCGGATTACCGGCGCTGGCTGATGGAAGCCGGATGCGAGGTCGACATCTGGCAGACGACCTATGTCCACGCGCTCGCCGGACATGACGCGATCGTCGAATGGTTCAAGAGCACGGGCCTGAAGCCCTATATCGACCCGCTGCCGGCCGAGGAACGGGAGGCCTTCCTCGCCAGCTATCGCGACAAGATCGCCAGAGCCTATCCGCTCGAGCCGGACGGCAAGGTGCTGCTGCGCTTCCCGCGCCTGTTCGTCCTGGCGGTGCGGGGGTAGCTCCGGCAGTCAGTGCGCCCTGGTTTTCGTCTCGGCGAGCACGTCGTGCAGGGCGAGCTCATGCGCCAGCGCGTTGAAGGCGACGTCGTCGATCTCGCCGCTCTTCAACAGGGCGCGCAGGGCCTCGCGCTCTGCCGCGAGGGCGGCCTGGCGCAGCTTGCTCTCGGCTCGATACAACGCGACGGCCTCCTCCCGCGGTGTTTGGCCATCGTCGAGCAGCGCGAGGCGCCGCCGATAGGTCGCGATCAGGCCCTCGGCAACCGCCTGGTCGACGGTCGCGGCACCATCGGTGCCACCGCGATGGGCGACGCCTTCGAGCCGGGCGATCGCGGCTTCCGTCGCGGTGATCCGCGCCCGCCGCAATTCGGTGGCGTGAGCGGCGCCATGTCCGGCGGCGAGCCCACGCACGATCGGCGGCAGGCCGAGGCTGGCGATCGCCAGCCAGAGCAGGATCACGCCGGCTGCCAGGAAGATCGCGACGTCGCGCCCGGGGAAGGGCGAGCCGTCGAGCGCCAGAACGGGGAATGACAGCACACCGGCGAGCGTGACGGCGCCGCGCACGCCGGCGATCGAGCCGGCCAATCGCGTGCGCAGGGTGGTGTGGAACTGCTCCAGGCGCAGGCGCCGGCTGACGACGCGGCTCAGCGCGATGGCGACCGTGATCCAGACAAAGCGCAGCAGGATCAGGCAGAGCGTCAGCGCGACGATGATGCCGAGCGGTTGCCACAGCCAATGCGTGTCGATGAGCGCCGGCGGAACGGTGCGGATGATCGCCGGCAATTGCAGGCCGAGCAGGACGAAGAGCGTGCCGTTCAGGAGGAAGGCCAGCATCGTCCAGAACGAGTGGGCGAGCATATAGGCGGAGACGCTGAGCTGGTTGGCAGTGCGGGTGCGCCCGACGGTGAGGCCGGCGACGACGGCGGCGAGCACGCCGGAGGCATGCACGGCTTCTGCCGCGAGGAAGGCGGCGAAGGGCAGGAACATCACGACCAGAACCTGCGCCTCCGGCGCGATCCGGTCGAACTTCGCCAGCAGCTTCAGCGCCCAGGAGACAACGGCGACCGCCAGCAATCCTGCGGCAATGCCGCCGGCGACGGCGAAGAGGAAGGCGAGCGAGGTTTGCCAGAACGAAAACGTGCCGGTCAAAGCGGCCGCAGTGGCGAAGCGGAAGATCACCAGGCCTGACGCGTCGTTGAGCAGCGATTCCCCTTCGAGAATGTGCATCAGGTTTTTCGGCACGGTCTCCTTGTCGACGATCGACGAGACGGCGACCGCGTCGGTCGGCGAGAGCACGGCGGCGAGCGCGAAGGCGACCGGCAGCGGCATGGACGGCACCAGCCAGTGCAGGGCAAGGCCGCAGAAGAGGGTGGTGAAGAAGACCAGTCCGATGGCGAGCGACAGGATCGGGCGCAGCAGCTTGCGGTATTCGCGCTTCGGCGCTTCCCAGGCATCGGCGAAGAGCAGCGGGGCGATAAAGAGCAGAAGCGACAGCTCGGGCTCGATCTTGGGATGGAAGCCGGCGGTCGGCCAGGCAAGTGCTGCGCCGAGGCCGATCTGGACGATCGGCAGCGGGATGATCCTGAACAGCCGGGTCAGCGGCTGCGAAGCCACCACGGCCATGACCAGGATCAGGATGAAGGTGAAGGTCTGCATAGGGGAAGCGGTCGGCCCGGTTCGCTCTGGGGTCGGCCGCGAGGTTTAGCCATTAGCGCCCGGCGAGCCAACCTCGCGGGGCACGATCCGGTGTAATCTCAGAACGCAACCTTGTCGGCGCCCTTGAGCTGGAGCTGCTCGCGGGCATCGTCCGGCGTCGCGATCTCCAGGCCGAGGCCCTCGATGATCTTGCGGGCGGCGCGGACCTGGTCGGCGTTCGACTTGGCGAGCTGGCTGGGGCCGAGCCAGAGCGAATCCTCGAGGCCGACGCGCAGGTTGCCGCCCATCGCGACCGCCATCGCCGCGATCGGCAGCTGATGGCGGCCGGCGCCGAGCACTGACCAGTGATAATCGTCGCCGAAGAGCCGGTCGGCGGTGCGCTTCATATGGGCGACGTCCTCGGGATGCGGGCCGATGCCGCCGAGCAGGCCGAAGACCGACTGGACGAAGAAGGGCGGTTTCACCAGCCCGCGGTCGACGAAATGGGCGAGCGTATAGAGATGGCCGATGTCGTAGCACTCGATCTCGAAGCGCGTGCCGTTTTCGGCGCAGGTCGTCAGGATGTTCTCGATGTCCTTGAAGGTGTTCTTGAACACACGGTCGTTCGAGCCCTCGAGATAGGGCCGCTCCCAGTCATGCTTGAACTCCTTGAAGCGGTTCAGCATCGGGTAGAGCCCGAAATTCATCGAGCCCATGTTGAGCGAGGCGACCTCGGGCTTGAAATGGGCGCAGGGCTTCAGGCGCTCCTCGACCAGCATGGTTGGCGCGCCGCCGGTGGTGATGTTGATGACGCAGTTCGAGCGCTGCTTGATCACCTTGAGGAAGGGCTCGAAGGCCTCCGGTGACTGGTCGGGCTGGCCGGTCTTCGGGTTGCGGGCATGGACATGGACGAGCGCCGCGCCGGCCTCGGCCGCGCCGACGGCGGCATCGATGATCTCGTCGGGCGTCACCGGCAGATAGGGCGACATCGAGGGCGTATGGATCGCGCCGGTGACGGCGCAGGTGATGATGACTTTGCGGTTCTTGGCCATGCGATTTGAGTCCTTCGCTGATCCCTAATCTTTGAAACTCACGCCGGCTTGCGCTTCGCCGCGCGCTTGTGTGCCTGCAGGGCGGCGAGGCGGCCGTCGCGCCAGTCGCTGACGCGCTTGATGCGGGTGGCGTCCTGCGCGCCGTGCCATTCGCGCATGACCTCGGCGACCGTCTCGGGCTTGAACGGATTGCCCAGCCCCTCCGAGGATTTGACCATGCGGTCGAGCGATTCCGAATAGCGCGAGCAGTAGTCCGGAATCCCGCCGGGCGCATTGAGCTCGATCGTCTCGAACGGGCCCATGAACGACCAGCGCAGGCCGAGCCCGTCGCGGATGGTCTTGTCGACGTCCTCGGCGCTGGCGACGCCCTCGCCGACGAGCCGGAAGGCCTCGGCCAGCAGCACGGCCTGCAGGCGGTTGAGCACGAAGCCGGGCTTCTCCTTGCGCAGGGTGATCGCGACCTGCCCGGCCTGCTCGTAGATGCGCTTGGCCTTGGCGACGACCTTGGGATCGGTCCAGGGCGCCGGCGCCAGCTCGACGATCGGCACCAGATGCGGCGGGTTGACCGGATGGGCGACGAGGCAGCGGGCGCGGCCCTTCAACTCTTCCGAGAAGGTCGAGGCCATGATGAAGGAGGTCGAGGAGGCCAGGATCGCCGAGGCCGGCGCGAGCGTGTCCATCTGCGCGAAGAGCTCGCGCTTGGCCTCGACCGTCTCCGGCCCGTTCTCCTGCACCAGCGCGACGCCTTTCAAGGCATCGGCGAGGTCTTTCGCGACTCGGATGCGGGCGAGCGAGCCCTGGGGATCGTCGACGAGGCCGTGGCCGGCGAGTTCCTTCAGGTTCTTGCCGATATGGACGCGGGCGGCCTTGGCCGCCTCCGGCTTCACATCGTGCAGCGCGACCTCGAAGCCATGGCTGGCGAAGACGGTGGCCCAGGCGCGGCCGATCAGGCCCGAGCCGACGATGGCGATCTTGGTCATGCGATTCAGTCCATGGCAGTCGAAGGAGAAGGTCTGCTCAAAGCCACAGCACCTGCCGCCGCAACGCAAGATCCTGGCTCAGCGCCCGCGAGGGGCCGATATGGGTGACCTGGCCGCGCTCGAGCACGACGGTGCGGTCGGAGAGCGCCAGCGCCAGGTCGAGATGGTGGTCGACGATGACGATGGCGATCTCCTTGCGGAGCTTGTCGAAGGCCTCGAACAATTCCTCGACCACGGCCGGCGCCAGGCCCTCGAAGGGCTCGTCGAGCAGGAGCACCTTGGTGTCGCCGGATAGGGCGCGCGCCACCGCGACCATCTGCTGCTCGCCGCCGGAGAGATAGTCGGCCGGCGACTGCCAGCGTTCCCTGATGCGCGGGAAGAAGGAAAAGATCTTCTCGTCTTCCCAATGGGTGCCGTTGCCGGTGCGCCGACGCAGACGCCCGAGCTCCATATTGTCCTTGACGCTCATGCCGGCGAACAGGCCGCGCCCCTGCGGGACATAGGCGATGCCGGCGCGAGCGATCTGGGCCGGCGGCAGGCGGGCGATGTCGCTGCCCGCCAAGCTGATCGTGCCGGACGCAGGCGGGGCGATGCCGGTGATGGTCTTGAGCAAAGTCGACTTGCCGGCGCCGTTGCGGCCGAGCAGCGCGACGATCTCGTTCTCGTGCACGCCGAAGCTGACCTGCCGCAGGATGTGGCTCTTGCCGTAGAAGGTGTCGACGTTGTCCAGACCGAGCAGGACCTTGTCGCCGGCGGCGCTCTCACGCGGCTTCTCGGCCAGCGCATGGGCGCCGGAGCCGATATAGACCTCCTGCACCTTGGGCGAGGAGCGGGCGTCCTCGACCGTGCCGTCGACCAGCACCGAGCCCTCGTTCATCACCGTGACATGGTCGGCGATGGCGAAGACGCGGTCGATGTCGTGCTCGACCAGCAGCACCGGCAGATCGGTCGAGATCGACTTGATCAGGTTGCCGACGCGCTCGCGCTCGGCTGCGGCGAGGCCGGCGAGCGGCTCGTCGAGCAGCAGCACGCGCGGGCTGGTCGCCAGTGCCAGGGACATGTCGAGCAGACGCTGGCCGCCATAGCTAAGCGAGCCGGCCTCCGCCGTTTCGATACCGGAGAGGCCCATGGTCGAGATCACCTGGCGGGTCTCGTCATTGACCTGATCGAGGCCGCCAGCCGCCTGCCAGAGGCCGAAGCGCTCGGGCGCCCGCGCCTGCACGGCGAGGCGGACATTCTCGGCGACGGAAAGCGCCGGGAAGAGATTGGTGATCTGGAAGGCGCGGCCGATGCCAGCCCGCGTGATCGCCTCGGGCGAGAGGCCGGCGACATTGCGCTCGCGCAGGCGGACCTCGCCGCGATCGGGCGCGAACATGCCGGAGATCAGGTTGAAGGCGGTGGTCTTGCCGGCGCCGTTCGGGCCGATCAGCGCATGCAGCTTGCGGTCGCGCATGGTGACGTCGACGTTCTCGACCGCCTTGATGCCGCCGAAGCTCTTGGCAAGGCCGGTCGCGGTCAGGATGGCGCCGTCGCCCGCGTCCTTCGGCCTCATGAAGGCGGGGAGCTCGACCGCGCCGGCCTTGCGGGCCGACATGGCGGCGTCCTCGGCCGCCTGCTTGCGGAAGGGCTTCAGCAGGCGCTGGCCGACGCCGACAAGGCCGTCCGGCGAGAACACGATGAAGGCGACGAAGAGCAGGCCGAACCAGAACAGCCAGTTCTCGGTGACGCTGGAGAGTAGGTCACGGAAGACGACGAAGAAGAGCGCGCCGAGCGCCGGCCCGAGGAAGGAGCGCATGCCGCCGATAACCACCATCGCCAGCAATTCGCCGGAGAAGGCGACCGAGATCGGTTCGGCCGAGGTCATGCGGTTGTTGAAGAGCAGGAGCGTGCCGGCAAGGCCGGTGAGCGCCGCCGAGACGGTGAAGGCGACGAGCTTGTAGCGGGTGGTGGCGTAGCCGAGGAAGCGGGCGCGCTGCTCGTTCTCGCGGATCGCGACGAGCACGGTGCCGACCGGCGAGCGATGGAAGCGCCAGAGGCCGTAGACCACGGCGAAGCCGATGGTCGCGACCAGCATGTAGAAGGGCAGGGCGGTCTCGAAATCGATGCCGGCGAAGAGCGGGCGCTTGATGCCGCCGAGCCCGTCCTCGCCGCCGGTGACCGAGGTCCAGCGGAAGGCGACCGAATAGATCATGGCGGCGAGCGCCAGCGTCAGCAGTGAGAAATAGACGCCGCGACGCCGCAGGATCAGGGCGCCGAAGGCGAAGGCGATCAAAGCGACGAGCGCGACCGCGAGCAGGATCGGCAGGGCGAACTGGCCGGGGAGCCAGTTGCGCTGGATCAGGCCGGCGGCATAGGCGGCGATGCCGAACCAGGCGCCATGGCCGAAGGACACCAGGCCGGTGGTGCCGACGAGGATATTCAGTGCCATGCAGGCGATGGCGAAGACCACGACCTCGGTGGCCGAGGTGGTGCCGAGCCCGACCGCATGCATCAGCGAGGGCAGCAGGCTAAGGCCGATGGCGGCGAGGACGAGTGGGAGATAATCGCGCTGGGAGCTGGTCATGTCGGCCTCACTCGAAGCGCTGGATGCGCTCGCCGAACAGGCCGCGCGGACGGAAGAGCAGGACGAGCAGCATCATCAGGTAGATCACCGCGGTCGACCATTGCGTCAGGCCGAGACCGATGGTGATGCCCTTGACCAGGCCGACCATCAAGGCAGCCACGACGACGCCCCAGAAGGAACCGAGGCCGCCGATGACGACGACGACGAAGGCCGGCGTGATGATCTCCTGGCCCATGGCCGGATGGATCGAGTAGATCGGCGCCAGCAGCACGCCGGCAAGCCCGGCAAGGCCGATGCCGATGCCTGCGACCGTCATCATGTAGGGCTGGAGCGAGATGCCGAGCGCGCCGACCATGTCGGGGTTCTGCACGCCGGCGCGCACGACGCGACCGAAGGCGGTGCGCTGCAGCAGGAACCAGAGGCCGAGGACGCAGGCCGCGGCGATCAGGATCAGCAAGGCGCGATAGCGCGAATAGATGAAGTCGCCGATGAAGAGCTGGCCGCGCAAGGCGGGCGGGATCGAGAAGGAGAGCGGCGGCGCGCCGAAGATCATGCGCAAGCTCTGCTCGGCGACCATGGCGAGGCCGAAGGTCAGGAGCAGCGAGAGGATTGGGTCGGAGCGATAGAAGCGCTGGAACAGCCCGCGCTCGATGACGATGCCGATCAGCGCGACCAGCACCGGCGAGGCGATGATCGCGCCGCCGAAGCCGATATGCGGCGCGAGCACGATCGTGAGATAGGCGCCGATCGCATAGAAGGCGCCATGCGCCAAGTTGACGATGCCGCCGAGCGAGAAGATCAGCGACAGGCCGAGTGCGATCAGGAGGTAGTAGACCCCGTCGAGCAGCCCGTTCAGCACCTGCTGGATGAAGAGGGTGAGCAAGGGATGGCCTTTGTCAGCTAGCTGAAGGGCGTGGATTAAAGGGTGCGGGAGCCCTCTCCCGGAACGGGGGAGGGTTGGGAGGGGGCGGAGCCGACGCTGGTCAAATGGGGCGCTTAGCCCCCTCTCCATCTCTCCCCCGTTCCGGGAGAGAGGGCCTGTTGCGGTTCTGGCGCCTGACGTCTCAGCTCATCTTGCAGACGGCTTCGTCGCCCTGGGTGGCGATCACCTCCATGTCCTCGTTCGGGCCGGGCACCGGCGGCGAGGAGGTGAAGAGATCCCACTGGTTCTTGACCTGCGCCGACGGCAGGGCGGTGATCGTGTACATCTCGCTGATCAGCTGATGGTCGGAGGCGCGGAAATAACCCTGGCGCGGCTTCATCACGTCGAACTTCGCGCCCTTCTCGAGATGCTCGAGGATCTTGGCGGTGTCGGTCGATTTCAGCTCGTTCATCGACTGGGCCATGACCTTGACGCCGACATAGTCGCCCCAGGCCTGGTTCTCCGGCGGCTTGCCATATTTCTTGGTGAAGGCGGCGACGAAGGTCTTGCTCGAGGGCGTGTCGATCAGGTGATGCCAGACGCAGGGCCAGATGCCGCCGAAATTGTCCTTGCCGGCGGCCCAGGCGAGGGCGGTGTCGAAGCCGAAGCCGGCGACCGGGAAGGTCAGGCCGAACTCGGAATACTGCTTGAGGAAATTGGTGATCTGGTTGCCGGCGAGGTTGGAGATGACGAGGTCCGGCTTGGCGGCACGGATTTCGAGCAGCAGCGCCGAGAAGTCGGTCGCGTCGGTCGGCACCAGCTTGTCGGCGGCGAACTGGCCGCCATTGGCTTCCATGAAGCGCTTGGCGACCTTGCTGAGGTCATGGCCGAAGGCGTAGTCGGCGGTGAGCGAGAACCACTTCTTGCCCTTGACCAGCCCCTGCGCCAGCAGCGAGCGGCCGGCGCTCTTCACATACATCGAGTTCTGGTGCTCGACATGGAACATGTAGCGGTTGCAGCTCTCGCCGCGGAGCGCATCGGAATTGCCGCCGGTGTTGAGGAAGAGCGTCTTGTTGCGGGCCGCGACCTGCGAGATCGTCAGGCAGGAGGCCGACGAGATCTCGCCGATGATACAGGCGACCTTGTCGCGCTCGATCATGCGCTCGGCCTTGGTCGAGGCGGTCTGCGGATTGACCGAGTCCTCCTTGAGCAATTCGAGCTTGCGGCCGTTGATGCCGCCGGCGGCATTGATTTCCTCCGCGGCGAGGTCGGCGGCCATGACGCCGTATTCGCCGAGCGGGCCGAGGAAGCCGGTGCGCGGCGTCAGGTGCCCGAAGCGGATCGCGTCGGACGTCTGCGCGAGAATGACCGCCGGGCTGGCGACGAGGCCCGTGGCCGTCGCACTGAGCCCGACGAGCGTCTGACGACGCGAGAGGCCCTTGATCCTTGACTGCTCTGACATTCCGTTCCTCCCAGAACTCTCCCGCGCTCTTCGGCGTCGGGATTTACGTCGATCGTCTTCTTCACTGTGCGGCCTTGGACCGCTTGTCGTGATCTGTGATCACAGTTAGGTTGGCAGACATGGTTGCCCGAGTCCAGCCCTCAGATGTGCCGCAAGCGCGGCCCGCTGCCTCCTCTTTGGGGAAGGCCGGGGAAGCGTCGGCCCTCGACGAGGTTGGCTCGCTCCAGCACGAGACGCTGGGCGAGCGGGTCACCGGCGAGCTCCGGGCGCTGCTCATCGCCGGACGGCTGGCGCCAGGCGAGAAGCTGTCGCTGCGCCGTGTCGCCGAGGCGCTCGGCGTCTCGATGATGCCGGTGCGCGAGGCCGTTAGCCGGCTCGCCGCCGACAAGGCGCTGGAGGTTCTGCCGGGACGGGCGGTGCGCGTGCCGGTGCTGACCTTGGCGCAGTTCCGCGAACTCACCCGGATCAGGCTGGTGGTCGAAGGCTTTGCCGCCGAGGAGGCGACGAAGGTCATCAGCGACGCGCAGATCGCCGTGGTCGCCCGGCATGAGGCGGCGTTCCTGGCCGCGGCGAAGGACCCGCCGGACCCGGCCGCCGCGGTTGCGGCCAATCGCGACCTGCATTTTTCGCTCTACGAGGCTGCCAGCATGCCTTCACTAGTCGAAATGATCGGGCGGCTCTGGCTGAAAGCTGGGCCGATCCTCAATCTCGACATGCGGCACGAGCCGCGCCGGCTCGATGGCGGCAGCGCCGTCGTCGCGCATTCCCAGTTGCTGGCGGCCCTGCGGCAGCGCGATCCGGCGGCGGCGCGGCAGGCGCTGGTCGAGGACATCAGCGCTGCGGCCGAGCATATCGAACGGACGGCGCGGCTGGGGGAATAACCAGCAGGCCGAAAAACGAAGGAAAAGGGACGGAAACGATGGATCTGACGATCAAGGGGCTGCGCGTGCTGGTGACGGCGGGCGCCAACGGTATCGGCCGGGCGACGGCGCGGGCTTTCGCGGCGGAGGGCGCCAAGGTCCATATCTGCGACCTCGACGAGAAGGCGCTCGCCGAGATGGCTGAGAGCGATCCGGCGATCACGCGCTCGGTCTGCGACGTCTCCGACCGCAAGGCGGTGGCAAGGCTGTTCGAGGAGACGCTTGCCGCGCTCGGCGGCCTCGATTGCCTGGTCAACAATGCCGGCATTGCCGGGCCGACCGGGCGGGTCGACGAGATTGCCCCTGAGGACTGGGATTCCTGCGTCGCCATCGATCTGACCGGCCAGTTCAACTGCACCCGGCTCGCCGTGGAGCATCTGAAGCAGTCGAAGAACGCTTCGATCGTCAATCTCTCCAGCCAGGCCGGCAAGCACGGTTTTCCGCTGCGCTCGCCCTATGCCGCGGCGAAATGGGGCGTGATCGGCTTCACCAAGGCGCTCTCGGCCGAGCTCGGCGAGTTCGGCATCCGCGCCAACGCGATCTGCCCGGGTCTCGTCGATGGACCGCGCATCCAGAGCGTGATCGCCAACAAGGCGCGCTCGCTCAACGTCTCGCATGACGAGATGACCAACCGGCTGTTCGCCGGAGTCTCGATCAAGCAGTTCGTCGATCCCCGCGACATCGCCAAGCAGATCGTCTTCCTGGCCTCGCCCTTCGCCAAGACGATCTCCGGTCAGGAGATCTCGGTCTGCGGCGATACGCGGATGCTGAGCTGAGACATGTTCTTCGTCGGCTCTGCGCGGTAGCGCCCCAAAATCCATGGGATGGCGGTTTTCATTGATCGCCACCCCACTGCCAACAGGCGGTGGATTTCAAAACTGTCAGGAAAATCCGTATCTTGCTCGCGAACAAGCGATGGGCAAGCGTGTTGAGAATGATGGCGCCGGTCGGTTTTCGATCAAACTATACGCCGGTACTCGCGGTCCAGTTATAATTTTTTCACGGGAAAATTATAACATCCCTTGAAACCACCGAGCGGCCGTTATAATTTATTTCCGGAAAGATTATAACAGGCAACGCCATGCGAGCGATGGACCTCGCCTACAGTACCATGTTCGCCGAGCTGTCTCAGCGCTGCATGGATGCGTCGTTCCAGTCGGAATTCCCCGTCGAGGGGCGTTTCGTCACGGTTCCCGTCAAGGAGCGAAACTACTGGTATTTCGATCAGACGGTCGACGGCGCGGTCAGGCGGCGATATGTCGGCCCTCATAGCGATCCGGAGATCAGCCGCCGGGTCGAACAGTTCAAGGAACTCAAGGACAGCTTCAAGGCTCGCC
>Ga0102589_1002893_pt1 | contig 18753 bp, 18 predicted proteins | sample AraplaMF_Col_mLB_FD_76858 | JGI IMG/M metagenome (GOLD analysis project Ga0102589, IMG submission 76858) | Arabidopsis root microbial communities from the University of North Carolina, USA - plate scrape MF_Col_mLB | ecosystem: Host-associated > Plants > Roots > Endosphere | place: USA... | reverse complement strand
CGGGGCAGCGTGTGATCCCCGTTGGTCAGGCAAGTCTACCGTCGAACGGCGCCTGCGGTAAAGAATTGATCGATCAGCAACAGCGCTTATGTGCGACAGGTGGGGTTATTTGTCTGGTTGCCTTCCGCGTTAGACGCACTGCCAGTCAAGATGCGCTGCGCGTCAAACACTTGGACGCTCATGATGTTCGTAGGCACCAAGAAGGCTTTTCCCGGGCCGCTTTGCCAAGCGCTGCTCTCACTTCGGACCGGGGAAAGCGCCGAAATCCCAAGGTTGTATTCCACTGGGTGGTATCACTGCCGGCCCGTTCATACGCTGAAAGATGGAACACCGGTCATGGCTTCACTTTAGCAAGCCACCTGCAGGCAATCCGTCCGGCCCGACTGGCCACACAAGACATTCCCGTCCAGGCGACACTTGTTTAAGGGAAGGTTCGCCTTCGGCTACCTGTGGGACGTGTCGAGCGGCCGCTATCGGCCGCTCGACGGATGTTTCAACCTTCAGCCGCGGCGGTAACGCTGGCGCTCCGCCTCGATCTGCTCGATCGTATAAGGTTCGGCACTTTCGTCGAAGCGGCTCCAACCTTGTTGCTGATAGCTCGTGCGACGGGATACATAATCGACCGGGCGGGATGCCGACAGGATCGACTGCGCAACTTCGGCTTTGCTGCCCTCGACCTTTGCCGTCACAACGGAGCCGCCACGGCGGATACCTTCAGCATAGAAGTTGGCTTCATCCTCGGGGACACCTTCGCTGATCATCGCGCCGACAATGCCGCCGACCGCGCCGCCGGCCACCGCGCCGGCAACCGCGCCTGCAGCCGTTGCTGCGAGCCATCCCGCAGCAACGACGGGGCCAACACCTGGAATGGCAAACATGCCGAGGCCGGTAAGCAGGCCACCGGCGCCGCCGGCCACAGCGCCGACGCCAGCACCGGCACCCGCACCTTCGCCTGCGTAAGAACCCTGGCCCTCGACATCAACACCATTCGCCTTGTTCGTCACAATACTGATGTGATCGGAAGGGACACCCGCTTCTTCCAGGGCCGTGACGGCGGACCGGGCATCATCGTAGCTGTCATACAGTCCGGTAACAGTTCTCATTTGATCATCTCCTTCAACGGTCCATTACTTGGCGAGTGTCACGTTGCCCTGAAAATCTAGGGAGACAGCTGCATCAGCGCCGTCTTTTTTGGCTGTTGCGCGCCAGACGCCCTGATCATCGAGCTTCAGTCCCATAACGTCCGAAAAGCCGGCTTCCTCGATACGTGACTTCGCCTGACTTTCCGTGAAACTGTTCTTACCAGCCACAGGCGCGCCGGGATTGTGCTCGGTATTTACGGCCGGGGTCGTCTGAGAGGTCGACGGTGTCTCGCTCTGGGCAAAGGCGACCGTCGCCGACAGCAGCATGGCGGCGGTAAACGTCGTAATCTTTTGCATGGAAAGCTCCTGTTGTTGCCAGGACGAAACTTCGAAAAAAGCAACTTGTTCCGACGCTTACATCAAGCTGGGACAACAGTCGCGTAAATGCCCGAGGCGCGAGGCGCTTGCGCAATCACTGCGATGTCAGACAATATCGGGAAACGCCTAGAACTCGTGAGCAGATCGACCGGCAGTGTTCCTACCTGCGTCCCCCGAGGGTCAAACAGGCGCTACCTCAGCCCCAGCGTCGTCGCCGCGATCGATGTCGCGCGATAGCGTCCAGGGTACGCGAACCGACATCTTTGAGCACGTGTTCAAGGCCTCGCCAGAGTTGAACGGTAGTGACTGCGTTCTTGGCATCTGAACCCGACCTCGCAGAGATCAAGCCAATGTGCGGTGGCTCCGCCGCTGCTCCGCAGTCTCAGCGAGGAACCTGAATTTGCTGTCTCGAAAAGACGCTGCAGCAAACGAGAAAGCTATATCTCGAAGGGAACGTGCGCGACAATCGCGCCTGTCGGGTCTCTGATTTCGAACACCAAGCCGTCTAAACCACGGCAACGGCAACCGAGAGCGTCGAGTATCTTGCGACCATTGATCAACGCAGCCGTAATAGCGGCGCCGACATCCGGAAACATGCACCCTACTTCATCGCGGACACGTCGCGACGCCATGTTGACGTCGAAAAAGAACCGGGTGGCGATAGACGTTTCTCCGTTGTTAAATGAGCCCCGCGAGGCGGAGCCGGCGGCGCAGGTGTTCTCAACGCATGCTTCTGGCAGCGTCAGGGAAAATTTTGGAACTGCTAATGGATCCCGTCCGCGATAGCCCGACATGTTGACTATCCTTTCCGGTAACCTGATAGGTGGGCAGCTTCGGCAGCACCTTCAACCGTGAGACATTGCGCGTCCGATTGCGTACAGACGCGCCCCCTAAGTTTTCCCGGGCTTCCACCGTCCTGAATGTCCTTCGCGACTGTCTCGACCATCCCTCGGGAGGGTCGAGACTGTTGATCCGGCCTGTATGATGAGCGGCCTGAAAGAGGAGCGCTCGCGAAAACTTCCTTGGAAATGTGGGTGGAGCCTGATGGGCAAAATCAGTCGGTTGATTGAAACCTGACGCAGCAAACGACCGACGAGCGAGCGGGGACCGTCGGCAATCTGGAGAACTGCGCGCTGCGAAGACAACGGCCGTCCGAGTAACACTAGCCTTGGGTAGACCGCTTCAGCGCAAGGGCACCCGCATTAGCGGCTGTCTCCGCAAGACGGGTGGGAGGCTGTAGCAAATCATTACTTTGCATGATAATGCGGTCGTTGATTAAGCAAGATTTGACGCGAGAAGTGATGCACAGGTCTCTGACATATCTCAGCTTTGGCTTTCTGATCTGCGTCGCAATATCGATCTTTCTCATCGTCGTGGTGAGCGAGCACTATCCGGGGCCTCTTGTCGCAGGGGTAGACATGGGCGTCCGCGAAATTGGCATTGGACTTCTATGCGTCGGTGCACTGGGCGCAGCAATCATTGCCGTCCGGCTCGTCCATGCCTTAATTTCCCTCTACTCCAATTCCTGATGTCAAGCCCTTGTGGACCGATGGAAAGGCGGCTTTCCACCGGGAGCGATAACTTTTTCGCTCCGGCTGCGACTGCGCGTCGTTAATGGCGTGGCCCAAGGGCTAGACCTCGGGCGAGTTTTGGGTAAGGTCGCGACAATCGACTTGTCGCGTAACTGATTGGATGCGAAAGCTGTGAGAAGACTGGACACGCGACACAAGATTGCAGCCGTTCATCCCTTCGCGAGCGCTAGGTTCGGTCTCGCCCCAGCCGGCCTTCGGTGTCGTCAAATGGATCGATCGAGGCACCGCTCGCTTTGACTTCGCAATAACTCTATTTCTGATTCAACTGTCATCGAAGTAGCCCTTGGCCTCCATCGACCCAGATCGGAGAACCGGTGATATGTCGCGACCTGTCAGATGCCAAAAACGCGATGACCTCGGCAACGTCTTCACTTCGACCGGGCTTGCCGCCAGTCAGCGGTACCTGTCCTTCAGGCCAGATGACGGGTATGGCTGTATCATCCTTCTGCCGGAGGTTTGTGTTGGAACCAATGTTGGTTTCGATTTCGCCCGGGCAGACGGCATTGATCCTGATGTGGTGACGGGCGAGCTCCAATGATAGCTGCTGAACCATAGCGACCTGTCCCGCTTTCGTGGTCGTGTATGCTGTCGCTCCGGGGGTGGTGAAGGTCCGGGTTCCATTGATCGACGACACAACGATGATCGCGCCACCACCCGATTTCTTCAAAAATGGCACCGTCTGCCTAATCGTCAGGAATGTGCCAGTGAGATTGACAGATATCGTCCTGTTCCATTCGTCGAGCGTAAGACTATCAATCGGCGCCCAGGCACCATTTATTCCCGCGTTGGCAACAACGGCATCAAGCCTGCCATACATGTCTACAAGAGAGGAAACCGCCGTCTCCATCTGCCTCTCGTCAGAAATATCGGCATCGAGCGCAATCGCATTGCCTCCCAGAGCCGCGATATCGTCAACGACGGCAGCGAGTTCGCGGTGAGAGTGACCCAAGGCGCCAATAGAGTAGCCGTCGCGTGCCAAGGTCAAGGAAGCCGCCCGACCTATTCCCGATCCGGCTCCGGTGATCATTGCTACCCGGTTGGACATGTCTTTTCTCCGCTGACTGTTCCTAAAAACGCGCGAAAGATAAAAACGATGCCGTACGGTTGCGAACAACCATCCTTGTTGCTGAGTCTGAGCTAAGCCGGGGCCGCCGGGCCAAGGATCCTAGTTCCGTAGGAGGCGCGAAGATGAAACAACCCTCTGTTTTCGTGGATTTAGCTGGGAGAGCCGAGACGAGGGCAGCATTCGCGGACATAAGCCCGGCATGACGGAACCCGCTGAGAGTAAGATCCGCTTTTGGAGAAAGGCTGCTGCGGCAAAGCACGCGAGCCAGAGAGGGACGGCGAGACACATAAGACTGGATGAACAGGATCGCTTAAGACGCGCTAAAAGACCGCTCCTTTGGGTCAGTTGTAGGGCAACTTCAAGGGAGCGGTCTGATGCAGCGTTTTTCGACGGCAGCACAGTCACACTACCACGCTCGGGCCGGAGGGCAAGGATTGGTCCGCTACCGTACCGGTCGTCTTCCCCTGCTGTGACATACTGATCGATCGAACTCCATTACAGGTCGCTGGAGTGTCCTGCGTCAGTTGGATTTACGAGGTTTGGCGGCCCTGCTGATGGGCTGCCCGCTCGCCGCACAGAGGTCAAACGTAGTCCGGCGGGAACGACCATAAGAATTGCCTCAGCCGATGCAGTTTTTGCTTCTGCTGCAGACCAAGATCGGCGCTACGCAAATGGGTAGAGGTACCCTGGCACTCGCTCTCTACGAAAGTTCCAAATGGAAAGGGCGCTTCTCGACATCATGTCGGAGCGCCCTTGATCGGGATGGCGACGTTGCGGCGGAAGCCATCGGCCGAGGACTTCATCTGAGCGGATTCGGATGTCCCACGCAAGATCCATGCCCATTCCCTTAACGTCGGGAAGCGGCGTTGCACACAGTTCCTCCACATGTTCTCCACAACCTGTCCACAGCGCAAGCCTCTGGAAAGGCTACGGCAAAGGGCTTCTCCGAGATTCTGTGCGTAGAGCTATATGATAGGGACGACGACGCCGCGAAAAAGCTGCGAAAATGAGTTTCCGTTCCGAGCCATATAGCTTTATGTTCGCCGCGCTCCTGAGCGCAGGCGGCGGACCTTGGAGAGCCGCGGCGGCGAGCATTCGTTGCTCCCGCCGCATCGTTTAGCCGGGGAGCAATGGGTAGCAGGCAAGGTCAGGACTTTCGTCGAAAGCGGAACGCACGACCGCGGGAGTGGTATCTGCCCGCATAAAGCGATCGTGACACTCGATGACATCGACGTGCCGCTGGTAAAAGTTGAGGCCTCCCGCTCCAGCATGTCGATTTTTGGTGCGGCTTGCCCCTTGATTATTTGATCCCTATGCATTGCTACTCAACCGGCGTGATCGAAGTCGTCGCAATGTTGGTCTTGCCTGTCTGTCAAAACACGCGCTAGCAGTCGTCGCGACGCCGGTTCACGTCGCCTATCGCGTTCCGAAGCCTGGTGCCTGCAGCATGCGGACAATCGCGTCATATGTGTAGGGCTTGGGAATAAATGACACGCCGCTCGCAAGGTCAAAAGCACCAAGTCTAACGTGGCCAGAAGTGACGATGACGCGAGTCTGCGGCGAGCGGGCTCGCACCAGGGAGGTGAGCCCCAGTCCATCCGTCGTTCCCGGCATATTCACATCGGTGAATACAGCGTCAAAATCATTCCGTTGAAGAAGGACGAGAGCCTCGTCAGCGTTGCCCGCCTCAAGGACCTCGAAGCCGGCGTCTTCCAGGGCCTCGACGGTAGCAAACCGTATCAGCGGCTCGTCGTCGACCACCAGAACGCGCCTCACTTGCTCCCGCAGCGCCTCGTAGGGGACCTCCAGCCGCCTTTTGCGGTGTTCCCATTCTTCGGCCGCTTTGGCCCAATGCTCGCGATCTTTCCCATTTGGACAACCTTCAGATTGCCATATCTCGTGAGCTCTGATGCTGATCCAGTTATATTGGCTATGTTCCATCATGTCCTCCGATGCTAAAAAACGCGGCCTCGCGCTCGGGGTTCCGGACGGCTACAAGTATTCAACGAAACTCGCCCGTGATTAATTCTCATCAGCTTGCCGGATGATAGCGGGGTCAAATCGACCGAGGACGAGGCTGATCGTGGTTCTCCGGATATTTGAGAGAGTGGGGGAGCAGTACACGACGGCAGTCGTTCTCAATCCTGATGAAAGTTATTGCAATGGATCAAGTCGTAGCAATCTCTGAAGAAACCGGCCTTGGACAGGCGCTTCTGCGCGAGGCCGATCGTCTTGGGATCGGATACGGAGTTGTCCGAGAGGCATGGCAGCGGCTCTGGGATGAGGACGAATTGCCGACCTGCGGCCTCCAAGAGTTGCCCACTGTTCTTTTGACAGCGGCCCGCGAGAGAAACTTGCGGAGTTCGTCAATCGCTGGCGCGAACGCGCATAAAGAAGGGAAGGCAGGCCTGTAGCTCAATGGTGAGTGCCGTCGGCTCATAACCGATTGATTGCAGGTTCGAGCCCTGCCGGGGGACCCATCGCTCAAGGTCGAATTTAGCTCCATGCTAATCAAATGCGGCCAAACGCTGGCAGACAATTGCCCGCATCTGCGCCGCCCGTTCAGCGCCGACTGAACCGTCTGTCAGCGGGTCCGGCAGAGCAAGCTCATCTCACGCCGCGCGCAAGGGTCGCCGCCAGTTCATCCATGGCCGTGTCCGCCGCCGCCACCGGAATACCCGCCGTCGCTGCAAACCGCCGGAAATCCGCTCTTTTCAGCCGTTCGTCCTTGCCGCTGATTTTCAGCGCCATATGGTCATTCTGAAGGTTCGGAAACACCCCCATTGTTACAGCGTCTTAGAGCGGCGCCATAAGGACCGAGCTAAAATCTCCTCTGGTTCCGCAATTTTCAGGACGGCCATGTTCTTCAGGTGCTATCGCCGTCCGCGATCAACCACGCAAATAGGGTCGGATGCAAGACCAGCAGCAAATCGGTGACGGCGTCGGTGGAGAGGGGACGCACTGCTGCCGCAATCCGCTCCATGGTGCCTGTGGCTTTGTCTTCCGCCCGAACGCCCAGAACGGATGTCATGTCCTCGAGCGCAATACGGCGCTTTTCGTCAGGGAGTATCTACAATACGCGATAGTGACTCCCCTCACCATTTTCAGCCGGCCCGGAACAGCGATTGCGCGTTCCGTGTCGGCTCTAGCCATGCAGGGACTATGCAGTAAAGTCGATGATGTACGATCCTATGGGCAGCTCGTTGGGGCCGGAACAAGCACATCTGGGCCACTGGAACCTGACTTGAGCGTTCTGTCGGCACCGGGTCGTAAACGTTCGCCGAAGACCTGCTCATATGAATCGGTGCGCAAAACGAAGAGTAAAAGCATTACCGACGCGTACGCCGACGCGACGGACCTGGATCGACATTCTCATGTTGCTGGGCATCATATCTCCTGCGCAAAGTCGCTAACGAGGATGGTCGGCAATTTCTCTCTGAATGTACCCTTGAACAGGTTCCACTCACGAAGGACGTTGCCGCGGGGCGGAAATCAAGTCACCCTTTGCCTAGGCGGCCGCTCGGCCGATAGCTCTCCTCAATGGTGAACTATTCTTGGCAGGTCTCGAGCAACGAGCGCCCTCCAGCATTTCACTTTAAAGCAATTCCTTTCGCGGCCAACCCCGCCTTGAGACCGTCGATGATTGCGTGCCTGGTTTCCGTCCATTCACCCGTGGATGCCCAGTATTCGATCTTGAGAGTGATCTTGTCGGCACTGAGATCGTCCGCAAAAACGCGAGGTGGCGGATCGGAGCGCACGCGCTTATCTGACGAGATGATGTCCAGGATCAGCCTCTTGACCATGTTGCCGTCAGCGTCATTCCCGATCGCGACGGACATCTCCTGGCGTCTGTCCTTTTCCCTGCTATGGTTTATGATGGGCGTGTTCCATAGCGTCGAATTCGGAGCGAGCAGGTACAGGCCGTCAGCGTTTCTGAGCTCCGTTGCAAAGAGGCCGATCTCTCGAACCAGACCCTTCACACTCGACGTCTCGATGTATTCGCCTACGCGGAACGGCCGTAGTACTAGCAGCATGATCCCGGCCGCAATGTTTTGCAGCGTACCCTGGAGCGCCAGTCCGATTGCCAAGCCTGCGGCGCCGAGAGCGGCGACGATGGATGCTGTCTGCACCCCGAACTGGCCGAGAACCATGACGAACACCAAGATCAGCAATCCGTAGTGAAGAACGCTCTCAAAGAAACGAGCGAGCGTTTCATCAATCCCGTGGATTCGAGATAGACCCTTATAGGCCCATCGGCTTAAAAAGCCGGACAGAATCCAGCCGCCGACCAGAAGGACCACTGCGCCTGCCAAAGCCAATCCGTAGTGAATGAGCAATGCTCCGATCTGCGCTAGCGCTGTTGGATTAGAAGTAACGGCCTCTGTGGTATGATTTTCCATGCAAATGTCCCGTCTTTTGGAAGCTGACGATAAAGATCGTCCTCCATTCAGCAATGTCGACACAGCGTGGCTGGTTCCATTAAAACAGCGGCTTGCGGTACCGCGCGTCGAAGCGCCGAGGCGACGCTGTTCGAACAGCGCGTACCCAGTCCATGCTTTGACCATGTCACGCCGTTGTCACGCGACACCGCCGCGCTTTTGAGCATGATGTGGTGAGCACACTGTTTTTGGAACCGGACATGAAGCTTTCGAAAATGACCGAAGTTTATCAGCGCGGCGGCCGCGAAGAACTGATCATCGCCATAGAAATCTTTTCGGCCACAACAAAGGCAGAGATGCTTTTTGACCAGGATACCAGCCCCGCGAGCAACGCCCTTCGAAGGCGTTACCCGATCCCGGCTGAGCCGCAACCGAGCCTCGAGGATTGTTGTTATTAATATCTTCAAGATTGCCTTGGTCGCGTCCGTCTTCACGGCGTCAAATAGACCTCTCAAAAACTAATCGCCTAACGACATACCGCCGGCGGTCGGCCCCTGCCTTGCCACGGGCTCGTTTTCCGGCCATCAGGCCGCATATAAAATTGGCCAGGGGTTGCAGGACGTATTTGTTCCCGTTATGTTCCGGTTTTCCGGAGCGCCTGCGTTTGAAATCCTCCATATCGCTTTACCGAGATCAGAGACGGCTGGCAGAGACGAAAATGCGTGCGCTCTCGCACAACGATCCATTACGCGCGAAGTATATGGCCTGGATCGCGGACCTGCTCGGGCGGGAGGCCACCGCTGCCGACAGCGCCTTGGCCAGATCGGCTGGAAACACAGCGCCGATGCGAAACGCGGCGGCAGCGCCTGAATCGGTCGTGAGAGTCGAAGTTCCCGCAACCGAAACATCGGGGACTTCCAACCATGAGATGACATCGCTAACCGTTGCAGAGGCTTGCCGCAAGGCTCGGCGTGAGAACCAGCTTCTCCGGCAAATGCTGGCGCGGTACGACCGGTCTTAGCGACCCTAAGGCCGGTCATGCGAACCGGCCACCGCAATGACGTGGCGTATGGAAATTTCGTTCAGGCCCGCTGCCAGGACGCCAGGAAGCGGCATCGTGATGTCGCCGGATGTCGCGTCTACGGGGGCGGCGTATCCTAGCGTGGGCCATTCGATCCTTCTTTCGATGCCTGTTGGGACGCTTTCTTCAGCCCACGAGCCGCTTCCTTGGCAAGCTCCTCCCGGTTCCGATCGGCAACTGCGGGATCGCTTCGCTCAGCATCGCTCGTCTTGTCGTTTTCCTTGCTTATGAGTCTTCCCTTGGGTGATTGGGGAAGCGGCGGTCTGCCTTGGAAGAGCAATAGCCGTCGCTGCTGACCTAAGCACGCCGCCGACCTTTAGTTCCCAGATTTTGAGGCCGGTAGGAGCAAGGTAAGACAATAGGCAACCACAGCTTCCGAGCCACTGCGGTTCCTGAAAATCCGAAGAGCTCAGGACTTCCGGAACGCGCCATTCACGTCCTTCGGCGCAGCTTCAGACCTTGTCGCCTCTGGTCCGGTTCGTTTCGAGGGTGCAGATCCACTGCTCGATCACCATGCCGTCGGCAAAGCTGGTGCCGATATCGCTAGTTCGTGGGCGGCATCGAGGTCACGGCACCTCTTGTCGGAAGCCCCCACGCTCCCATCTTCGGCGTGAGGCACGGGGGTGAGTGATGGAAAGTTGGCTTGGCAGTGTTGGCGTCCATATCGATCTTCTGCGTAATCTCGGTGTCCTCGTGGTCGCATACGCCCTAGCTCTTCCGATCGCATGGGATCGGGAACGCAACGAGCGAAGCGCCGGGCTTAGGACCTTCCCTCTCGTTGCACTTGCGGCCTGTGGCTTCATCCAGGCCGCTGAGACGGTCACCCGCGAAAATGCGGAGGCAACAGCGCGGATTGTCGAGGGCATTATCAATGGCGTGGGTTTCATTGGCGGAGGTGCAATTCTGGTGGGCAAGGCCAGCATTAGGGGAACTGCAACAGCCGCCAGCCTGTGGGCAACGGGTGCCATCGGCGCGGCAGTTGGGCTGGGCGCCTATGAGACTGCGGTCGTCCTCTCGATTGCGACCTTCGCGACATTGCGCTTCATGACGAGCTTCAAGGTGGACGACAGGGACGCAGTCAAAATACCGAAGGACCAGCAGGACGGATAGAATGTTCGCAAGTCGCGACTAAAGCGCAACGCGCTTCGAGTACCGTCAATAAAACAGGGGCAGCGCGAATACCGGACGCATCAGGGATTAAATTGGTGGTTCATTCAGTTCGCTGACCACAAGAGCAACCCTTGGGCGGCGAGATTCCTAGCGATGCCGACCCTGTTTATCGTCCGGTTGGGCTGATGACATCAGCGCCTTTGTCATGAAGCTCGGTGCCGCGGATCAGACGAAGATTTCGACCTCAAGTTCTCCGCCGACCGGAAGATGAAAGCGCCCCGCCGAAGCGGGGCTTTTAGTTACTTGCAGTTTGCCTGCTCCTGCGGCGTCATCGTCGACGGATCGTGGTTTGGCGTTGTTGTCGTGTGAGCGCAATTGTCGCTGTCGGACGAACCGTTATTCGTCCCCGAATTCGTCGATGCGCCTGAATTTGTCGTGGAATTGGTGGCATTGGGGTCGAGGGCGTTCCCGTTGGAGCCATTGGCACCGGGGTTGACGGTCCCGTTGTTGCTGGAGCCATTGGTGCCCGTGCCGCTATTCGCGCCAGAGCCAATGGAACCGCTACTCGAGGTGCCGCCAGTAGCGGAGCCGGCGCCACCTGAAGCCTGAGCCATTGCGGATGTTGCAAGGCCGAGCGACAAGACTGATGCGGTGATGATCTTCATAAGCATGATTTTCTCCTTGAGCTTTGTGAAGGACATGGACTCAACCACCGTCGATCGGGCTTGTTCCTGATTTTGGCAGAAAATCGTCAGGATCACAGAAACGTCTCTGAAGCGGTCAGGCAGTCCGCCACTTTGATACCGGCGCAGTGCACCTAAACGCTAACCGGACCGGGCAGCTTTGCGATTGAAGCGATCGCGGGCCGGTGCCGGGTTCACCCTACACACAGTCTCCCAAGCATCAGCAGCCACTCGTTTGAAGCGCGCGATTCAGCCGCGGCCACAATTGTTCTAAAATAGACCGATAATGGATTATACTATTCAATTAGAGAGGTTTTTCTGATTGATTGACGCGGGGGATACGGGCAGTTTGATGGTGGGGGCAGGAAGAGCGCGGGTGACGATTTGCTAACCGAAAACCATTCAGATACGACAGCTTCAGAAGAACATCACAGGACGTCGCATATATGGCTGATATCGCCGGGATCAAAAAGTCTTTTACGGGCATCGCCGGCTTCGATGATCTGACGCTCGGCGGCCTTCCGACGGGGCGACCTACGCTCGTGTGCGGCACAGCCGGCTGTGGCAAAACCTTGTTTGCCTCAACCTTTCTCCTCAACGGAGCTCGCGACTATGACGAGCCTGGCGTCTTCGTCACCTTCGAGGAACGGCCGGTTGATATCGTTAACAATGTCGCGTCGCTCGGCTTCGATGTGCAGAGCTTGATCGACGCCGACAAGCTCTACATCGAGCATATCGTCGTCGATCCATCCGAACTTGAGGAAATCGGCGACTACGATCTTGAAGGTCTCTTCCTGCGCTTGGAACTAGCGATAGACCAGGTCGGTGCAAAACGCATCGTGCTCGACACGATCGAGAGCCTTTTTTCTGCATTCACCAACCCCGCCATTTTGCGCGCGGAAATCCGCCGGCTCTTTGACTGGTTGAAGGACAAGGGCCTGACGACGATCATAACGGGGGAGCGTGGCGACGGGTCACTCACCAGGCAGGGCCTTGAGGAGTATGTTTCGGATTGCGTCATCCTGCTAGACCATCGCGTTCATAACCAGATATCCACCCGCCGCCTTCGGATCGTCAAATATCGTGGTACCGCCCACGGAACCAACGAAATCCCTTTCCTGATTGATGAAGACGGTTTCAGTGTTTTGCCGGTTAGCACACTGGGCCTGAACCACAAGGTATCGAACGATCGTATATCATCAGGCGTACCAGATCTCGACGCAATGCTGTCGGGAGGAGGGTTTCACCGGGCAACAAGCATTCTCATTAGCGGTGTTGCAGGCTCGGGCAAGAGCTCATTGTCGGCCGCATTTTGTAACGCCGCCTGTATGGCTGGCGAGAAAGCCCTCTATTTTTCCTTCGAGGAGTCGGTTGACCAGACCGTCCGTAACATGCGCTCGATCGGCACCGATCTCGCGAAATGGATTGACGCTGGAAGAATGCACTATATCGCTGTGCGGCCGACCTTTTATAGTCTCGAAATGCACCTTGCCATCATGCTGCGCGAGATCAACAAGTTCGATCCCTCTCTTGTTGTCCTCGATCCGATTTCCGCCTTTGTTGGAAGCGGAGATCCGCTTGAGGTCCAATCGATGCTGTTGCGCATGGTCGATTTCCTCAAGTCGCGCGGTACGACCGCTGTCTTCACGCACCTCATGCATTCCCAGGAAGGGGTCACGGAGACGGACGCCGGCCTATCGTCGCTGATGGACGCTTGGATATTGTTGCTCAATCGCGAGGTCGGCGGTGAATTCAACCGCGAGCTCTATCTGCTCAAGGCCCGCGGGACGGCCCATTCTAATCAGGTCCGTGAATTTGTCATGTCAGACAATGGAATCCAGCTTGTGGCGCCATATATCGGCGATGGAAGGGCGTTGACGGGATCCCAGAGGCATGCAGAAGAGGCACGGCTTCGGAAGGCGGAGCTTGAGCGTCGGGCGGACGTTATCCGTCGGGCCGATCGGCTGAAGCAGAAACGCCGCAGGACGCTTGCCCAGATTGAGGCTCTGCAGGCAGAACTTGACGCCGACGAGGCCGAATTGAATTTCGACGCTGAGGCCGAGCGGGTCTATCTCGACCAAGCTGCTTCGGATAGGTCTGATATGGAGAAAAGCCGCCGCGTGGCGGAATGACGATGGAAGATATGGAAGACCAACCTACCGGAACGCCGAAGAAACTCACGCTTTATGTTGCGGGCCAGACCCCGAAGTCGCTGGCTGCGCTCCAGAACCTCGAACGAATCTGCGCCGAGAGCCTTCCGGGCAAGTATGTGATCGAAGTCGTTGATCTGCGAAAGTCGCCGCAGCTTGCCCGTGAGCATGGGATCGTTGCCATTCCGACGCTGGTGCGCGAACTACCAGTTCCTATCCGCAAGATCATCGGCGACCTTTCGAACGCGGAGAAGGTCCTGGTCAGCCTTCAGGTGGAAGGCGAATGACGTCTACTACGGTCTCAAAGGCTGAAAGCCTGAATGCCGACCTTCGCCGGCGCCTCGAGGAGGCGGAAGAGGTCATCCGCGCTATACGCGAGGGGGAAATCGACGCGCTGGTCGTCCGCAATGAAGCGAATGGCGAGGAAGTCTTCACCCTCGAAGGAGGCGTGGAGTCCTATCGCTCTTTCATGGAGGCGATGAACCTCGGCGCTGCGGCTTTCGACAGGTTCGGCAATCTGCTTTACGCCAATAGAGCCCTGACGGACCTTGTCGATGTTGCTCGCGACGCCCTGGACGGGCCGGTGTTGTTCACAGCGCTTGGAGCGAACGGCGCAAAGGCGCTGAGAGACTTGATTTCAGCAGCGCATCCCGCGACGTCGGCCGTCGAGGTCACGCTTGGCAGCGGCGATGGCGCAAAACACCTGCTGATAGCAGCCGGCGAAATGACGCTTGGCACAAATTCCGGTGTTGCCGTCACCTTCACCGATGTTACCGCGCGCATCAACGCCGAAAAGCGTGCCCAGGCTGAGCGGACAGCTCTTGCGATCCTTGCTTCGGCCGTCGAGGCCGTCGTGGTTTGCGACCTCAACGGTGTCGTCACCCACGCCAACGCCTCCGCATCGTCGCTTGCCGGTGCCGATCCGATCGGCTCTACGTTCGACGAGGCATTCGCACTCGATTTTAGAGGAGCGACCGGCTTGATGCAGGGCGGCGATTTTCTTGACGTCGTCGCCAGTGGCCAACCAATTCAGGGCATCGAGGCAATAGCACCGCGCAGCCGTGGCGCAAAGGACGTTCTCGTCAGTGCGTCCGCGCTGATGGTCGGCGAGGGAAGCATTGGGACGGTCGTCACACTCGTCGATCTGTCGCGCCGCAAGGCAGCTGAGAAGCAGCAGCTGCTGCTTATGGGCGAGCTCGATCACCGCGTTAAAAACACGCTGGCACTGGTCGTATCCATTTCTAACCGGACAGCCTCGACCGAGGAGACGATCGATGGTTTTCGCAAGGCATTTTCTGGCCGGATCCACGCACTGGCTGCAACCCACAACGTTCTGGCTGACCGCTCCTGGGCCTCGATCTTTCTTCGCGATATCCTTTCCACCGAGCTGGCACCTTACGTTAACGAGCTCGGCTCGCGACTTGAGATGATCGGCGACGACATCGAAATTCTGCCGCGTGCCGCCATTGCGTTTGGGCTTGTCGTGCATGAGCTCGCGACCAACGCGGTAAAATATGGCGCCCTGGCAATCGAAACCGGCAAGATCGCCGTATCCGTGGCCGCCCGTGACACGTATTTTGAGGTTTCGTGGAAGGAAATTGGTGGGCCTAAGGTCTCGATGCCAACCCGACGCGGTTTTGGAAACACCGTGATTACACGCAGCCTTCAATACTCGGCCAATGGCGGAGCATCGCTCGATTTTGAGACCGACGGCGTGCGCTGTACGATCAGGATTCCAGTTGAGGACGTGGTGCAAGCTTAGCCACATGCCACCCGACACCCAGGCATGTTTCCACGCTGTCGGCGCTTAAAGACGGCGGCGAGAGTATCCAAGCGCATAATCATCATCGCATGCGGTGCGCCAGGCACCTTTTGCTTCGAGCCAAGCCCGTCCTGCAAGGACCTTGCAGCATGAGCGCCGAAGCATATGTTAAACCGATCTTTGGAAATATGGACATGCGATGCAACATCCCGACGGTGCCTGCCTTTGAACGCTTCCGCCAAGGCTCGCTTTGCACAGCTGGTATTACCGCGACTTGACGAAGGATTTCGTCTAGCGCCTTGGCTAACGGGCAGCGTGACGGATGCATGGATCGGCGCACGAAGGTCTCTTTCAGGTGTACAGGCAGTCGGTCGATCGCTCTCGAGCACGATCACGAATCTTTGAGGGCTCCGTACGATACCGTACATACCGCATGTTTGCGGTCAGCTTCGGCGCGAACTTAAAACGATTCTTAAAGATGCCATGCCTAAATGCTCCGATAACACGGGGGTGGAAATGCGCGTTGTTCTTCGTTTTGTCGTCCTGCTTTTCCTCTTGCCGGTCTCGGCGATCGCTGGCAGCGATGACTGGAAAGTCGACAAGGCAACGAGCCAGGTACGCTATACGACGGATCAAATGTCGTGGAAGGACTTAAAGTCGGGCGACATTCTTCCCAATCACGCCTGGATCTCGACGGGGCCTCGCGGAAAGGCGCGACTGGTAAGGGGCGTGGAAAGCATCGCCTTTCAGCCTAACACGATGGCCGCAATCACCACCAAGCCAGCCGGCTTTTTTGCACCGCGCAAAACGGAAATCGTTCAGCAGGTGGGCGCGCTTGATCTGGAGATCGAAAGGCGAAGCCTGCCCCATACGACGGCGCAGACGCCCTATCTAGCGGCTGTTGTAAAAAGCACAATCTTCCATGTGAGCGTTGGAAGGTCCAAAGCGTCTGTGTCCGTTGATCGAGGCCTCGTGCAGGTGACCGCCTTCGCGAGCGGCCAGCAAGCCAATGTCGGGCCGCGCCGGAGCGCCATTGTCGACCGAAAGACGGGGATGAAAGTCGATGGTGCTGCCTCGCGCCCATCGATAATAGCCGTTACACCGTCCGTCGCGGTCGTGCCTGCGGTGGGAACGACCACCTTCGCCGGCCAGACCGAAGGTTCAGCAGAAGACAAAGAGAAATCGGGCAAGGAACCGCAGGATACGAGCGAGAACACTGCCAACGACAGCGGGGGCAAGTCCGGCAAGGGAAACAATGCCTCGACCAATAGCGGAGGCGGTAAAGACAGCAGCTCTGGCCATGAAAGCAACGGTAATGGTGGAGGCAATGGCAACAGCAGCGGCAAGGGCAATAACGGAAACGGCAGCAATAGCGGCAAAGGCAACAACAAGTGAAAAGCTACGGCGCGACGCTTAGGCGGATCTATGACGCAGTCACTGGCCCGATCGCGCTTCGCGCCGCGCTTATCACCGTCATGCTTGCACTTCCGGTCGTCGCCCCCAGCCTGACCGCGCTAACGGCGCTCAACCAAAGGCTGATCGACAAGCGGTTTCAATGGGCGCCAAGGGAAGCCTCCGGCAAGATTGTATTCATTGCCATCGACAAGCGAACGCTTGACGAGGTCGGCGTCTGGCCTTGGCCTCGCAGCATCTATGCCACGCTTCTGGACAAGTTGATTGCTGCAAATGCAGCAGACATCTTCCTCGATATCGATTTCTCCACCCCCTCCGATGCCGATGACGATAACGCGATCGCATTGGCACTGGAGCGCGCCGGTGGAGGCGTTCTTCTACCGATCTTCCGCCAGCAGATCACCGCGGCCTCAGGAGAGACGGTGGTCACCAGGCCCATCCCCCGGCTCCTGTCCAACGCCTGGCCGGTATTTGCGAACGTCTCCACAGACGCCGACGGCGCGGTGCGCAATTTCGATTTAGGCAGCGCCTTCGAGGGCATTTCAACGCCATCTGCAGCTTCGGCTCTCGGCGCAAGCCCGGAGACCTCAGGGCATCGGCTGATCGACTTTTCGATTGAGCCCGGCAGCGTGCCCACTTACTCACTGGCGGATGTTCTTACCGGCAAGGTAGCAGCCGGTCAGCTTGCTGGACGTTCCATTGTCGTCGGCGCCTCTGCGACCGAACTGAAGGATATCTTTCCGGTCCCGGTGCATGGAGTATTGCCGGGACCTCTTATTCATGTTCTCGCAGCCGAGACGCTGATCCAGGCCCGCCTCCTGACCGAAGTCGATCAAGGGCCATTGGAGCTTCTCCTCGCTGCCGCGCTGATCGTTGCCGTTCTGTCGTCGCGTTCCGTTGGATTGGCCAAGCTTTCGGCGCTCGCCTTGATATTAGGCGCCGTCTGCGAATTGACGGCCTACGCTCTCCAGAAAGATTATGCCATCGTGACAGGGACGACTGTCTCCTGGCTTCTGCTCGCGCTCGCAAGCGGTCTCGCGTTGAACGAACGGGTAGATCTCGGTCAGATGATGGCGACGCTTGCAAACATCGACGCCCGCAACGCCCGCCGCCTCATGCGGCGTATCATTGCCGACAGCTCCGATGGAATTGTTGCCTTCGCTGGCGACATGAAAATCGCAGAAATCAGTGAATCTGCCAAATCGATCCTGAGAGTCGGGGCCGGCGCAAACCTGCTGAGCAGCGCAGAGCAGTCGGTGACGGCGGCGATCCGTGATCTTGCTGTTTTATACGAGGCCGATCCCGGCAGGATCCAAAGCACGATCGTAGAGTTTGTCAGACGCAGGGGTGAAAGCGAAACAAACTATGAAGCGGCGATCACCCTTTCTCCGGTCGAGGAGAAGGGATTTCGAGCGGCACCCTCGTTCGGCGGGTGCGTCATTATCCGCGATGTCACCGCCCGCAAGGCATACGAGGCGAAGCTCAAGTCGATGGCCGAGAAGGACGAGCTAACCGGGCTTTTGAATCGCCGCGAGTTCCTCGCACGCCTTGAAGGACGCGGCGGCGTAGTGGCGGTTCTCGATATCGAACGCTTCTCGGACGTGTGCGCGACTTTGGGCCGCGATGTCGGTGACAAGCTCTTGAAGGCCGTAGCTTCCCGGCTCGCCGCCAGCTTCCCAGGCGATCTGCTGGCGCGAATCGATGGCGACCTGTTCGCGATCCTGAGAGCCGGGGATGATGCCGACCCGGCGTCTCAAGCCGATCTTTTGCTGGCTCTTTTCGAGGAGCCTGTCGTCTTCGACGAGATGTCCGCCACCGTTGTCGTCCGGCTCGGCGTAGCACGCACCGAGCTTGTCGATTCGGCGAGTTCTCTGCGCGCAGCCGAATCCGCGCTTGACATCGCTAAGGAAACGTCAGGGCGCTGGTCGATCTATGATCCGGCCGTCGCGCTCCAACAAGCCCGCTCCAGACGTCTCGAAGCCGACATGAGGGGTGCGCTGCGCGAAGGGCAGTTCTTTCTGCTCTACCAGCCTCAGGTGGACCTGGCGATGGGACAT
>Ga0102589_1002886_pt1 | contig 18776 bp, 15 predicted proteins | sample AraplaMF_Col_mLB_FD_76858 | JGI IMG/M metagenome (GOLD analysis project Ga0102589, IMG submission 76858) | Arabidopsis root microbial communities from the University of North Carolina, USA - plate scrape MF_Col_mLB | ecosystem: Host-associated > Plants > Roots > Endosphere | place: USA... | reverse complement strand
ACGCTTCTGAGGCGTTGACTGGCTTCTATACGAAGTGGGGAGACGGAGCAGTGGACATTACGCCATTGTCTTCTCTGAATAAGCGTCAAGTGCGCCAACTCGCGAAGCATATTGGTGTCCCTGCTAGTGTCATTGATAAGGCACCGACGGCAGGCCTGTGGGAAGGACAAACCGATGAGAAGGAGCTTGGCATTACATACGAGCATAATAGCGACTATCTCGAAGGTAAGGACATACCGGATGAAGTGCGCGAGAAAATCGAGCGCCAATATCAGAAGACAGAGCACAAGCGCTCTCCGATTCCGGGCATGTAACAAATGGGATAGGCGCGAATGAAGACAAACTAAAGGGGTTTCCCATAAATTGAACTGCACCCAGTCAAGTAGATAATAAAATAAATTAATTAAGCGGCCTTGATCCTGAATTCCATTGGACTGAGGCCGTTTAGCTTTGCTTGTAATCGTTCGTAATTGTAAAAGCAGATGGTATTCCCATAATTTTACACAGAATTTGAAAGCTGAACAGAACTTGTTCTTAAAGCGCTTGAATCGATAAGATAAATGTTTCTCCCACGGCCATCCTTTAACGCGTCCTGACGACCATTGCTTCAGCTTATTGATTACTTACGACTTATATTGAAAATGTAAAGTTATCAGGCGTTTATTGGTAATAGAAATAATATTATACAGTAAAATATTGGTATAGTAAATGAGAAAGTTAATATTTATTTTTAGTTATTTAGTTTATTGTGGTGATACACCCACAACCGACCTGCCCATAATATGACCTCAATAGATTTTCACCCACAAATCTCACTCATTTATTTGAATCATTTCTACTTACACATTGATATCCACGTGAGGTAATTCCGTAAAGCCGACATTCGTTAGGCACACTAAAGATACACATCTTTTTCCGTCCGAACTGCTTATTTTACATATACTAGAAAGCGCTGAATTGCAACTTTGGTATCGAGTAGAAGGGAGTTGTTGATGGATGCTGGTGCATATTTTTGTCACCAACAATTGCAATCTTAAATGTGAGTATTGTTATGTGTCTGATTTAAAAAAGAAAAAGAACTTCACAACGGATTCGGTTGAAGATTTGATTGTTTTCGTAAATAAGGCTATTGCCCTAAACAAATCTGAACGCATAACACTTGATTTCTTTGGCGGAGAACCTTTACTTAATAAAAGGGTTATTGAGGAAATTATTAAAAAAGCTCGAGTTCATATCCCCATCAAACAATCATATATGATGACTACAAATGGAACCCTACTTACCACGCAGTATGTTGATTTTCTTGCAGAACATCATTTTTTACTGTCTCTCAGTTTAGATGGAATTCCTGAACAGCATAATAAGCAGCGAAAGTATGAAGACGGTTCCCCATCATGGGAAACGATATCACGAAATATTGAGTATGTGCTTAAAAAAATCCCAACTGTGACTGCTAGAATGACTTTTAATGCAGAATCTGTAAGTAATCTATATGAGAATGTTCAATTTATTGTGCAACAAGGCTTCAAAGTGATAAAACCTGTACCTGATTTTTTTGATAGCAGATGGGATGAAGATAGCTTTTCTATTCTGAGAGAGCAGTTCCGTAAAATTCAAGATTATGCGAATGAAATTAAGGATGTGCAGATTTCTTTGTTTAAAAAAGAACTTGTAATTCAAGGTGATTGTACGGGGGGATATGATACGTTCTCCATTGATGCTAACGGTGATATCTATCCGTGTAATTATATTGTTGGCACTGAGATGTTTCGCCTAGGCAACATTCATCATATTGAAGACTTTGAACTAACAAGATTTCATACTGACCATTCTCAACGAGTCGAGTGCACGAAATGTTCTTATTTCACAACTTGTACGAGCGCTAGATGTATATTCACTAATTATAAAATGACAAAAGATCTGTGTAAGCCAAATGGGTTCTTCTGTGCTTTTGAAAGATTGCAAAGTTCTTATGTTATGGTGTGATTCGATATCAATTAACGTTAGTTTATGGACGTTATTGATATAAAAAAATGGACGTAAGAGAGGAGAAAGAACATGAAAATCAAGCCAGAGCAAAGAGGAGAACTGAAGTTGGACGTTAAAGGGTACGGCTGTTGGGATGATTGCAGAGTTTATTATGCAGATGGAGCATATGAACGGGGCTGTGGATGGGATAACACGGCTTACAATAATCCGTTTAGCTAACATTACATTAAATAAAAGATGCGTTGCAGCAAGCAACGCATCTTTTATTCATCCAATGGCACTGGTGTTGCATACCATATTTTAAAAATGGAGGATGCAATTATGGCTGTAACTACTATGAATCATATTCACTTTAATAAGAACTTTCGAGTTCTGCAAAAAGGGGAGCAAGTTATTTTAGGTAATATCTTTAATGGACTTTGGGTAAAGTGTCCTGATTATGTATTTGATTTTCTGATGGGATGTGTAAAAAAGCATTATACTAATGAGGCCATACTACGTGAATGTCTTGATGTTGAAACGAGTACATATATGCAAAATTTAATAGACACACTATCGAAAATCGATGTGTTACAACCGAGCGGAAACAAGGAGATTTCTGAGGGAGAGATTGATTGTGTTACGATTGAGCTCACAACTGGTTGCAACTTAAGATGCAGTCATTGTTGTGTTGATTGTGGTGAAATTCCAAGAGAAGATATGGCGTTTGAAGAAATCAAACATGTTATCCATTGGAGCGAAGAGCACAAGGTAAGTTCAATCGCCCTAACAGGCGGGGAAATCTTCATCCGTAAGGATATTTTCAAGATTATCCATGAGATAAAGCAGAATTTCAGTGGAAAAGTGGAGTTGTTAACAAACGGTACACTAATCAAAAGATCGATGATACCAGAGCTGGTTAAATTAGTAGACAGCATATCTTTAAGTTTGGATGGCTATGACGAACAAAGCACGTCTGAAATACGAGGCCCGGGTGTGTTTCAAAAAGTGATGGATACCATATCACAGCTAAAACAGCATGGCTTTCATAGAATTAGCTTATCCATGGTCTTGATGAAGGGAACGACAGAACATGCAAATACTTTTAGGGAACTTTGCTCTTCGATCGGAGTAGAGCCTGTATTGAGGGTGTTCTCGCCTGAAGGAAGAGCAGACAGCAATTATTCCTTGCTAAGTCCTCAGTACCGTAACCTGCAATTGAAACCTGATCGGAATTATGATTGGGCGAACATTCAAGATAAAGCAAGTTTTAAATGCATTTGCAATCAAACATCTAAAATGTTTGTGTGTGCAAATGGAGATATTTATTCTTGCTTTTTAACAAAAAAACCAAACAATTTGCTTGGAACAATTAAGGAGCTTTTATCAAATAACCTTAATAGTGTGCAACTAATGCCGCTAGTTGATAGTGTTGAGCAATGTCAAAATTGTGACGTTAGATACTTTTGCGCAAGTGCATGTCCTGGTCATGACAGCTCTATTTTTCTAAATGAAGAATATCGAAGAGAGATGTGCGGCTATGCATATCCATACTATAATCAGGTCGTTTGGCAATGAACTACAAGAAGGATAAAGTCAGAATAGTCATTATAGATAGTGGAATTAGCAGCGAGCTCGAGATAAAGGGCAGCTTGGTTCAAAGTATAAATTTGCAAGGGACAGGAAATGTAGAAGATGGCCATGGTCACGGAACTGCATTAGTGGGGATGTTGGATGAATTTTGCGGCAATTCATTAGATTTAGTCATGATTAAAATACTCGATGATCATTGCAGGTGCACCACTGATGATCTGTTAAAAGCATTGGATCTAGCAATAGAAATACGTCCGGATATTATTAATCTTAGTCTAGGCACTGAGGACATGTCGAGAAGTGGGGATTTTGAAAAGAGAAGCGACTTAGCGAGGTCGAAAGACATCTTAATGGTCACTACAACTAATGGCCGCTATAATTGCTTGCCTTATTTGTTGGATAACTCAATTAAAGTGGTTACAAACAGTAAGATTTTGAACGATGACTACTTATATGTAAACAAACAATCTGTATTTTTAACTCTTGGAACATATCATATCGTTCCGTGGAAAAACGGCAGATATGTATTTATGGATAGAAACAGTTTTTCAACGCCGTACTTTATACGGGAATTTGTAAAATACAAAGTCGATAATCAGCAGGTAAGCAATTATGAGCTTCTATTAGATATTAGACAAAAGTGTAGGGATGTTGATAATTTACTGGTGACGGGGAGGATCCTTGATATACCTGAGCATCCTCAAATATATCAGAACATCAAGAGGGTTGTAGAAGTAATGATAGATAACTTTGATGAGTCCAAGAGTACGTTCGAACAGGGATTATCTATGGAAGGATGCATTGATTTGTTATATCAGCTGAAGCGTGAGCTCATGAGTGACATGCCATTCACTTTCTTTAATATTTATGACTTTGAATTTATTTCTAACCTGACAAATAAAATAAGTAAATTAATGACTTAAGGCACTTGTAAGAACAGGAGGATCAATGCGCAAAAAGAACAATGTTCTCGTTAGGTATTTAATAGACATGAAATTCCAAGTCATCATTATGGTATGCTTAAGTTTGTTGTTAGGATTAATTGAAATCTATGTTCCGCTGCTTACTCAAAACATAATTGATCTTGGGATTATGCAACATAATTTTCAGTATGTATTAGCCACTACGTTAATACTAATATGTATTTATATAGTGAATTCAATTACAAGTGCCCTCCTCAATGTTTTATTTGCTAAGTTGAGCATTAAGGTAGTTGCCAACGTAAAAAAAGATATTTTTTCGAGCCTGTTAAGATTTCCTCTTTCTTTTTTCGATAAAAACAAAACTGGATATATAATATCCAGAGTAGAGGAAGTGGATTCGCTTAATTCTTTATTCTCACCGGCATTAATGCATTTCTTTAATAGCCTGTTTTCCTTTGTCGGAGCGTTTATTGTAGTTCTATATATGAAATGGGAACTACTCCTTGTGGTTTTGATTTTTATTCCTGTACTTCTTATAATTACAAATAAGACATCTTCGCGAATATTAAAAAACTCAAAAGAATTGAATGAATCCGCTGCGGAAGCGCAAGGCGAGATTCATGAGAATATCAACGGTCTTGCGGAATTGAAAAATTTTAATCTGGAGGCTAAAAAAGAGGGTGAAATCAAACGATACATAAATTTGTTGGCAAGCAAATTTATGAAAAGAAATATATTAACGGTTGTTGGAAATGAATCCATCACGCTTTTTACGATGGTCTCAAGATGTGTTTTTATACTAATGATAAGTTATTACATTATAATTGGGGAGCTGACACTCGGTTCTTATTTTTCGTTATTGGTTTATATATCGAGCATTTATAAGCCCGTTCAGATGTATTCTTCTATAAGTTTATCTATTCAACCTGCGCTCGCAGTACTCTCTAGAATCAATTTTTTCTGGGACAATGAAACAGAAAATGAATCCCATGATCTAATAGATGTTGGTTCTATACAATCCATTGAATTCCATGATGTAACTTTCTCCTACCTAGACAACGACAAACCTATCTTAAATCATATTAGCTTTTGCTTGAGCAAAGGAAAAAAACTGTATATATATGGCCCAAATGGAAGTGGAAAGACAACAATCGCGAAACTTTTGTTAGGGTTTTATACAGATTACCAAGGAGATATCTTGATAAATGGAAAGCCATTAAAAGGAGTGAATATACATAAACTCAGAAAGGAAATTGGGGTTGTTTCACAGAAGGCACAATTGTACTCGGGAAGTGTTCTAGACAATATTAAACTGTGGAATGAGGATTTCTCCGACCAGGAAGTATATGATATTTTGAGTGAATATGGTTTATCTGAAATACTAACGGATGAAAAATACAAAGATATGTGCATTACCGAATTGGGAAAGAACCTATCCGGTGGGCAAGTACAAGAGATTGCTTTAGCAAGAGCTGTGTTAAAGCAGCCTAGTTTATTCATTTTTGACGAGCCAACTTCCAATCTTGATCAATTTAAAAAGCAGAAATTTATTGAGATCCTTAATAGACTCAGTGGCAGACTGTGCATCATAATCACTCATGATGAATATTTAATGTCCAGAGCGGATCCGGAAGAAGATTTAGTAATAGATCTATCTCGTATAAAAATGAAGTTAGGCACATGGAATGATGCTAAGGTGTGATATTCTTTGCATGAACGGGGAGGAGCATTCATGATCCTGGAGGGCAGGTCATTATGCAAATATTATGGCGAGGGTGAAAATCTAGTTAAGGCGATTGACCACGTTGATTTCTCAGTGGAAAGAGGCGAATTTATCTCGATCATAGGGAAATCAGGGGCAGGTAAAAGCACGTTGATGCATATGATAGGCGGACTGGAGAAACCGACAAGCGGAGAAGTGATTGTTAATGGTACTTCATTATACGAACTAAACAACTCCGAACTGACGATATTCAGACGACAGCAGATTGGTTTTGTGTTTCAAGCCTTCAATTTAGTACCCATGCTGAATGTATGGGAGAATATTATCCTACCCATTGGACTCGACGGAAAGAAAGCAGATGTAACCTATATTGAAGAGCTACTGCATACGTTGAATATATATGACAAGAGAACAAGCCTGCCTACTGCGTTATCAGGAGGTCAGCAGCAGCGGGTGGCCATTGCTAGGGCTATTGCGTCGAGGCCTTCCATCATCCTTGCGGATGAACCTACAGGAAATCTGGACAGTGAGAATAGTGAGGACGTACTACGGCTGTTGCGATTAGCTGTCGACAAATATAATCACACCTTAATCATTGTAACCCATAACGAAGAGATTGCGGCACTTGCAGATCGAACGATGCGCGTTGTGGATGGTTCGATCTTGCTGGAGGCGCGAACATGAAGACATCGCTTTCCATTATGGATGTTGCTCTCAAAAGCCTGCGACAGCAAAAGGGCAGGACAATATTAACGATCCTTACTGTAGGACTCTCCGTATCCTTAATGTTCATCGTTCTAACCTATATTCATTCCGACATTGAACGACAAAAGCGTATGGCCATCAATGAAATAGGTGCATATCATGCGCAATATGAACGCGTATCCCCACAACAAATAAGTACCATTCAAACCAATAAGTCAATAAAAAAAGATTATATTGCTTCCATACCAGATGATATAACATTCGCAGAATGGAACGATATGAAAGTATGGATGACGGTTTTATACTCCGAAGGGATTAATGACGGACTGATTGCACTAAAAAAGGGGCGCCCACCTGATGCACTGGATGAGATCGTATTAGATGGTTGGGTGCTTAATGAATTGGGTCTGGAACATAAAATTGGACAGACTGTCTCGTTAACGATGCAAACTATAGGTAACGGCAATAAGACAGTCCACAATCAATCCTTTAAGCTTGTAGGCATTATCGATGATATCGCAGTACGGAAGGCGGCAAGAGCTGGCTTAATGCTTGTCTCGAAATCCTTCATAGAAAAGTACAGCTCTGATAATCGCAATACGTTATTTGTACTGCTTCAATCCGATTACAATGCGTCTGGCACAGTCAAGAAGATTGGAAAGGCAGCCGGATTGGAAAACGATCAAATTAAAATAAACGAGAAGTATACGCAAGCTTTTGAGTCGGATATCCAATCGATTATGAACGGGGTTATACTCGTCCTGTTTATCGTCATGATTGCTGGAATTGTTATCTATAATATTTTCAATATCTATATTTCCCAAAAAATTCGTTTGTTTGGTGTTCTGAAAGCGATCGGAATGACTTCAGGACAACTTAGAGTGCTTATCTATATCGAAGGATTACTAATAGCTTTATGCGGCAGCATCATCGGCACTGTGGGCGGAATTGGGTCAAGTATCGCATTTGTCCCCTTTCTAGGAGAAATATCGACTATGGAGTCTGCCTTATATGTGCATTACAGTCCTCTTATTACGGGAGGGACATTTGTGCTCGGCGTACTCATGGTAATGGTATCTGTGAGCGTGCCTGCGCGGAAAGTTTCGAAAATATCGGAGATAGCGGCTATCAAATACAACCCGACTACGATTTCGAGTAAGAAAGTGAAGCGAACAAGTACGGGGAATCGCATCTCGCTGCTCACGCTCGTAATGGCCAGCTTTTCTCGCAATAAAAAACGAATGGGTATTACGGTCTTATCTATTACGTTGACGGGACTTGTCTTTTTGTCAGCGAGCAGTCTCCTTAGCAGTATTAATATTGGAAATATGGCGAGCAGCATGGTACCCGGCGATTATAAACTAAGCAGCGTGGCTGCCTTGCGAGTCGATCGGCAGAGCAATCCGTTAGATGAACCTGTTCTTATGCAGGTTCAATCCTTAGAGGGGCTCCATACATTCTTTACGGAAATGTATGATGTTCTCATTTATAACAGAGAGGATGCAACTAGACATGTCGTGGTGGAGCATGATTCTAGCGATAATAAACGTCCACTGAATGTAGACATTTATGGTTATAACGATGCTTTAATGGGACTGACGATCAACTCGTTAGATCAAGGTACAGTATCGCTAGGGGAATTAAAAAACGGCAATTTTTTAATTGCAGTAACGGATAATAACCATCATTATCAGGTCGGTGACAAAGTCAGGTTAGCCTCATATGATAGTCGTGAAGAACGTGAATATACGATTGCAGGTACGGTTCCTTCTTATGTTACATACAAGGGTTCGGCATCGGCCGGGGGGATTTTAATTGCGCATCAGCAGTTGTTTGAGCGGATGGCATTAGATCAGCGAGTGAAGCAGGTTACAGTTGACGTAGATGCTGACCAAGAAATGATGGCAGAGCAGGCGTTACAAAAAATAGGCGCAAAAGATAAGCGGATTGAACTCTCGACTTTTCGTGAGATATTCACAGAATATAATGGGCTGAAAAAGATCATGGAGCTTGCAGCGTATTCGTTCTGTGCAGTGCTTATGCTTATTAGCATGTTCAATCTTGCTAACTCAACCATAACGAACTTACTATCCCGGAATCGGGAGATCAGTATGATGGAGGCTGTAGGTTTATCGCAACGACAGCTTATATGTCAGCTCCTTAGTGAAGGATTGATCGTTATCGGGATTAGTTTATTAATTATTTTTGCGTTAGGAATACCGTCAGGTTATTTTGCAGTTGAGATTTATCGTAGAGAAGCATCATTTGCTGTATACCATTTCCCAGCTTTCCCTGTACTAATACTTACCGTTGTTTATATTATTACACAAGTCGCAGTTATCTTGTTGATGCAGCGAAGCATGCACAAGGCAAGTTTAATCGAACGGATTCGATTTGGAGAATAATTGTTGTTGGAACTGCAATGAAATGGAGGATACCAGATGTTTGACTGGAAGAAGATCGCGAAATTATGTGTCGGGATAGGATTCGTGCTTTCGCTGGCTGCCTGCAGCAACTCCGGGGGGGATAGCTCTGAGTTTAAGGGGGTTGAGTATATAGGTAAGGGAGTCATGGAATCGATGGTCAATGTGGCTGTGCATGGCCCAGATCAAATGCTGTTCCTGGAAGCGGTGAAAGTGGTGGACGATCAACCGACCGTACGAAAAGTATTGGAAGCAGTGGAACAGCATAGAGGCATTAGCATGGAATTTGATCAAAATGGGCGGATTACACAAGTAAATGACCAAACAAATAATGAGCAATCAAGATGGACTTTATTAATAGATAATGTAGTAATGGATCAGGACATTAATGAGCTTAAAGTAGAAGATGATCAAAATATTACGGTGCTCTATGATGATTTAGAGGGTAAGGCTAATTAGCTTAGTTAGAATTAGGCAAAGACACAAAAGTAAAAAGGAACTTTTCGCTTTCAGAAACGAAGGGAACACTTCACCTAGGGTAAGACGGCGTCCGGGCATCTAACAGAACGGAATAACAGGAATGCTGCTGATCGGCAGCTACCTGCGACAGAGGGCAAGCATCGCACTGGATGCTTGCCTTTTTGTATATATTGGGGCTTTCCGAACTAATCGGTATCATGCATGCCAGCTTTATTGCGCCTTCACTTCCGGTTATACCGCGCGAGGATGTGCATCTTGGGATACGCCCTGCCAGAATATTTCTTTTAAGCGAGGGCGTGCGGCCTGCGGCAGTGCTGCGCATTGTTCCGCAAGCAGGTTGCCTAGTTTCAGGCAAGCTTTAGACAATGCAGATTCCGACCCAGCGGCAACGAGCAATCCGCGGGATTCTAAATAGGCGATGACAACTTCATCTTCCTGAAGCTTTCGTTTCAAACGGAATGGGGATTCTGGATGATTAAGCTGCTGTTCTGTATATATGAAAATCGAATGTTCAGGATACATCGTATGCTCGATGAATGGGAGATGACATGTGATGACCTCTTGCTGAGTAAGTGACGCTAGGAGATGCTGGAGTGTAGAAATAGAATGTTTGACATTGGCATTCGTGCGTAAGTCCGAATATAGAGTCGTCATAGTTATCCTCCTTGCTGACTGTGTCTGCGTACAGCATGAGTGCGCTGCTGCGCTGAAGAATGTTATTCCGAGAATTACTCGTATTCTATCAGATTGAACCGAAAAAACAAGTGAACGGACTGTGACGGCTTATGCAATCCAGTGAATAATTCAATAGCCCATTTATTCCACAATATGTATAATATAAGTGGCTAGTTTTGTATTTTTCTGTTATCTGTTCAATATCAAGGAACTTAATTCATTGAATGGAAAGAGGCGATGGAATGGCAAAGCAGCGTTTTAAATTGGCGAATGGTTATCGCGTGTTGTCGGTATGGCTAGCGGTTATTATGCTGGCAGTCTCCAGCATGGGCTCTGCTCGCGCGGAGGAAGAACTGAACGTGTCCGCCAGTGCAGAGATTGTGGCTAAATGGGAATTTGCAAACCTAAAGAACGATCCAGGCATCTTCTATGCTGCGTCCGGTTCATCCAAAGATTCTGCTACGCTTATCCAAGAGGTCGGTGGGAGTTCCAGAACAGGATTTACATTCGATGGGAGCGAAAAGAGCATTCGTTATCAAGGATGGGACAAGGGCAAAGGCAAGAAGGCTTGGCTAGCCGCCTTGTCGACGAAGGGACTGGAGCAAATTACAGTATCTTCGCAGCAGAAGTCCTCCAGTACTGGGCCTAGGGACTTCAAGCTCCAAATCAGCACGGATCTGGCTAAGTGGACGGACGTTGTAAAAGGAACACTTGTGCTTGGCACGGAATACAGTTCTGCCAGCTCGTTAAACGGTATTGCGCTGCCAAGCAGTGCGGATGATCAGGAGCGATTATATATTCGTTGGGTCGTAAACTCCGATGCAAAAGTGTCAGGCAGTGGCTCGATAAGCGATACGGGCTCAAGTCGGATCAAGGATATTGTTGTTCAAGGCGTACCAAAGACGAACAGTTCCCTCAAGGCGCCGCAGTTGTTAAACATGACCTTCAATGGAGGTACCAAGACAAGCCTGGCGTTTGCCTGGTATACGCCGAAGGAGGTAACCGGCACGAAGCTGCAGGTGGTGGAAGCCTCCGAAATGGGGAACGGCGCATTTCCGGAAGCTAAGGCGACTACTTATACGGGAAGTTCCGATATTATCGAGACATTCGTGGTAAAAGGCGATCGATCCTCCAAGAAAAAAACGAAATTCGCAAGCCATAAGGTCACGGCTGATAATCTGAAGCCTGGAACGTCATATCGTTATCGGGCAGGAAACGGGGATGCGGATGGATGGGGAGCTATCGGCTCATTTACTACGGATCACGCGGACAATCGGGATTTCCATTTTATCGTAGGATCGGATTCGCAAGCCTCCAGCAAGTCCACATTCGAACTCTGGCAGGATACGTTCCGCAGAGCGATCGAACATATCGGGGATCCGAAGTTCTTTATATTAACCGGGGATTTGGTCGACAATGGTGATTTGGAATCACAGTGGCAGTGGTTTCTGGGCCTCCCTCAGCAGGAACTTGCCCGAGTGCCGCTCGTGCCCGTGCTTGGCGGCCATGAGGTGAAAGATTACGATGGGGACGAAACTACGGACAACAATAATTTCTACAACCATTTTAACTTGCCGAAGGATGTAGTGAAAGGTACTCACGACGGTTCCGTATATGCGTTCGAATATGGGGACGCGCTCTTCATGCAATTCAATTCCCAGTTTGAGGGCGGATTGAATAAAAAAGGAGAACTAGAGTGGGTAGATCCCGAATTCAACGCTCAATTGGACTGGATGCGAAATCAGGTTGCAAAGACTGATAAGAAATGGAAGTTCGTGTCGCTCCACAAAGGCCCTTACTCGGCAGGAGACAATGCGGGACAGTGGGAAGATGGCCGTATCCAGTTCTACAAAAAATACTTGGTACCCGTATTCGATGAGCTGGGAATTGATATTGTGTTCGAGGCCCACGACCATATGTATATGAGATCCTACCAAATGCTCAATGATAAGCCAATCAAAAACGTGGTGAAGGATAAAGAGGGAAATGTAGTCGATCCGAAAGGCTCCGTGTACCTCATGACAAATTCAGTAGGCGGGAAATTTTACGAAAAACATCCGGGGTATGACGATTATTTTGCAGTCATTGACGCACAGCCGTTCAAAAAGATGTTCACTGATGTTTCGATATCGAACGATGTTTTGAAATTCACGTCCTATACGGCGGCAAAGAACGAAGAGGTTAAGAAATACGACGAGTACAGCATTAAAAGAACGGACGGCAAGCCTGGCAAGGTGGAGCAAGCCAACCTGAAGTTCGAGAGCAGAGATGCGATTCTGTCGTGGAGCCGTCCTGCCGTTGGATCGGAGCCTGTTAGAGGTTTCCGAATATATGAGCAGGATGATAAGGTGGGGAAAAATTGGAGTCTGTATATCCCAGCCCTTCCAAGTCAATCCGAATATAGTTATGTGCTTAAGAACATAGATTCTAAGCAGAGCTATCGCTTCGTAATTAAGGCGGTAGGAGCAAGGAATAATTCGGATCCCATTCAGGTTACTCATGGCAAGCAGTAAGCTTGGCGAATTGGCGACATCGGGAAGCTTCGGAATTACGGTTTGAAAAACAAGAAGAGTGCGCATCAGCAGTAGTCTGGCTACGTCACATATTCGATATAATACTGTATAGAACCAAAAGCAGAAATAAATAAACCGGTTCCTACTGCATAGTAGAACCGGTTTATTTATATTGTTATCGCTTTTAGATGATTCACTTCGCCATGATCTTAAATTGGAGTCTCGGTTATAATCCTTGCACCGTTGGAGCAGGTGCCGGTTTCAGCTTGCGAGTTCGTCTGTGGCCAATTACCCATGATACGAGCAGTGTCCAGATTGGAATAACCCAGAGGAAGACTGCGAATGGTGCATATTGATGAACGGGAATACCCAATATTGTGCCGCACAGTACCGCAAGCAGGTTCCAAGGGATAATAGCGGCAAAGACGAGCGCGCTGTCCGCGATCACCCTTGCGAGTTGTTCCTTCGGGAAACGCTCCGACCACAGCGGCATCACGCTCCGGCCTGCCATCATAATTGGCAGTGTCTGCGTACAGGATACAAGGGTTAATGATAATCCGAATAAACCGACACGGACGGTTGCTCCTGGCAGAGCGCTGTTGCGTCCAATAAAGGCAGCGATATACGGCTCCAGCGAACGAGTAGCCTCCAATATGCCATTAAAAGCACCCGCGATCATAATAAATAGGACAAGCTCAATCATATGCAGCACTCCCTTCGTATGAAGGGAAGGGAGCTCGGCATTTTCATATCCGAACAAGAAACCATTCACCCATTCGACTGGCGTCGCTCCTTGCAGCCATGTACCGATCACGAGCGCAACAATAATGGACATGGTAAAGGCGATGCGAGCCTGTAGTCGGAATAAGATTGCGATAATCAAGACAGCAGCAGGAGCGAACAGCCAAGGACTGAAGGTGAAGTGGCTATCGAATGATTCCATGCGCAGTGCTTGTTCCGGTACAGTCCACCTCCCCTGTGTATCGAACCACATGAAGAATGCAGTCGCTGAAGCCAGTGCGAGCAGTGTGGTAGGCATGAGAGCTGGGTATTGCCGACCGACACTCGTCCCTGTAGAATCCGCGACAAGACGATGCGTGCTGGAGAATGGCGATGTCCGGTCTCCGACAAAGGCACCGGAGACAAGTGCCCCTGCCATAAGCGGCAAAGGAACGCCTGCAATCGCAGCTACCCCCATCATAGGGATACCTACAGCACTAAGTGTTCCGGTTGAAGTCCCGAGCAGCATGGAGAAGATCGTGGAGAACCAGAACGTGAGTGTTGTCATATAAGCAGGATCGATCCAAGACAACCCCTGTTCGATAAGATAAGGGATCGTTCCGCTTATGGTCCATGCGGGAATCATAAGTCCGACCATAATAAGTATCCAGGCTACCCCAAGTGTATGCTTGGCGCCATCCCTCATATAACGAAGCAGAGATGTCCATGCATTGCCTTGGCGGTTAGATAAGATGGTGAGAACGATGAAGCCGAGTGCAAATCCAATAAGGAGTGGGATATGAAGCAAATAAGCTGCAGTTAGTCCTGCAATGGTAGTCATAATGACCGTAATCAGCTGTTGTTTCGATAACATGGCAATTAGGCAACTCCTGTCTTATACTCTAATGCTGCATCTATCATGCAAGCAATAATTATCACGATGGTTCAAGCAGATTACGTTCAGGTTGTACTGTCGTTCTTCGCTGGCAGTTCAATGTGGGTGGTGATGAAGCCAGTCCGAGGTTGCCTCGATTGCAGCTTCAAGTGCTGGGGTCGTGCCTTGGAAGGGATGAACCGTATTAAAGGTGTGTCCGGCATTATCAATGGTTATCCATTTCGCTGCAGGATAGTTATCAATTAGCTGTGCCGATCCCTCGCGGAATCCAGGCAAATCATCGGAGCCTTGAACGAGAAGCAGGGGGAAATGAGCCTTCTTCATACGTTCAATCAATGCATATCTCTCTGCATTGGCCTCCAAATCCTCCAGCATAACCAGATCTAATGGCAATGCCTCTTTGGTGCGGGCATTAATAACGGCAGAACGCCCGGATTGCCTCATCTCCTCCTTCTGTTGTCCCGTGAACAAATCCATATTCGTTACACCATTCCACGAAATTACGCCACTTACCGCATCTGGGTGGTCGAGTGCATAGAGCAGACTGCTTGCGCCTCCACGGCTATGTCCGAGCAAGTAAATGGGTGTCTCCGGCATTACATCATATTCGATTCCTTCAGAAATTATCCACTGGCCAAATTTATCCGAACGTATCCAGTGGAAGAGACGATCTATATCTTCCTGCTCTCGCTGATAGGTGTTAACGGCAAATCGCTCAGGTTCATCGAAGCGATCGAGCGAAGGACCGACACCATTGTATGTAAAGTTGAAGGTTAGGGTCAGGAGTCCGCTGCGTTCAGCTAGCTGTTCACCGACATAAGGGAACATGCCCCAATCCTTGAATCCCTTGTAGCCGTGGGCTACAAGAAGCAAACCTGTCTTTGGCTTTTCCTTTGAATTGAAGGTGCTGCCAGGGGTGAAGGCATCGCCTCGCAAAATGCGTTCTTGCCCTTCCCATGTGAGCGTAAATGAATGTCTCATTAATCCGACCCCCTTGGTCTGATAATATCCAGCCATATTGTAACACAGAATAAGAAAAATGGTGCATGGTATTCCAATAAATGTATTGACATATTTAGGTTTACAGGTGTACTATGTGTACTAGTTGAAGAAGTACACTTGTGAACGAATCTATTTGAAGCTGCTACGTAATTGCAAATGTGAAAGGAGGCTGCCATGTTTCGATTACATGAACAGAGCGCTATGCCGATTTATGAGCAAATCGTCGAACAGATGAAGGCTCTAGTTGCGCAGGGAGCGCTGCAAAGCGGAGACAAGGTGCCGTCCGTGAGGGAGTTGTCGACAATGCTGTTAGTAAATCCAAATACAGTGAGCAAGTCTTATCAGGAATTAGAACGCCAAGGAGTAATTGTGACGGTTCGAGGCAAAGGAACATTCATTGCGGATACACCTGTCCCTCGCATGGCGAATGAACGAATGACGAAGCTGAAGGATGAATTGAACCGCATCGCCGTTGAAGCGAAACATTTGGGGCTGGAACGGAAGGAATTTATAGAGATGGTGGAGCAAGCTTCGGAGGAATGGTGGAGGGATGAATCATGATGCGAGTGACGGATATCCATAAAGCAATAGATGGGAAACCGATACTTCGCGGAGTAAGCTTTACGATTGAACCAGGGAAAATCATTGGACTCGTAGGACGGAATGGAGAGGGTAAGACCACCTTACTGCGGACGTTGGTTGGGGTATACGACCCAGATCAGGGCAGTGTATCGTATGCCAGCAAGGATATTCACACGCACACACATGCGGCATGCAAGCAGGATGTTGTATTCGTACCCGATGCTCCAACTGCGCTAGAAATGTACACGATTCGGGAATGTGCTGCATGGTACGGAATGATCTATCCCAAATTCGATTTGTTCTTCTTTACGTCGGCGATGGAGCGGTTCAAGCTGCCGATGCACAAGCGAGTTCGCACCTTGTCCAAAGGGATGAAGATGCTGTTCAGTACGGCGCTTGGCCTTGCAACGAAAGCGGGGTTGATCCTATTCGACGAACCGACGAATGGCGTCGATGCCGTTGCTAAGAAACAGCTCCTCAGCTTAATTGTCGACTCGCTCCATGAGAACAATTCCATTGTCATCTCGTCACATATGCTCAGTGAGCTTGATCGGATTGCCGATTCTGTGGTTCTGCTGCGAGATGGGAGAACGGATGATATATGGGAACTGGAGCTTTTGCGCGAGCAGATGAAGAAGCTGCAGATTGTATTTAACGGGGATAAATCTCCGATGTGGCTGCATCGGGAAGATGTGTTCGTTCTACAACAGGTCGGCCGTGTATATACGGTTATCCTAGAGTCGAATGAAGCAATGACAGAATTGCAAGAGATGAAGCCGCTGCTCGTCGATGAGCTCCCATTGACGCTAGAGGATTGGTTTATCGGGAAGGCGGGAGGTAACGATGATGAAGCATAAGCTGTTCGTAAAGGCGCTCTGGTGGAAGGAATATCGTCAGACACGCATACTGCTGTGGCTCATGCTGCTGGCGAGTTTTTTTCCTATCGTTTATACGCATATGTGGAAGTTGTGGTGGGCTTCTAAGTCGATGAGGGATACATTTGTTAAGAATGTTACCTATGTATTTCAAGATGGCCGTGCAGGCGATAATCTGTATAACGATTATGGCGGTGGTTTGATTTTTATCATCCTTGGTAGTTTTATATTGTCTATTTGGCTATTAGGACAGGAACGGCGAAATCAGGTGAATGAGCATATGTTTGCCCTGCCTTATCCAAGATGGATATTGTATTTGACCAAATGGATGATTGGTATTGTGTACATTGTGAGCGCAATTGTTATTACACTGGGATTAGATTTCGTGGTGCTCGCATCCTCGCATGTAAGTGAATATGTCTCTATAGGGGAGATAGTTGTACGAGGACTCCATATGATTTTTGTAGCAGTATCCATATACACGCTTACCTTGTTCCTAGGATCTTTTACAGGAACATGGTCAATGCAGGCGTTGTTGTTTCTGCTTTGCATGACTCTATTTGATTTTCTGCGGTTTGTAATAGGAAAATTCGTTCATATATTCATGATCCCTGTGTCAGAATCCGCTCAATCTGTAATTGATATTGGCGTATGGGACAGATTTAATGTAGGGAATTGGGTCACGCATGAAGGGCCTGGATATTCGTATGGGTTTATAAGTATCGTTTCGATATTGTTATTACTCGCTGGCATGTGGCTGTACTCCCGCAATCGTACGGAGAATAACGGCAAACAGTTTGTATTCCCTGCTATAGAAAAGGCTTATATTGTGTTAGGTGTCATATTTGCAGCGCTGTACGGGGGAACTGTGGGTTATGACTTTTTTTCTCCGGGAAGGATTGGATATGTGTGCGGAGCAGGGGTTGGAGCTGTTCTTTGCTATCTGATTATTCGAACCTTGACACATATGCGCCCGCGTCGATAGAAATATAGATTTTGCTGCTGGTTGAGAGAGTCATCCATATTTAATGTTCAGGGGATGTAGGTTCAGAGGGTTATTTTCTGTTGGGAGGTTCGGATTTTATGAGTTCAGAAGCAGTCCTTCAGCTCCGCAATGTAACCAAACAAATTGGTAAGCGCACGATTGTGGATCAGATGTCATTTGATGTTCCGGCGGGAGAAGTATTTGGATTTCTGGGTCCCAATGGGGCGGGCAAGACTACAACGATTCGGATGATTGTGGGTTTAATTTCGATGACATCTGGTGAAATCTGCGTGAAAGGAATTCCTGTGCACAAGGAGTTCGAGCAGGCAATGACCCATATTGGAGCGATAGTGGAAAATCCAGAGATGTATAAGTTTTTGACAGGGTATCAAAATCTCGTATATTACGGACGAAGACATTCGGGCATAACGAAAGAGCGGATTGACGAGGTCGTGAAGCTCGTTGGGTTGGAAAATCGCATTCATGAGAAAGTAAAGCGCTATTCACTGGGTATGCGGCAGCGGCTTGGTGTTGCTCAAGCGCTGTTGCACAAGCCTTCCGTATTAATTCTCGATGAGCCAACGAATGGGCTGGATCCAGCGGGGATCCGTGAGCTGCGAGATTATTTGCGCAACTTGGCGCATCAAGAAGGCATCAGTGTCGTCGTATCCTCTCATTTATTGTCCGAGATGGAGCTGATGTGTGATCGAGTTG
>Ga0102589_1002885_pt1 | contig 18777 bp, 22 predicted proteins | sample AraplaMF_Col_mLB_FD_76858 | JGI IMG/M metagenome (GOLD analysis project Ga0102589, IMG submission 76858) | Arabidopsis root microbial communities from the University of North Carolina, USA - plate scrape MF_Col_mLB | ecosystem: Host-associated > Plants > Roots > Endosphere | place: USA... | reverse complement strand
TTTTCTAGCATTGCTAAGCCGATGCAAACAGCTTTGAGTCGTTTCTTTACTAAGGTAGTATTTGCGCCTTTCTGAGTCATCTGTGACAAGGCATTTTCGAGTTTACTGATTGTCGATTGTAAAGACTTTATTGATTCCAATTTATCTACATTTGATATGTTTTCCATGTTAGTACTGTCCCTTCTTCGTTTTTGAATTATTTTTCTTGATACTTGATAAAATCGTTAAGAACCTAATTTTACTCGCAATATTTTAACATAAATAACCAACTTTATTTGATGTGGATTCTCAATAATCTGGCCCAATTGTTGAACACAAGTTAATTAACACTCTTCAACTAACCTGCCTGTTAGTCCAATAAGAATTAAACAACTTTATTATTTTTTTAACAACTTTTTTGTCACTTAACAAGTGTTTCTATACATTATGGAGGGGATATCATGGTACTGCAAAGAGTAAGCTTAATAACAATTGGTGCATTTAATTTACCGGTTCTTCGCGCGTTTTATAAAAGCTTAGGATGGGAAGAGACAGAAATAAGTTCAGATACTTACGCTGCGTTTAAAACGGCGGGTGTTATTCTTTCGATCTTTCCTATTGAGGAATTAGCAAAGGATGCTGGCGTTTCCATTACTCAAGATGTAGAAACGTTTCGCGGTGTAACGTTTGCGATTAACGTAGATCATCCGGAGCAAGTGGATACAACAATTGAAGAAATTCGAAAAGTAGGCGGAAGAATTTTACGAGAGCCAAGCGCTGCTTTTTGGGGAGGGAGAACAGCTTATTTTGCTGACCCTGAAAACAATCTTTGGGAAGTTGCTTGGAACCCGGATTCTGTATTTGATGAAAGAGGAGCTATGCTGGAGTTCTAATTATTCGAAGGGGAATTTTATATGAATATGAAAACCTATCCTGTAACATCAGATGATTTGAAGTTAATTGAGGAAGCGACGACGAAAATTAAGACGTTATATAAAGAAAATTGTCATCATGTGGGCGCAGCTTTGCGTACTATATCGGGTGAAATCGTGTCAGCTGTGCATATTGAAGCGTATGTAGGGCGAGTTACGGTTTGTGCTGAAGCAATCGCAATTGGTAGTGCAATATCAAATGGTCATAAAGGGTTTGATACCATTGTGGCTGTTCGTCATCCCTATTTAGACGAACCCAATCGAGAAATTACAGTAGTCAGTCCATGTGGTATGTGCAGAGAACTTATTTCAGATTATGCCCCTCATTGTTATGTGCTTTTAGAGGTGGGTAATGAAATTATTAAAACAACAATTGATGAATTAATTCCTTATAAGTATAAAAGATCGTCAACTTAGTAAAATTATTCTATATATGCAAATGACATAAAAATCTCTTTCTTTTAGAGGAGGACGAGAGCATCTGATTGTGCATAAAAGTGGTTAGGGCCTTTTCCTACATTTAGAATGCTGAGCATTGTCGAAGCGTCTTTATCTTGTGTCGAATCGCCGATATATCGGAAAAATCGCTGATATATTGAAAAAAGTGGTCGATATATTTGAAAAATCGCCGATATATCAGTGAACATATTAAGAAGGAGTTGATTTAAAAGATATCTACATCTCTTTTGAATCAACTCCTTTTTCCATCTTATTTTAAGTTCTCAGGATTTAATGCTTCTAATTCAGGTACAACGAAGCGGCCATCTTTACGGATTAATACGTCGTCGAAGTAAATTTCGCCGCCGCCGTATTCAGGGCGTTGGATGCATACTAAGTCCCAGTGGATGTTAGAGTTGTTGCCATTCCATGCATCGTCGTATGCTTGTCCAGGAGTGAAGTGGAAGCTGCCGTCGATTTTCTCATCGAATAGAATATCGCCCATTGGATGTAAAATGTATGGGTTTACGCCGATTGCGAATTCACCAACGTAGCGTGCACCTTCGTCTGTATCGAAAATTTTGTTAATGCGCTCTGTATCGTTTGCAGTTGCTTCAATGATTTTACCATCTTTAAATGTAAGTTTTACATTTTCGAACATGTAACCGTTGTAAGGAGATGGTGTGTTGTAAGAAACTGTACCGTTAACAGAATCGCGAACAGGCGCAGAGTATACTTCGCCGTCTGGAATATTTAAGTGACCAGCACATTTAATTGCTGGGATGTCTTTAATAGAGAATGTTAAGTCAGTGCCAGGTCCAACAAGACGCACTTTATCTGTTTTGTTCATGAACTCAACAAGATTGTCCATCGCTTTATCCATTTTCGCGTAGTCTAAGTTACATACGTCAAAGTAGAAGTCTTCAAATCCTTCTGTGCTCATTTTTGCAAGCTGTGCCATTGCAGCATTTGGATAGCGCAGTACAACCCATCTTGTTTTTGGAACACGAATGTCTCTATGTACTTTTTTACCTACTGTGTTACCGTAAATTTTCATGCGCTCACTTGGAACGTCAGCTTGTTCATTTACGTTATCACCAGAGCGAAGGCCGATATAAGCATCCATATCTTTCATTACGCTTGCTTCATATGCAGCGATTTGCTCGAAATGTTCTTCTGTTGCGCCCATCATTAAAGAGCGGTCTACTTGATGATCTTTTAATAGTACGAATGGATAACCACCAGCTTCATATGCAGCTTTTACAAGTGCTGTTACTAGCTCTTTTTGTAAACCGAAATTTTCGATTAATACTTTTTCGCCTTTTCGTAAACGAATAGAGTAATTAATTAAATTTTTTGCTAATGTTTCAATACGTGGGTCTTTCATAAGTAAAGCCTCCCTTATATGTGTATCCTTCTTTATTGTAACCTACTTATTTGAATTTGTTTAATAATTTATCGAAATATTGGCAAGAAAATTATAAATGTAAAACGTGAAAAGAGTAAGTTGTAGATAGTTGTTATTTTCTGTCCTAAAACAAAGAGTAACCAGTATGTATTTCTAGTTACTCTTTGTTATACATGCTATTTACTAATAAATGGCTTATACGTTATTTCATTTGATCAAACATTGTTTTAACATCCTTAGAGTTAGGGGTTGCATACAAAGTTGGTGTGCCAGAAGTTGAACGCCGAGATGTCACTGCAAAAACATAACCAAGATCTTGATTAATTCTTTCTCTTAACCAAGGCCCCCCACTAGCCCCGCCATTCATACCACACTTCATGGTGGCATCGCTGCTAAACCATCCTCTACTAGTTGTAGGTCCATCGCAATAATAAGCTATCTGTCCATCATATGGGTTTTCGGCGGGCCAACCAAAAATACGAACGTCTGGTTGATTCGTACCATATCCAGTGGAAAGTCCATTTCCTCCAATCGTATTTACTAAGTCTTTTTCATTCCTTGGGAAAACAGTGAAAAATGCTTGGTCATAGCTAGAATTACTATCATTTATCCAGGCGTTGAATGTCCGCGCTTCTTTCCAGTTCCAAATACCATAAGGTGTTGAACCATTACGATATGCCGGAGCAAATGCAATATTTGAGTGCCATCCTTTCCCTTTTCCTCCATTTACACAATGGGCTGCTGTTATAACAAGATTTTTATAATTATTGTTAATTGAAGAAGCAGAACAAACATAATCTTTTCCGCCATATGAAAAAAATACTTTGCCTGCTGTAGATGGAACAACTACATTTGCTTCGTTTATGTTATTGTTAGTTTCGGGTAGAACGGGATCAGAAATATTAGTAGGCTCTCCTATTAAAGAAGATTCAAATTGTTCTGGATTCGTTTCTTTTTTTTCATCATTTTTAATTTTGTCTGCTGGAATTGCATTTTTCATCTTTTCTTTTGTCCAATAGCCGGCAGGATCTTCTGTATTTTTGGGATCTTGAATAGTAGGTGGGATTGTTGGAGCAGTTTTAGATTGGGTAAGAGAATCGTTATTTCTTAAAGTAGTATTTTCATCATTAGATGTTGCAAATGCTAACTGAGTACTTAAACATAATGTGAAAATTACACTAAATATAGTTCCGAAAACCAAAAAATTTAGTCTTTTCATAAATGCCCCCCTGGATATATTTGGTTATTCGTGGCCACAATCATAGCATATTTCAATTCGTTATTCACTATGAAAACAAATTGAAACATTCGCATAAAATTTTTTCTTTATATGTAGTCCCTTTCATGACCACATATAAAGAAAAAACGAGTGAAGGCCACTCTTTGTTTTACATGGCAGTGACTTATCCCGCTATTCGTGGGCAGTAATACTCCCACCTCAAAATTCGGCGAAAGCATTGTCCAGCTCCAGCGGCTAGAATCTCCGGTCGTTTCGCCCCCTCGGACGAGGCAAAAAGCGCCTCTCTGTCGGGTGCTCCAACGTCCTGCGATTCTGAGCGAGCCGCTTCCGCTTTTCTTAGGAAGTTAGGTGGGAGATAAACTGCCCGTAAAAGCCCGATTGGTTCAACTAATAATCAGTGGGGGATGAAGAAAACCCCCACTGATTAAAGTTTCACTTTATAGGTTCAAAAATTAAAATGGATTCATCTCGCATTCTCATTTCAAGGTACATAGAAAACAAAGAAGATATGCGGGGGATAACTACTGGTATACACTTAATTGGGCGGGCTTTTCATCAGTGGGGAGGAAGTTTCATTTGATTTAAATAAAAGGTAAAATTCATAGCCAAATATGGAACAATTAGAATGAAACGGAAAATGATTGTATAATAGAAAAAAGCATAAAGATAAAGGAGTGATTCGTATGCAAATTCTTTTATACGTCAGTGTAGCTATTATCGCAATTGCGTTTGCCGTATTAGTTGTATATGTATGTCGAACATTACTATCTGTTCAAAAGACGTTAGAAAATGTTGCAAGTACGATGGAAGGTCTGGAAAAACAAATGCAGGGCATTACAGTGGAAACGGAGCAGCTTCTTCATAAAACAAATGTATTAGCAGATGATATCCAAAAGAAATCAGAGTCGTTAAATAAAGTGATGGAAGGTGTAGAGGGAATCGGAACAACGATTCATTCACTAAACACAAGATTACGCGGCGTTTCTGATTCTGTTGCTCATCAAGTAGAAAACAATGCTGATAAAGTAGCGCAAGTAGTGCAATGGAGTAATGCGGTCATTGATGTGTACAATCGCTTCCGGACGAAAAAGAAAGAAGATGAAGTAGAGAAATTTGAAAGAACAGAGAAGAAGCCGAAAAAAGAAAAGAAATTACCGCGGCTTCCGATTCGAATGAGAGGTGAATAATATGAGCATGACAAAGATTGAAACAATGGAACAATTTGAAGAGATCATCGCAAATAAAGAGCCATATATCTTGTTTAAACATAGCACGACATGTCCGATTAGCCACGGTGGTTTCACAGCGTTTCAAGAATACCTTGGTGAAGAGCAAGCTGTACCAGCATATTATTTATATGTACAAGAGGCACGTCCTGTTTCCAATAAGATTGCTGAGCACTTTGGAATTCAACATGAGTCGCCGCAAGTATTATATATCAAAGATGGTAAAGTACTATGGCATGCATCGCATTGGAACATTACAAAGCAATCATTAAAAGAAAATATTAACTAAGGAAAAGCAAGCAAATACGCTTGCTTTTTTAATTTTCTGAAAATAATGTTAGCAGGCTATATATTTTTTAATTAAATGAAGAAAAAATAACGATTCCATACGCAGTCTCATGCGATGTGTATGAAGTGACATCTGTATATGTATCATATATAATAAATTATCTTATAAATGATATTTATATTTGTTAGTATACATATAACACTTGAAAGAGGTGGCTTTTATGGCATCACAGGAGTTAGATCGGTTACGTTCTCAAATTGATGAAATGAATTTACAAATTTTAAAGTTATTAAATGAGCGCGGTCGTCTTGTACAAGAAGTTGGCAAGCTAAAAGAAGTACAAGGTGTGAAACGTTTTGATCCAATACGTGAACGCAAAATGCTCGATTTAATTGCGGAGAATAATGATGGACCATTTGAAACGTCAACGCTTCAACATTTATTTAAACAAATTTTTAAAACAGGGCTAGAATTGCAAGAAGATGATCATCGTAAGGCACTTCTTGTATCACGTAAGAAAAAGTCAGAGGATACGATTGTTGACATTAAAGGCGAAAAAATTGGTGACGGCAATGCGCATTTTATTATGGGACCTTGTGCAGTTGAAAGTTATGAGCAAGTTCGTCAAGTCGCTGAAGTAATGAAAGCGCAAGGCTTAAAACTAATGCGCGGCGGAGCATTTAAACCGCGTACATCACCATATGATTTCCAAGGTCTTGGCGTTGAAGGATTGAAAATTTTACGCCGAATAGCAGATGAGTATGATTTAGCGATCATTAGTGAGATTTTAAATCCAAATGATATTGAAATGGCGCTAGATTATGTAGATGTTATTCAAATTGGTGCCCGCAATATGCAGAACTTCGAACTGTTAAAAGCAGCTGGTTCTGTGAATAAGCCGGTATTATTAAAACGTGGATTATCGGCAACAATTGAAGAGTTTATGTATGCAGCAGAATATATTATTGCACAAGGAAATGGCGATATTATTTTATGTGAGCGCGGTATTCGTACGTATGAGAAAGCAACGCGAAATACGTTAGATATTTCTGCTGTACCAATTTTGAAGAAAGAAACGCACTTGCCAGTTGTTGTGGATGTAACACATTCAACAGGGCGCCGTGATTTATTATTGCCAACTGCAAAGGCGGCAATGGCAATCGGTGCAGATGCAATTATGGCAGAAGTGCATCCAGATCCAGCTGTAGCACTTTCTGATTCAGCGCAGCAAATGGACATTCCAGAATTCAATGCATTTATGAATGAATTAAAAGCATTTCGTATGAGATAAAGTGAAACTTTAATCAGTGGGGTTTTTTTTCATCCCCCACTGATTATCAGCCCTCACCAATCGGGCTTTTACGGGCAGTTTATCTCCCACCTAACTTCTTTGTTTTTGCTGAATTTTGAGGTGGGGGTATTACTGCCCGTTAATGCGGGATAGAGCGGGATAATGGCTTCAAAAATCTATGTAGCTGTGTGCTACATAGATTTTTTTCGGAAAAATGGGTATTTTTATATAAAAAATATGAAAATATAAGAAAAGGAACGAATTTTTTCGAAACTTTTTCGGGAAAATATTGTCTCAATCCTTATTTGTATCGTATCATTAGTGAAAGGGCTCAGAAGTGGCCTCTTTAAGTAGAATGGATGTCTTTTTTTAATCAAGTCAACTGATACATATTATATAGATGAATTTTATAAAGGAGTGTGTGAAAAGATGAACGTAACAATATATGATGTAGCGCGCGAAGCAAATGTCTCAATGGCAACAGTATCACGTGTTGTGAACGGCAATCCAAATGTAAAACCAACAACAAGAAAGAAAGTATTAGAGGCGATTGAGCGTCTTGGTTACCGTCCAAATGCAGTAGCACGTGGATTAGCAAGTAAGAAAACAACAACAGTTGGGGTTATTATTCCAGATATCTCGAACACGTTTTATGCAGAACTTGCACGCGGTATTGAAGATATTGCAACAATGTACAAATATAATATTATTTTAAGTAACTCTGATCAAAATAAAGAGAAAGAGTTCCATTTATTAAATACAATGCTTGGGAAACAAGTAGATGGTATCGTATTTATGGGAGAAGATATTACCGATGCTCACGTAGAAGAATTTAAAAAATCTCCTGTTCCAATCGTACTTGCAGCATCGTTTGATGAGCAAAATATTACACCATCTGTAAATATTGATTACACACAAGCAGCATACGATGCAATGAAACATTTCTTAGAGAAAGGTCATACTAGAATTGCTTTCGTATCTGGTCCTTACGTTGATAAATCAGGCAGTGCAAAAAAATTACAAGGTTACAAACGAGCATTAGAAGAAGCAGGCATCGCATACGACGAAGAGCTTGTTGTGGATGGCGATTACACGTACGATTCTGGTATGGAAGCATTAGACAAACTATGGGAACTTGCTGAAAAACCAACAGCGGTATTCGTATCTTCTGATGAAATGGCACTAGGTGTAATTCACGCAATGCAAGATAAAGGTTTAAACGTACCAAATGATTTAGAAGTACTTGGCTTTGACAATACGCGCCTTGCTCTTATGGTACGCCCTCAGCTTTCAACAGTTGTACAACCAATGTATGACATCGGAGCGGTTGCAATGCGTCTATTAACAAAATACATGAACAAAGAAACGGTAGAAGATCATACAGTTATTTTACCGCACCGCATTCAGTTTAGAAAGTCAACGAAGTAACAAGAAACTTGTGCAAATACACTAACTGCTTAAAAAGATGCTCAGAATTTTTACATTCTGAGCATCTTTTTTGTTATGGAGCTAATTTCATTAGCTCCATAATAAAAATTAAATTGCAGATAACGTTTGTGCTTCTGCATTGCTTTGCCATTCACTCTTATGAAGAGTATAGTGATTATACTTTTGATTTTCGATTTCAATTTCTTCTACAACTGTAAATCCGCTTTTTTGAATCACTCTATTTGAACTTACGTTTTGTGTTAGAGCAACGGCATTCAGAAGCTCGATATTCGTTTTTTCAAACAAATAATTGATCAACCCTTTTACTGCTTTTGTCGTATATCCTCTATTCCTATAATGTTTTGAAATAGCATAGGCAATCTCGCGGTTAGGAGCAGGTAACTCTTCTTTTATTCCAGTCATACAAAATCCGATAAACTCACCAGTTTCTTTTAATATGATAGCTAACCTCAAATAAGTTTGCTTATCGATATTAGGTACCGCTGCTAAAAACGCCTTATTTGATGGAATTTCATAATTTGTTACCCAATCTAAACGCTGTTCCCTTGTTGTCTTGAAATCTGGTAAAAACTCATAAACTTCAGGTTGTGAGGTAAGTTCGTATATAGCATCAGCATCGTCAATCCTATATTCTCGCAGCAATATTTCTCCGCAGTCGATTGTGAATAAGTCGTTCAAATTGTTTCAGCTCCCATTACTTTTTCTTTACACATTTCTGTTTTTTTTATGAAAATTCCTTTTGAAATTAAACTGTTTCTCTAATGGAAATTTCGCTTTATCACTATTTCTAGTATAATGATACTAAAGGCTATGTGAGGGGGGAGATGAAATGATCATTCTTTGGGGAATTACACTTTGCGTTACGGCTCTATTTGCTTATATGACATTAAAACAGAGTGGTATGAGACGATTTATTCCTGGTAGTGCTTTGGCAGGAATAGCCCTAATCACATACGTTACTTCCATTTTTTTAGAGAGCGCTGGAGAACAAGTACATGAGAAATTTATATTTTTTTCTACCACATTCCTTGTAAGCGCTGTCATTATTTTACTTGTAGCAGGAATTATTTTGTTTATTCATACAAACTCAGAAACATTATAAAAAAAGAGAGTAGGCTTACAAAACCTGCTCTCTTTATCTATTTATGCATTATCTTTTGATGTGTTTTGTTGTTTCAATAAATCGCGAATTTCTGTAAGAAGTACTTCTTCTTTTGTTGGTGCTGGTACTTCTTCTTTCTTTTCTTCTTCTTTTTTAAATGTTAGCTTATTAAATAGTTTAATAAATAAGAAGATAGAGAATGCGATGATGAAGAAGTCAACGATCGTTTGAATGAATGCACCGTATTTTACAACAGCCTTTCCATAAGTAAAGGAAAGTCCTGTGAAGTTTATTCCACCAAGTAGTAATCCCAGTAGTGGCATGATAACATCACTTACTAATGAAGAAACAATTTTACCAAACGCGCCGCCAATTACAACCCCGACAGCTAAGTCCATAACGTTTCCTTTTAAAGCGAACTTTTTAAACTCATTCCACATGTATAATTCCACCCTTTCCACGATTCACTATGAAATTTATAATTCCTATCAACATATTCTATACAAAGTTTTGATAGAAATAAAGGGTAGAAGAGAATGAAAATAAATTCAGAAAACTGAACGTGTTTTCCTTTTTTGTTATAAATTTGTAATTTTTCACAGGCCAAGAAACTCTTTAATTGTCATCGCATACATTTTTGTTTCTTCAATATCTGGGAAATGAGCGCTATGTTCAAAGAATGCAAAGGAAACATTCGGCATATTTTTTGCAAGCTCTTTTGCCATTTCCGTTCCTGTATTTCGATCGTGCTTTCCAATGAGGAAAAGAGAAGGAACAGTAATTTCGTATGTACGCTCTTTCAAGGGAATAGAAGGCGGAGATTGAAATAAAGCTTTCGCCATAACACCTGGATTCGTTAGCCCGCTTTCTTTCCAAAGTGAACGATTATGTTTTGCATATTGTTCATCATGAAAAAGTAAACGATCGACCGCTTTTGTATCAACAATACTCCATACCATATCGTATTTTTCCTTTAAAGATATCGGGAGTCGCAAAATATGTTGAATTTGTTGTTTCATATCTTGATGAGCAACTTTTTCAAATCCAGCAAGCTGAATATGATACGAATGTTTATAGTCACCGGAAGAAGGAGCTTGTAGAAGTAAAGTTTCGACTCGATTTGGATAAGCTAACGCATATTCGAGGCTGAGTTGTCCGCCGAAAGAATAACCAAGTAGATGGAATTTCGGAATCTGTAATGCCTCTCTTAGTTTTTCTAGATCATCGACTAAAATCGCGATCGAGTAATCTTCTTCATTTTTAGGAGCATCAGAACGCCCGCACCCGCGTTGTTCATAATACATGACGGTTGCAAATTCCTCTAGCTTTAGACCAATTGTTCGTTCAAATGTATAATGATTTCCTCCTGGCCCGCCGTGAACGACGACAATCGGGATTGTCTGATGTTCTGCACCAGCAATTTTACACCAATGAGGTATGCCATTCATTGTTATGGAAATAGTTCCATTTTGAAGCATTATAGATGTTCACTGCCTTCCGTTAATGAATGATAAAATGCTGTAATTATAGATGAAAATTTCGCTTCTTCTTCTAAAAATGGATAATGATTGCTGTCTTCAAAAGGAATGAAGGAGGAATTTGCTATTCCTTCCTGTATTTGTACTGAATATGCAACCGGGCACTGTACATCATGCTTTCCGCAAATGATTAACGTTTTTGTTGCTATGCTAGCAAGTTGTTCTCGTAAATCAAAGCTGCGAAATTCCTTTGCAAAATAGTTCATACGGCTTGCGGCCATCGTTTTATAAATTGGTTTTGAGAAGTATGTTTCATACTGGCTTGGACGATGTAAAGATAGCTTTGTACGCTCAGTTGATAAAGTAGTTCTTTCTTCTTTCGTAAGATGCGGCAACTTTAAATCTTCAATGAGCTGTTGCATGTAGGAAAATTGCGGATGCTCTGGATGATAAATGCAGTCTTTCGTTTTTGAATAGTCACTAGCAGCAGCGCCGACTACTAGTAACGATAACAATGATTGTGGATAGTTTATCGCATACATAAGTCCAACCATGCCGCCAGTAGAATGCCCTGCAAAATGCCACGATGAAATGTGCAGCGCTTCTCGAATAGCTTCTAAATCTTGAATTGTTTCTTTCATACTTAATTCATCTTCTTGAGAAGCAGTTATTGAATTTCCTGCATCCTTTAAATTAATTAATATAACTTTATGTAAGGATGTAAAGCTGTCAGCAAAATAGTCGCCCGTCTCATTGAATTGTGAGTAAAGGTGTGTAATACAAAGCGGATCTCCGTGTCCCTTTGTAAATAGTTCAAAGATTCCGCGATCTGTATGGATAAATTGTTGTTTCCACATAAGCATATCTCCCTTTGTTTTAAACATGGCACGTGGCAGAAAAAGGCCCTGACCACTCCTATGCGCGGCCAGGTGCTCTTGTCCCCTAAAAAAGAAAGGCTTTTTTAATACAAAACTTTTTTCATATTATTCCGAATTATCTCAAGGCATTTTGCTACAGTTAATTCATTTTTCTCTTCAATTTCTTGTTTTCGAGGGATAGGGTTATACATGTTGTTAGGATCTTCCCATGTAAGGGGGAGATCAGTAGGTGCTTGTCCTTTCCAAGCTTCAATCCATTCTGGGGGAAGATAACCTGAGATGTTTTGGATGTTGTTCATTTCAAGCCAAATGAGCGCCCAAGCTCTCGGAACGACGCGCCATATATCATAACCACCACCGCCGACTGCAATCCAGCGGCCATTGCAGTATTCGTGAGCAATTTCATGAGCGAGTTTCGGAATTTCTCGGTAAATTTGTATCGTTGAACAAAGATGTGTAAGAGGATCGTAATAATGAGCATCAGCTCCGTTTTGCGTTAAAATAATATCAGGTTTGAAATAGTCAGCGACCTCCCTGATAACGGTACGATATGCATGAAGAAATGAATCGTCTTCTGTAAAAGCATCGAGAGGAACGTTAAAAGAATAGCTATATCCACTCCCTTGCCCACGCTCATTGACAGCCCCTGTGCCAGGAAATAAGTAACGGCCTGTTTCATGCAATGAAATTGTGCAGACGTTAGGGTCATCGTAAAAGGACCATTGCACACCATCACCGTGATGAGCATCTGTATCGATGTACAAAACACGAAGACCGTATTTTTTTTGTATATACTTAATAGCAATCGAGCTGTCATTATAAATACAAAATCCAGAGGCTTTCCCGCGAAAGCCGTGATGTAATCCGCCGCCGAGATTGAGAGCATGCTCTGCTTTTCCTTCAAGAATGGTATCGACCGCAGTTAAGGTGCCGCCAACAAGAAGGGCGCTCGCTTCATGCATGTTTGGAAATATCGGTGTATCTTCTGTTCCAAGACCATATGACATTGCAAGTGATCGTTCTATTGTTCCTTCTCCAGCACGTTTTACCGCATTTATGTACTCTTCTGTATGAATGAGAGCAATTTCTTCATCTGTTGCCATTCGTGGAGGAATAATCTGTGAAGGATGGATGAATCCGCCTTTTTGCAGTAAATCAAACGTTAGCTTTACGCGAAGCTGATTAAAAGGATGATCAGGACTAAAGGAATAGCCCTGATAATCCTCTGAGTAAATGAATACATTTTTCATGTTCCCATCCCCGCAATATTTGGCCATAAAACATGGTAGCCTTTTTGTTCTAGTTCTTCAATTGCTTTAAGAGGATTCATTGTTTGAATGCGGAAAACGAGAACTTTGTCGCTCTCTTCTTTTGCTGGATAGACGAGAACGCTCACAATGTTAATTTTTAGTTCACTGAAAACAGCAACAACTTTTCCGAGAATACCAGGTTCATTTTTTACTTGAATTTCAACTTGTGAACTTGGCTGATGAGCCCCTGTTAGTTTGACAAGTGTATACAATACTGTTGATTCCGAAATAATGCCGACAAGTCTACCGCCCTTTGTAACAGGAAGGCAGCCAATTTTATTTTCAAAAAATAATGTGCCAATTTCTTCAACGAAATCAAGTGGATGACATGTCATAACGGGATACTTCATAATACGTTCAATCGGCTCTTTAAGAGAATCTTTTGAAACGTGTTCATCAAGAATGGACGGGCTTGCATCGCGAACGTCACGGTCGGAAATAATGCCGACAACTTCATATTGTTCATTTACAACTGGAATGTGCCGAATACTATGTGCTGCTAATGTTCTTAAAGCTGTTTCAATCGTGTCGGTTGGGCGCAGCGTTGTTACATTTGGATTCATGATTTCTTCAACGATCATGATGTAATCCCCCTTTTTAGTACATGAAACGATTTTTGAAGCGTAAGCGGTCAAATTGTTGAATGGATGATGTATCAACTCGTTTTCCGATGCGAACCATTAAGCAGTTTGCGGGGTGCGAGCAAATTTCAGGGTCATCTGTTGCCATCCATTCCAGTCCACCAGCATTCATCATCTTCTCCATTACTTTTCGATATTCCCAGACATTGAGTCCAGTTTGTTTTAAATCCCAGTGCCAATAATATTCAGTTGTTAAAATAATGTAGTCTTCCATATGGTCATCCATCATAGAAACTTCTAATAAGTTCTTTCCAACAGCGCAGCCGCGAAAATCAGGAACAACTTCAATGGCGCCAAGCTCAATTAAATTGTTCATTTTTCCTTCAGACCATCGTTCAAGAGGGTCTGGATATAAGTACGTTACATAGCCAACAATTGTATGTTCATGACGAGCAATAATAATCCGAGCTTCCGGTAATTTAGAAATCTCGACAATTGCTTTATATTGCTGAGCCGCAGGTCGAAAGGCAATTAAATCAGGATGAAACTCATACGTTTCTAAATTATGCGTTTTGACAGGGCCTTCAATAATTAAAGTTCCTTTTGGTGTTTTTAAATTTCTTGCATTGTACACTTTACTATGAATCAATTTTAGGCTCACCACCTTCAAAGCTTTGTGAATCTACTATCTATTTTTATACTACTGTACTCAGTATGCGATGTGAATCGAAATTTGTCAGTAAAAATTTGTCTGAAAATCTTAAAAAATACTGAAAATTATAAAAAATATATTTATAATAGACTTATATGTACATAGATAGAAGGGGGATGTAAAGAATGAAAGTAGAAACACTTCCAGTTATTCAAGGGGAAAATAATTTATTAAATTACGATGAAGCATATCAAAATTTTAATTGGGAAGAAGTTAATCAAAATTTTTCTTGGCATGAAACTGGGCGAGTAAATATGGCTTATGAGACTATTGATCGACATGCCAAATCCCACCGAAAAAATAAAGTAGCATTATATTATCAAGATGGTGCGAGAAAAGAGAAATATACGTTTAAAGAAATGAAAGAACTGTCGAATAAAGCAGGAAATGTCTTGAAAAATTATGGGGATGTCGAAAAAGGCGACCGCGTCTTTATTTTTATGCCTCGTTCACCGGAATTGTATTTTACTTTACTAGGTGCAATAAAGCTTGGAGCAATCGTTGGTCCATTATTTGAAGCTTTCATGGAAGCGGCTGTATGTGACCGCTTAGTGGATAGTGAAGCAAAGGTGCTTGTGACAACACCGGAATTGTTAGAACGTATACCATTTAATGATTTACCGGCATTAAAAACGGTATTTGTTGTTGGAGAAGGTGTAGAAGATGGCGGTAAAATTGTCGCATTTAATCCGCTTTTTGAACAAGCTTCTAGTAAGCTAAAAATTGAATGGCTTGGAAGAGAAGATGGCCTCATTTTACATTATACATCTGGTTCAACAGGGAAACCAAAAGGGGTGCTGCATGTTCAAAATGCAATGGTGCAGCATTATCAAACAGCGAAATGGGTGCTGGATTTAAAAGAAGATGATGTATATTGGTGCACAGCAGATCCAGGCTGGGTAACTGGAACAGCATATGGTATTTTTGCACCTTGGTTAGTCGGAGCTTCTAACGTCGTGTTAGGAGGGCGCTTTAGCCCTGACGCTTGGTATGAAACGCTTCAAGATTACGGTGTCACCGTATGGTATAGTGCTCCAACAGCATTTCGCATGTTAATGGGTGCTGGTGAAGATACGCTGAAGAAATATGATTTATCAGATCTTCGTCATATTTTGAGTGTTGGGGAACCATTAAACCCAGAAGTAATTCGCTGGGCGATGAAAGTGTTCCATCTTCGCATTCATGATACGTGGTGGATGACGGAAACAGGTGGGCAAGTTATTTGTAACTATCCTTGTATGGAAATTCGTCCGGGATCAATGGGAAAACCAATTCCAGGTGTGAAGGCAGCGATCGTTGATAATGAAGGGAATGAAGTACCGCCATACACGATGGGGAACTTAGCAATCGGAAAAGGCTGGCCGGCAATGATGCGTGCGGTTTGGAATAACACGCAAAAATATGAGTCTTATTTTATGCCAGGAGACTGGTATGTGTCAGGTGACTCTGCATATATGGATGAAGATGGATACTTTTGGTTCCAAGGGCGTATTGACGATGTTATAATGACGTCTGGTGAACGTGTTGGTCCGTTTGAAGTAGAAAGTAAATTAATTGAACATACAGCTGTTGCAGAAGCTGGTGTTATTGGAATTCCAGACCCTGTACGCGGAGAAATTATTAAAGCGTTCATCGCACTGCGCGCAGGTTATGAACCATCTGAAGAATTAAAAGAAGATATTCGTCAATTTGTGAAAAAAGGACTAGCTGCTCATGCAGCGCCGAGACAAATTGAATTCCGAGATAAATTACCGAAAACGAGAAGCGGTAAAATTATGCGCCGTGTATTAAAGGCATGGGAGTTAAACTTACCAACAGGTGACTTGTCTACGATGGAAGATTAAACAAGAAAGGTCTGAACATTCTTCGTTCAGACCTTTCTTGTTTAGCGTATAGTGAAGTTGTGTTTAAATGGTTCAGTGTTACATATAACTTATATGTAATATGTAAAATGCAGCAGATCATGCAAGAATGTTAATATAAAGAAAAGATTTCATCTTTTGGAGGGGTATTAGTGACGCAATATTATCTTTTTGTTGCCATGTCAATTTTTCTTATTATTTTGCCAGGACCTGATACAGGTTTAGTAACTCAAAATACAATACTGCATGAGAAACAAGGTGGAATGAAAACTGTTTTTGGTATTCTATGCGGTTTAAGTATTCATACGTTAGCAGCTGTCCTTGGGATTTCGGCAATTCTTGTTAAATCGGCATTTTTATTTTCTATTTTTAAGTATATTGGTGCTATTTATCTTATTTATTTAGGATGTGTCTCATTATGGTCTTTACGGAAGAAAGGAAAACAAACAGAGGATATTACAGTTGAAAATAAGTATCAAGGTGCTTCTTGCTTCAGGCAAGGTTTTCTTACCAATTTGTTAAATCCAAAAGTAGCTATTTTCTTTCTAACGTTTTTACCGCAATTTATACAGCATAATGGAAATACGTTTTTTCAACTTTTTATTATGGGAATGACATATACAGTTTTAACCTTTCTATGGTTTATACTCTATATTTATTTAATTAATGCAATTCGTACATGGATGAAAAAGCCGTCTACAGAGCGGGCTATTCAAGGGATAAGTGGTTTTGTACTTTTGGCATTTGGAATTAAATTAGCGCTGGAAAAACGACCATAGTCTCTTTTAGTAACTACTCAGTCATTCTATGAAAAAAAGGCAGAAAAGCATTTTTTAAAATGGGCGAGAGGTACTGGCTGTGCATAGGAGCGGTCAGGACCTATTTCTGCCACGTGCAATGTTTAAAACAAGGAAAGGTAGCAAGGGGTATGGCCATTTGTTTCTCCATGGTAGCAATCTATATGCTGAAAAGTGAATTATATGGCTGAGTAGTTACAAAAATAAAATAAATTTTGAACCATTTGCCTCCAGTATTTGTATAAGTTTATGAAGAATAAATTAGGGGGCGTTTTATATGTTAAATAAATGGAATCTCTCATTGGCTTTGATTGGCGTTATAGTTGTATTTGCTGCAGGCACGCTTATGCCAATTGCGATAGGGTTTAAAGTTTCGATGATTACAGCAGCAAGCATGATGATTATTATGTTTTCGATCCTTATCCCTTTTGATAAGAAATATATTGTGAGAAAAGCTGGGAATAAAATCGACTTTACAAAAACAAAAGTATATTTTCGCTGGAATGTATTTGATACAATATCCGTCTGTATTGCAGCATATGCTTGTATATGCGTACAAGTATTATTTTTCTTAGTTTCAAGCGGACTAACAGTAAAAAATTCATATGTGCAATTTTTTGCTAGCCAATCTCAAATGTGGACGATTGTTGCAAGTTTATATTTAATCAGCCGGATATCTCTAATTTTAAAGGGGATAAAGGAGATCAAAAAACATGACGCAGATTGGGAATGAGGAGGAATTGATGCTTGCTTATCAAAAGGGAGATAAACAAGCAGGGGAACGATTGTATGTTTTAATCAAACCGGCGTTATATACATTTTTATATCGCTTTAATCGTGATGAACAGCTGAGTCAGGATCTCGTTCAAGATACGTTTCTTACATTAGAACGAAAGAAGAAAATGTATGATGTTAATAAGGGGAAATTGAAAACATATTTGTTTCAAATTGCATATCGGTTAATGATAAATAAGCTTAACCGTCGAAAAAAGTGGCGATCGCTTCTTCCTTTTTTGATTCCGATTGAAGAGAAGGAGATTTCAAAAGAGGACCGCTTTACGATTCGAGAGGCTATTTTGAAAGTTCCAGAAGAGCAGCGAGCTGTCCTTATTCTTTCGTATTATCATGATATGCCTCATAAGGAAATTGCTGATGTATTAGGTATTCCGATAGGGACTGTTAAATCAAGATTGCATCATGGAATAAAAAAATTGAAGCAATTGCTGGAGGTGGATGAAATTGAACGAAAATCCCTTTGATAAAGAATATAGATTGAAACAGCATTTAGATAGTGATCATGTGGAAGTTCCTGATTTTCCACAAAAAGTGAATAGGGGAGATCGATTTTTACGCTTTCTTGCGTCTCCGGCTAAAGATCCTGTTGAAGCGACAATTGGTAATGATTTATCAGTTGCATTTCATATCTCTCTATTAGCAGGTGTTCCGCTTCTTTCTTTATTGACCATACTCATTGCCAGCTAGTAAGCATAAGAGAAAACGAGAAATTTTGGGCTGTATTTGACAGGTATATACAAATGATGTTATAAAGAAAAGTATATAAATAATCGGGCGTGGAAAGGGAACAGTAGTGATCATTTCCCTGTTTTAGAGAGCTGATGGCCGGTGGAAATCAGCACATAAATGATCGCGAATTACGACCCTAGAGCATCTTTCTTCGATTGGATTTTGTCTGAAAGGGGAAAGACGGTGATGAGCCGTTATGTGAATGAAGTGGCAGGTTTTTTACCTGTAACTAGGGTGGTAACGCGATGATTAAAATCGTCCCTTATTGAAGGGGCGATTTT
>Ga0102589_1002882_pt1 | contig 18788 bp, 20 predicted proteins | sample AraplaMF_Col_mLB_FD_76858 | JGI IMG/M metagenome (GOLD analysis project Ga0102589, IMG submission 76858) | Arabidopsis root microbial communities from the University of North Carolina, USA - plate scrape MF_Col_mLB | ecosystem: Host-associated > Plants > Roots > Endosphere | place: USA... | reverse complement strand
CCTTTTCACTATTTCAGTAGTGTTTTATCCGTTAATCGAATTGTATAATATACCTGCATAGTAAATTCAGCTGATTTTTGACGTATTATTGACATCATTTTGTCTGAAATATGTCTTTTGTCATTTTCTTGAATTAGATTTTTCTCATTAATAAAATATATTTTTTTAATATAAGACTTACTTTCACATCAATAAAATAATCATTTTTCTCTTCATACACTTGACTTTCATGCAAAAAAATGTCCTCTAACCAACGAAGAAATCAGTGATTTTTTTGTCAAGAGAAAAATGTATTTCTAAAATTCAAACACGAAATAATGTTATTCAAAAATAGAAAATCCACTCCCTCTTTCTAGACTAAAAATTCATTTTATTGTCATTTTTTCAAACTAAATTCATACATAAAAAAATACCGAGAATCGATTAGACTCTCGGTATTTTTGTAATTATTTTGCTGTATGTTTTCTAATAGCCGGTAAAATCTCAGTAGCAATTAGTTCGATATTTTTCTCAATTTTATTAAGTGGTACACCACCAAAATCAATTTGTGCCATAAAACGTTGTTGTCCAAACAATTCATATTGGTAAAGCATTTTTTCAATGATTTGTTGCGGGCTACCAACCATTAATGCATCACGATAATCTACTGCATTTGTAAATTGTTGTTTCGGATATCCACCACCACGCAGTGTAAGCATACCAGCATTAATATGAGGATAGTATTCATTAAATGCATCTTGTGAATTTTTTGCTGTATAAAATAAACTCGTCGTTGCAACTGGTAAGCTTGCTGGATTAAATCCACTTTGCTCAGCAGCCTCACGATAAGCATCTACTGATCCTTTAAAGTTAATAGCTGGACCACCTAGTGTTGTTATCATCATTGGCACACCCGCACGTCCTGCTTTAATCGCACTAGCTGGCGGGCCACCAACTGCACGCCAAATTGGTAAATTATTATTTTTCGCTCTTGGAATAACCGATGCGTGTGCAAGTGGTGCTCTGAACTGTCCATTCCAAGTTACATGTTCCTCGTTATTAATTTTTAATAACAGATCCATCTTCTCTTCAAATAATTCTTCATAATCATTCACGTCATAACCAAGTAAACTATATCCCCCAATACGAGATCCACGACCAGCCACGATTTCTGCACGTCCATTAGAAATCAAGTCAATTGTAGCAAAATCCTCATATACTCGTACCGGATCAGATGTACTTATTATCGTTGCTGAACTTGCAATTTTTATATTTTCCGTAGCTTGTGCAATAGCCCCTAAAATAACTGTATGAGCTTGCGTTGTAAAATGCGTTTGATGACTTTCACCAACAGCAAATACATCAAGTCCAGCTTCATCCGCTAACTTAGCTGTTTCAATTAATTCATGAATTCTTTGTTCTGCACTAATTTTCTCTCCGTTATGCGGATTTAAAACATGATCCCCAATCGAATATAATCCAAACTCCATTCCTTTACTTGTATCCATACGGTATTTTTCCATAGTTGCTCTCTCCTTTAATTAAGTCGTATTAAATTTATTCAACTAGCTTTCACTTGATTAGTCAATTGATATTGTAAAAAAAATTACTCTTACGGTAATTCTTTTTTTTCACTGTGCTTATGCACTTTCGTCATTAGCTCATATAATATTTTCTGCTCTTCTTCATTTAATACATCATCAAAAAACGAAGATTGAAATGCAAGCTGCTCTGGCAATGCTTTCTCCAAGGCCGATTCCCCTTGCTCTGTAAGACTAATTGTTTTCGTTTTCCAATCTTGTTTTCGTACTATATATCCTTCTTTTTCAAGACGAGTTAACATTCGAGAAATACCACCTTGTGTAACAGTTACCTTTTCAGCTAACTCCATTTGCGTTAGTGGTTGATACGTACGTATTTGTAAAAGCACATCAAATTGAGCAGTCGTTAAATCAAAACGTTTTAAAAATTCATTTGACATCTGATTACTTTGGTTCGTAAATCGTATTAAACGTAACCATATTAATGATCCTATCGTATTATCACGCATGTTTGATCACTTCCTATCGTGAATCTTACTATCACTTTACTACGCAAGTGATAAAAAAGCAAGAGAAAAAGTGAAAAATATCTCATTAGAGTATTGCATAAATAACGATAAGAAAGAATTCATGTTTAAATGAATTCTTTCTTATCGTTATTCTTAACTTTCCATGTCATTCATTGCTATATGTAAAGCGCCTACTGCTTTGGGCCAACCAACATAAAAAGCCATATGTGTTATTAATGCAATCATTTCATTTTCTTTAATTCCATTTTGTTTGGCCAGTCGCAAATGAAATGGTAATTGTTCTGTATTACCAAGACTGATTAATACCGACACTGTACATAAACTCCTTTCTCTTAATGTTAAAGTGTCATCCCGCCACACTTCCTCGAACAATATTTTTTCACTATAATGAGCAAATGCAGGTGCCTTTTCTCTCATTTTCTCTTGAATACAATATTCAATGGATTCATTCATCATTTCACTCCCCCTTCACTTTTACCAATTGTGCCATCCCTTGACCAAATGACCAATTTTCTGCAGATGTCTCATTTAGTGTAATAAAAATGTCTGCACTTTTTATTCCGGAACATTCAGAAACCTTCGAGGATATCGATTGATACAAATCACTTTTCTGTTTTATCGTTCTTCCCGGTCCACATGTAATAGAAACATACATCATATTCTCTGTTCTCTTTTCTCCTCTTTCTAATAAATAATATGGATTATATAAAAAGTGATTTTGCGAGTAAGATAAAAACAGTTGAAAATAATCATTTTCAGGGATGTTAAAATGTTCAATTAATGAAAGATGAATACATTCACCTATCTTTTTGATTTCTTCTTTATTTAATTTATTTTCATGATAATAAACGTTCACAAAAGGCATACATTTTCATTCCTTTTCTTAAACTTCAACAAATTTTCATCGTGAAATGTGTAAAATCTCATATACTGTAACATCTTTATTCGTTACTATATTAGGCTTTTCATTATAAAACCTGATATGGCTATATCCCCATTTATCTGGATTATAAATGATTATATTTCCTAAACATTTTTCTATGTTTTGTACATTCTCATTCATAGTGTTTAATTGAGTCTCTCTCAGTGAATTACTTTGAGAAATACTCCCTGTATACTCAACAGCATATTTACTTTTTTTAAAATCATCACTTAGATTAACAACGAATGGAACACCTATATTTATTTGTTGCCATCCAAAAGATTGTAAAATATTATCGTAATACCCTTCAAATATAAATTTATTCATTCCTTCATGGCCATTCCAAACATATATAGGGGCATAACAGTTATAGAAATTCCCCTCCTTACCTGCCTCATTAATTAAATACGCTTTAAAATTTAGTTCTTGAAAACCATCAGTTTTATGCCCATTGTCCTTTACCCTATTCCTAATAATCTCCATATCATAATCTTTCGGCAAAATGACCTTATATTGCATTCCAATCATGTTTATCACTCACTTTCTATCCTATATACATAATGATAAAGCGATGACTGGCTAACGTAAAATAGGTATAACTTATGCTTGGTATCATTTATAATGATATCTTATAAGGAGCTGTGATAAATGGAAATAAATGATCTTATTATATTCAAAACTGTAGCTAGCGAAGGTTCTATTAGTAAAGCTGCGAAAGAGTTAGGATATGTTCAACCAAACGTAACTGAGCGAATCAAAAAATTAGAACTAGAATTAGAAACACCTTTACTACATAGAGATAACAAAGGCGTTTCGTTGTTACCTTCTGGTGACATTTTACTAGACTACACAAATCAAATATTAACGCTAGTAGAAGAAGCGAAAGATAAAATTAAAATGTGTGGTTCTTCTTATATAATTGCGACGTCACAATCGATTTTGACTAATTATGTAAGTAAGCGCATTAAAGAAAATTTCAGGAATTATCAAATATATGTAGAAAATAGTAGTCATTTGCAAAAATTACTGCAGCAACAAAAAGTTGATATGGTCATTACTTATGAGGATTACCCGGACACAGCGTTTAAAAAAGTATTTGCCACTTCAATTTCTATCGGTTTATTAAAAGTTAAAGAAAAGTGTACCGTTGACTATTCAAAGGAACTCTTCTTCGTTAGCAATGACAAAAAGTGCCCTTTTAGAAATAAGACCATTCAATTTCTAAAAGAAAATAATTTATCTCAGCGTCAACTTCAACAACTAGATTCTTATTCGCTTATGGAAGAGTATATTCAGGACGGAAAAGGGATAGCCTTTTTACCGATTAATAATGATAAATTGGTACCAATTGAAGATGTTCAAATTGAGAAATTAACTATCCATTTTTTCACAAATCAAAACTCTTTAAAACAAATCCCTGATGAATTATTTAATTAATAAAAAATCCCTCCTTTACGAATCTAAAAGAGGGATTTTCATATTTTATACAATCGATTTTTCACACGTTTTGCTCCACTTCTGCACTTTTCTCCTTCTTATTCCGTTTCATATTCTTCAGACCCTTAACCATGCCAACTAATCCTTTCGGGAAAACTAGCAATACGATAATGTACAATAAACCAAGAATAATTGTCCATCGTTCAAAAATCGGATACTCTGTAGCTAGTTCTGATAAATAATATTTTAGGGATTCAATAATTCCAGCTCCAGCAATTGCTCCAATTAACGTTCCAACGCCTCCAATCATCGTCATCAATAATGCATTTAATGTCATTTCAATTGAAAATACAGTTGTATTAACAAAGCGTAAAGTGATAACAAATAAACCACCGCTTATCGCAGCTACTACTCCTGCAACAACACTAGCAATAATTTTATAATGAAGAACTTTATATCCTAGTGCTTCCACACGTTGCTCATTTTGTGAAATTGCCTTTAATACTTTTCCAATAGAAGATTTTGTGAAAAGACGTAACAGAACAAAAATGATAAGTAAACATATAAGTGTTACATAATAAAACGTAAAGCGATCACGGAATACGTCTGGTACACCAAATGTAAAACCGTCTCCTCCGTGAGTGAGCCCACGCCATTTTTCAGCAAGTACGAAAAACAACTGTGAAATAGCAAGTGTTAACATTGCATAAAAATGACTTTTCAGCCGTAAAGAAAGCAAACCAATTATATAACTAACAATGGCTGAAATGATAATTGCAGCTACTATCCCTATAAAAAAGTTCGTTATGGATACTCCTTGTCGATCAAATAAAAGCGCTACGCCATATGCTCCTATTCCAAAGAACATACAATGACCAAATGATACAATCCCTGTATACCCAAGCAATACATCAAAACTCATTGCAAAAATAGCAAAGATGAAGATTTGAGTGAACAAAATTAACAAGCTCCGTGAATCATTTACGAATGGAAATACACTTAAACAAATGAGCATACATACTCCGAAGTATACTTTAATTCGAATTGATGTGCTGTTCACCATTTCACCCCTTTTCACCAACAAGTCCATTTGGCTTCACGATTAAGAAAAACAGTAGCATTAACATATTGATTGCAAGTGATAAATCCGGTATAAAATACGCTGTAAAAGCACCCGCTAATCCGACAATTAAAGAAGCGATTGCTGAACCTTGTACGCTTCCTAACCCTCCAATGATTACTACTATGAAAGCTAAAATCGCATACTGCATACCCATCTCGGCGAAAATAACGCCTGAATACGGTGCTAATAAGAAGCCTCCTAAGGCAGCCATCCCTGCTCCTAATAAAAAGACGAAAGAAAATATTGCTTTTACGTTAATACCGAGCGCTTGAACCATCTCTTTATCCATTACACCTGCACGTATCATAAGACCTATCTTTGTTTTTTTGAGCAATACTAGTAAGGCAATGTAAATGATGATCCCAATTAAAATAACGAATAAACGATATTTAATTAATATAACGCCTCCAAACGTAAAACTTCCTTGTAGCCATAACGGTAATTTTGCACCAATTGGATTAGGTCCCCAAAATACTTTAATACATTCACTAAGTACAAGCATTCCTCCAAGCGTCACAAGAAGCTGACGAACATGATTTCCATATACCGGTCTAATAAGGAATCTTTCTAAAATGAATCCAAGGAGCATTCCCATAGCTATTGCTCCAATTAACGCTAATACGTAACTACCTGTCATATTAAATAGCCAAACTCCTGTAAACGCTCCCCACGCAAATAAACCACCATGTGCGAAGTTTAGAACGCTCATTAAACCGAAAATCAGTGAAAGACCTGATGCTAATAAAAAAATGAGCATCCCTGTTGAAATCCCATTTACAAATAAATTGATTAACACATCCATCCTTCTCACCTCGGATTCATGTTAAGAGATTCCTAAATATTTGTGACACATTTCCTTATCCTCTTTTAATTCATGCATAAAACCGTTATGAACAATTTTTCCGTTATCCATAATATAAAAGTAATCACCAATTTGACTAGCCATCATAAAATTTTGTTCAACGAGTAAAACTGTTGTTTTCTCCTTCATTTTCAAAATGGCTAGCATTAACTTTTCTATCATAATAGGGGACAAGCCTTTACTCGGTTCATCAATAAGTAATAAACCACCACTATTAATAAATGCTCTTGAAATGGCTAGCATTTGCTTTTGTCCTCCGCTTAAGAGCCCACTTTTTTTGTGCCAAAACTGCTTTAAATCTGGAAATAATTCCAGCATCCACTCGATTTTCTCTTCCGCTTCTTCTCCCTTCCCTCTAGCAAGAGCGAATGTTTCTTCTACTGTCAGGTCGTGAAAAATACCTTGATTTTCTGGCACATACCCTATTCCTTTTCTTGAAATTAAATGTGTAGATAATCCATTTACTTGTGTACGATCATAATAAATTTCACCTTGTGCGATATGGTGAAATCCCATAACCGAACGTAATGTCGTAGTCTTTCCTGCACCATTTCTTCCAAACAGTACAGTAATCGTTCCTTTCTCAACAGCAAGAGAAACCCCTTGTAAAATATGAAACTGATCTAAATACGTTTCTATATTATTCACTTGTAATAGTGCCACTGTATAATCCCCCTAAATAAGCACTTTGTACACGCTCATCTTTCATAATTTCTTCAGGCAAACCTTCAGCCAATAGCTCTCCATGAAATAAAACGATAAGATGGTCTGACAAACCTAGTACCATATCCATTTTGTGTTCAATCAGTACAATTGTACTCTCTGGATGTTTTTTTATATTTTCAATCACTTGCAAAATAGCCGGTACCTCTTCAACTGATATACCTGCCGTCGGCTCATCCAGTAGTAACACATCTGTTTTTAAAGCTAATAACATCGCAAGCTCTAACTTTCGTTTTTCCCCATGTGCTAAATCTTTCGCTAATACATGTTCTTTTTCCTGAAGTAATACTGTTTTTAAGAAACGTCTCGCCTCTCCAACTTGTTGCTTAAATTTTGCTGAACTCGGAAAAAAACTATAGTAATCTTGCACGAATGATTGAACACTTAATCGAACATTTTCAAGTACCGTTAACTCTGGGAATATATTTGTAAGTTGAAAAGAACGACCAATTCCTAATCGAGTTCGATCCGAAATTGATAACTTTGTAATCTCTTGTCCTTTAAAATATACTTCACCCTGTGTTGGAGAAATTTGCCCACTTAATAAATTAAATAACGTTGTCTTTCCTGCACCATTTGGTCCAATAATGGAAATGAGCTTCCCTTTTTGTACTGTTACATTCACATCCTTAATAACATGATGTTCACCAAAAGATACGCTAAGATTTTTCGTTTCAAGCAAATGTGTCACGAAATCCCTCCCTTTAAAGCTTTAAGTATGAAAGAAATACGTATAAAGAGGGGTTCCCCTCTTTATACAAAAACAACAGAAAATTCAGTCTATTTATTTTGAACTGGTGGTTCTGTCTCTTTCATCGTTAATTCACGCTCTAATACTGGCACAGGATAGTCTACACCATCTTGCTTTTTCAATGTGATGGAATACAGTGTCTGCATCGCTTGATGATCCTTTTCTCTAAACTTCATCTTTCCTTTCGGTGTATCAAATTCCATTCCTTCCATTTTCTTAATCAACGTATCTACATCTGTATCGCCTTTTGATTTCTTTAAAGCTTCTACAATAGAAATTGCTGCTGACATTCCACCTGCTGTAAATAAATCTGGCACAGCACCATTAAATCGTTTTTTATGTTCTTCCACTAACCAATCATTCACCTTATTTTTCGGGAGTGTATGATAATAAACAGAAAAACCTTGCATTCCTAGTAACGCATCCATTGTTTTTAATGCCGGTATATCTGGTGCACCTGTAGAAATTTTAATACCTTGCGCCTCCACATTCATATCTTTTAACTGTTTCCAAGGTGAATTTGCCCCTGCCCAAACGATAAATAAATAATCTGGTTTTGAACTTATGATATTTTGAATATTAGCAGTGAAGTCAGTCGAATTTGTATCAGCATATTGCTCGTTTACAATATTTGCACCTAATTTCTTCGCTCCAGCTTTAAATGCCGCAATTCCTTCACGGCCAAATGCATTATCTGGGGCAAACGTCGCAATCTTTACATCTTTTTTTGCAATTGCAGCTGCTCCTGCAATCGCATCTTGCGAAGAGCTTCTTCCTGTTCTAAAAACATATTTATTCCAATTCTTTCCGGTAATACTATCAGCAACTGCCGGTTCTACAACCATTATTTTTTCATATTCTTCAGCTAGTGGTAAAACTGCTAATGTATCACTCGAACTAGACGATCCAACTAAAAAATCGACTTTCTCTTCTTCTAATAACTTTGTAGCTTTTTTAACCGCTACCTCTGCTTTCGTCTCTGTATCTTCTACAACAAACTTAATCTTCTTCCCTTCCACTTTCCCAGTTCCACCCGTTGCATAGGCTAACCCTAATTCAAATCCGTTCACTGTTTGTTTTCCATACGATTCTAATGGACCTGTTAAGGAAGCAAGAACTCCTACCTTAATCGTCTTTTCATCCTCTGTACTTGTTTTCTTTCCTGAACAAGCTGCCGTTATTAATAACGAGCCTAAAACACAACCAGTAGCCATCATTCTTAGCCATTTACGTTTTTTCATCGACATTGTGATCCTCCTCATACTTTTCTTTCTGATAGAATCAAACACGCCAAAGTCCCCTGCCCGTAATCATGACTAACTATAAGGTAGGTAATGGAAAACTCTTGTAGTATCCTCTACATTCGGCACAAATCTATAATCACCTTCCTATTTAATGGAAACGGACATACAATCAATATATATTCTACTTTCTAATTTAAAATACTGTTTCGTTGTAGTATTAATCATGAAAAAACTACAATAATTAACTTAACTTATTAAGTCAATTATTGTAGCCTATGTAAAAAACACTTAATTATTTTCTACTTTCTCTAACCCTTCAGCCAATTGTTTCTTATCTAGCCCTTCCCCTATTACTACTAAGTTCGTCGGGAAACCGAAGTCTTGTTCCAGTAAAGTTGGTACCCCAAATGAATATTGGAATAGGTGTGGGTATTTATCTCCATGGAATTTCACAAATCCTTTTACACGATAAATACTATCTGGTAAATTTGAAAGCCATTCATATAAATTGTCTTGATCAATCGATTTCGTAAATTGATACGTCATCGTTTGTATATGTAAATGCTGTTTTACATGTAGTGTCTCATGTTCCGCGTCATTCGTAAATTCAGCTTCTTCTATGTCTTCTAAAGATATATTGCAATATTTTGTTTCAAACAATTTCGCATGATTATTTATCACTTTCACTTCTTCTATTACTTTGTTCTTATCCGTATCTGTTAGTAAATCTGCTTTATTAATTAAAATGTGGCTACCAAACTTCAGTTGCTCATACAATAATTGCTGAACGTTTGCACTTAATACACTTCGATTTAACCACCTTACAGCATCTAATACAACGACAATTGATTTCACTTCTAAGAAAGGTGCTAAAATTGGTGATACACATGCATCTAACACTTCAATTGGATGCGCAACACCTGTCGTTTCGATATAAATGACATCTGGTCTTTCTTGCTGATATAACGAATGCAGCTGTATTTCAAGCTCTTCTTTTAGCGTACAACAAATACATCCTTTCAGAAGTTCTCTTAAAACATTCTCTTTTCCAATAATATCTGTATCTACCGAGTATTCACCAATTTCATTCATTAATACTGCGACTTTTCTATTCTTCTTTTTCTCCGCTAACAATAAATTTTGTAATAATGTTGATTTTCCACTTCCTAAAAAGCCACCTAATATATGAATTTCTACTTTATTCATGTAATCGACCATCCATTTCTTTATTTCAAACGAATTCAAAGCGTAATAATTACGATTTATATTTATTATTTTATTAAAAGAATAGTCATTTGTAAATATATCTTCACCGTTCGTTTACTTCATACGCAACTCTAATTCCTGACTCTATTGCTCCTTGCATCCACCCATGTGTTAATGTCGTATGCTCTCCTGCAAAGTGTACTTTTCCAGATGGTGGTGTAATATACGGAAATAACTCGAGCTCTTGACCTGGTTCAAAAGCTGTAAATGCGCCGCAAGAATACGGATTTTTACTCCAGCTAAAAGATGTTCCAGTAACAAACTCACTATAAACGATGTCACCATATATTTCCGCTAAATTTTTTAATGCGTAACGAATACGATCTCTTTGCGAGAGACTATCCCATGTTAATGCCTCATCTGCCCACGTATAACTCGCTAAAACAATGGCTGCTCCTGGTGTGTGAATGCCATAACTCGGATAATATGTAAATCGTATAGGTAAATCTGTAATAGATTTACCGCCACATTGTCCCGCTTCCTCCCAGAATCTACTTTTAAACTCTATTGCAATTTTAGTTGCAGCAATATAATTTAACTCACGAATTGCTCGTCTTTTAAAATAAGAGAATAAATGATATGGCTGAATTTCTACAAATCGTAACGCTGAAAATGGAATTGTAATAATAGCAATATCACTTGTTATTGTGAATTGTTCTAACGTTTGCTCATGATTTCCTTGTAGCATTACTTTATCATCTTCCTGTATAATTTTTTCTACTTTATAAGACATAAAAATATTATCTTTTAACTCCGGTAAAAATGAATTTGGTAATGTATCCATTCCGCCCGTTATTTCATAATATTTTGTCGTTGAAGTAAAAAAGATCATTTCACGTAATACTTCAATTAAAGATATTCCCATATATGCTTCCATATCAAGAAGTACACCGATCATATCGATTGCTCCATCTGAATAATACTCAATTAAAAATGAGCCGAGCGAATATGCTTTATACTTTTGTTCAATGATAATCCAGTTTTTGCTCGGATCTTTTTTTATAAAATTAAGTATTGGTTCTAATACTACTAACATTAACTCTTCTGCCGTTTTTCCCTTTTCATTCTCTAAAATGGGGTATCCAAGTATACTTGGATTTTTTTCGAATATGCTCAATCTCGTCTTACTATTATTTGTATAAATAATATCTGAATCGGTTTTATTTATAAACGGATTTAACGGTAACTTAAACTTACGAATGTAAGCTACAGTTAAATCGTGTGTTGCAGGAATTCGCATCGGCCCTGCATTGAAATATAAACCTCTGCTAAACGGTTTACGAATCGTATATATTCTTCCGCCTATTCGGTTGTTCGCTTCTAAAATTGTTATATTGTGCCCTGCTTCTTTCAATAACGATGCTGCAACTAACCCTGAAATTCCTGCACCAACAATAATAATTTGCTTTGGTTTTTTCGTTTTAACGAGCCCCACATTAATAATATGAAGCATTCTTTCCGTCGTTAATGGCTGCATCATACCCTTTTCCCCTTCAACAAAGGATTTTATTGCATTATATTCAGTTAACTTGATTCCTATGTTTCATGCAAGAAATTGCACGGATACATTTTCAATTACTTGAATATCTTTTATAAAATGTAATAAACTAGATATGAATCTATAGAAGTAAGACGTATTATCTTACATAATAAAATCAATGAAATTGCGAGGAATTTTGAAATGAAAAAAGGTATTAACCGAGTTGTATTAGTAGGAACAGGAGCGGTTGGATGTAGTTACGCTTACTGCATGATTAACCAAGCTGTAGCTGAAGAGTTTGTTTTAGTTGATGTAAACGAGGCGAAAGCTGAAGGAGAGGCAATGGATTTAAGTCATGCTGTTCCTTTTGCACCAGCTCCAACTAGAGTATGGAAAGGCAGCTATGAAGATTGTAAAGATGCGGATCTTGTAGTCATTACGGCTGGATTACCACAAAAACCAGGCGAAACACGTTTAGATTTAGTTGAGAAAAATGCAAAAATCTTTAAACAAATCGTTCGCAGTATTATGGATAGCGGATTTGATGGTATCTTCTTAATCGCAACTAACCCTGTCGATATTCTAACTTACGTAACTTGGAAAGAATCTGGTTTACCAAAAGAACGCGTAATTGGTTCTGGTACAACACTTGATTCTGCTCGTTTCCGCTATATGTTAGGTGAGTACTTCAATATTGGTCCACACAACATTCATGCTTATATTATTGGAGAACATGGTGATACGGAACTTCCTGTTTGGAGTCACGTATCGGTTGGTATTCAAAAACTACAAACACTTCTTGATAAAGACAACACATACACACAAGAAGATTTAGACAAAATCTTCATAAACGTTCGTGATGCAGCTTACCATATTATTGAGCGAAAAGGTGCAACTTACTACGGTATCGGGATGTCACTTTTACGTGTTACTAAGGCCATTTTAAACGATGAAAATAGTGTATTAACTGTTTCGGCATATTTAGAAGGCCAATACGGTCAAAAAGATGTTTATATCGGTGTCCCTGCTGTTTTAAATCGCGGCGGTGTTCGTGAAATTTTAGAAGTAGAATTAAGTGAAGAAGAAGAATTAAAATTCGATCACTCTGTTCAAGTATTGAAAGAAACAATGGCCCCAGTTCTTTAATATGTATAGTAAAAAAGCAATCCAATTTATTTTGGATTGCTTTTTTTGTTTATTTTCTATTTTTTAATCGTTTCCTCATTATTTACATTCAGTACATCTAGTAAGAAGATGAAGATTGGTATCCCGATAATAAGCCCCCATATTCCAAGGAAATGCTCTGAAAAGATGAGAATCATAAATGTATAAAAGATTGGTAAATTCGTTTTCGCAGACATGAACTTCGGGTTTAAAAAATAACTTTCAAGAGCATGGATTATTGTAATGAACACAAGTATGTATACAACATACATAACTCCGCCTACGTTATAAGCAATAATACATAGCGGGAACAAGGAAATGATTACACCCGCAACAGGAATCAAACCGAGTAGAAAGACCATGACAGCCAATACAAGAAGCTGCGGAAACCCTAAAATCACAAGTGCAATTACAGTGAGTACACAATTGACAACTGCAATTAAAAACTGTGCTTCAATTACTTTACCGAACGATCTTGCAAACCTTTCACCAAAATATGCAATCTCCTCATAGAAAACCTTAAGACTACTATCTTTAAATTTTGAAGTAAATGATATGATGCGTTCTTTTTCTAACAAGAAAAATAAACTTAAAATAAGAGAGAGTAGTATTTGCAAACTAACTTTTCCTATATTTGCAATGGATTGATAGATGACATCTACACCTTGTTCTATATATTTTGATACTTCCATTCCATTAATTGTTGAAAGCGCATATTTAATGATCTCATTATCCGGTGGATTTTGAAAAAACAACCTAAACTGATATATCAATTGGGAAATTTGTATCGTTAGCACAGGTAAGTATTTATACAATGTTGTGCCGATAAAAGTAACTAATATGATATATAAACACGCGATAACAATTTTCCGGTTCACTTTCAATTTCTTTGAAATAAAACGTTGAAACCGATCCATTAAAAAAGTCAGTATAAACGTAATTAATATTAAATTGATCATACTTTTTAGTCCATATAACATAAGCGCTACTATTATTAAAACGAGAAACCGTTGGAACCCTCTACTTCGAAAGAAATTTTTCACTTCATTCATTAAAATTTAACCTCCCCCTTCAATGGATGGAAATTGAATATATTACACTTTATGAACTTCTATAGACAATCTTTCTTACTAATTGAGCAGAATCCTTTTTTTCTTTTTATAATGTTAGATTCTTTTTGTATTAGCCCATCAACATATTTTAGCGGAACTCTTTTTTCGTTAATCTTTTACAGTTTTGGTGATTTTCTATTTTTAGACTGCTGCTCATACGCATATCCTATATTGAACAGTTCTTTCTCACCGAATTGCTTCCCGACAAACACTGCACCTACTGGTTCTCCATTGTTATCATATCCTGCTGGCACCGCTAATTCTGGATAGCCAGCTACAGCGGATAGAAGAACTTCTTCGTTGTTAATCATAACTAAAGCATCCAAATCCTTTTCTACTAAATATCTATCTAGCTCTTTTCTTGCATTTTCTTGACTCGTTTGCACTACTTTTTGAAACTCATCTTTCGTTATAGCAGATTTTTCAGATCCCTCAATTAATGTTTGTCCATATTTTATTCGTCTATTGCTATCCTTTTTATTAAACGCTATAATCTCTTCTAACGATTTTACCGGCGCATTTTTTTGCTTTGAAAGATAATCGTTAACATTATGTTTGAATTCATATTCTAATGTTTGTAGATTATCCACACCCTCAGCGTTTAACTGAATATCATCAGTCAAGATCGCACCTGCATCTTGAAGGTCTTTTCTTATCTTTTCTGCTACTTCCTTTCTATTCTCATCTTGTTGATCTATTGAAAAAAGAACCCCTATTTTTTTCCCTTTTAATCCGTCTATTGATAAGTCCTTCGTATAATCCATTGTTTCTTGATCTTTCATTTTTTCTGTCATAGCATCTTTTTCATCATAACTTACCATTACGTTAAATAACGTTGCCGCATCCTTCACCGATTTTGCCATCGGTCCTGCTGTATCAAGTGTTTCAGCTAACGGAATAATACCTGATCTACTCACCATACCTAGTGATGGACGTAATCCAACTATTGATTGTTGCGCTGCGGGGGCTACAATTGACCCAGTCGTTTCCGTCCCAATTGCAAGTGGTGAAAAATCTGCGGCAACGACTGTAGCAGATCCAGAACTTGATCCCGATGTATCAAACGTAATCGGACCGTATGGATTCAAATTTTGTCCTTTTTTCCCGCTATATCCGCTAGGCATTGTAAAAGATAAATAATTTGCCCACTCAGACATATTCGCTTTTCCTAAAACGAAAGCACCTTCTTCTTTCAACTTCTTCACGACCGTCGCATCTTCATCAGCAATCCAATCTTTTAACACATACGTGCCTGCACTTGTCGGCATCACCTTTTCCGTTTGTACATTATCTTTTACGATGACCGGCATGCCGTATAAGTTCGACTTTTTATTGAAAGATCTTTCTTTATCTAACTTTCGCGCTTCTTCCATTGCATTTGGATTAATCTCTGTAACAGCATTTAATGATATTCCATTTTGGTCATTTTCTTGTATTCTAAAAAGATATATACTCGTTAATTCTTCATATGATAATTTCCCATCATCAATCATTTTTTGAAGCTCATCTACAGTCGCATTTACGACTTCTTTTTCTTTTATCTTTACATTTTCTATATTAATTCCTTTTAACTGGTTATGTATCGGTTTTAACACTCTATCTTTATCATATACGATACGCTCCGGTTCCTTTGGAAAATAATTTTTATACAAGTAATATCCTCCGGCACATGCCAACAGGACAATTCCTCCAGCAATCGATAACGTTATCTTTACCCACTTTTTCATGTTGTTTCCTCCACTCTAAAAGTTGCTCAATTGTATTGAAAAAGAGAGTTATCCTTATAACTCTCTTTTATTAAAATGCTAAATGAAAAAATGAAGAATTTCAATTTCATTACTTCTTTTTTTGCATTTGCTTCACTAATAATTCCTTCACTTGATTATACGTTAATCCTGAATCTTTATTTAAACGTTTTACTTCCTCAACATCAGTACCTACTACTGTATATTTTTTCTCATCATTCATTTTTCCACTTCCCTTTCTATTGCATTATTTCTAATATTTTTTCCCTAAACCCTAATAAATTAATACAAATAAGGAAACTGTACGAAATTCAATACCTAAGGGCAATTACGTAAGAGGAAAAGATAAAAAAATGTCGAATGTATATACTTGTTGAATTTAAGAGCTTGGAGGGTATATTTTGAAAACATATGAGTTTAAACATAACATTCCAACATTAGAAGAGTACAAATACTTGTGTGATTCTGTTGGATGGACTGATTATATGAATTTTGAGGTAGCAGATATTTCACTAAAAAATTCTATCCACTGCATCACAGTCAATGATAATGAAAAAATTATCGGTATGGGGAGAATTGTTGGTGACGGATCTATCTATTTCTATATTCAAGATATAGTAGTTCACCCAAATTATCAGAAACATGGTATCGGGAAAGAAATCATGCATCGCTTAGTTACATACTTACATGAAAATGCCCCTGATAGGGCATTTGTCGGTTTGTTTGCAGCAGAAGGTAAAGAATCATTCTATGAGAAATTTGATTTTAAAGATTACTCACCAAACATGACGGGGATGTTTACGGTCATTTCAAAATAATAAACATAATAGATTTTTAATTGTAAGGGAAGAATTACATTCATATGAATGTAACTCTCTTGCAATAAACGTTTATTACATACGAAAGGAGAGTACATATATGGCTGTACTCTCCTTTTATTTCACTCTTTACATATTAAATTTCTTAATAAAATTTCACTACATCTTCAGTAGGTAAGAATGTTCTTTCTCCTGGTTGTTCATTTGGCTCACCAAATGGCATTTGTCCTACTAAGCTCCACTCTGCTGGAATGTTCCAAGTTTCTTTCACTTCAGTGTCTACGATTGGATTGTAGTGTTGCAGGGATGCACCAATTCCTTCAGCTGATAATAACATCCATACAGTATGTTGTAACATTGCATTTCCTTGATGAGACCAGAATGGGAACTGATCTTTATATAATGGTGCATTTTCTTGCATTTTTTCTACTGTTGCTTGATCTTCAAAGAATAACACAGTCCCAACACCTGCATGGAAACCTTTTAATCTTTCTACAGTCGCTTCAAAGTTTTCTGCTGGTACGCGGGCTCTTAGTGTTTCTTTAACAATATCCCAAAACTTTTCATGTTCTCCATCCATTAATACAACCATACGACCACTTTGCATATTGAAAGATGTTGGTGCGTGTAAAGCTGTTTTTAAAACTTCTTCAATTCTTTCTTTCGTAATTGCATCGTTTTTTGTTACTTTACGAATAGAACGGCGGTTCACGATTGCTTCTTTTAAGTTTGTTGTAGTTGCTGACATTTTTATTCCTCCAAATATTTGTTTTATAATTTATCCCGCTTTAATGGGCAGTAAGACCCCCACCTCAAAATTCAGCGAAAGCAAAGAAGTTAGGTTTGGGATCAACTGCCCATAAAAGTCCGATTGGTGAGGGCTGATAATCAGTGGGGGATGAAGAAAACCCCCACTGATTAAAGCTTCACTTTATTTTGTTATTTCATAACAAGTGAATTAGCAATATCCATCTGTATTACACTGCATACCTTCAAATGAATTTGTTTTATCCTTTTCAATTTCTTTATCAATGACTCTTTGTAGCGTTTCTTTACTAGCAAGTCCTTGAATGACTTCATCTCCAATCATGACAGTTGGAACAGCCATAATATTGGCTTCATCATATGCGTGCTGAATTGCTTCTTGATGCTTCTCTTTATATTTACGGGTTACTAAAGCATCTTTAAATTCGGCTTCAGGAAGACCTACTTCCATCGCTAATTTTGTTAAAACATCAATATCTTCAATGTTTTGCTCTTCTTGGAAAAATGCTGTGAATACGCGGTGATGATACTCATTTCCAAGTCCGCGTTCTTTCGCAAATTGACATCCTTCAAAAGCTAAATGTGTATATGGATGCGGAGAAACACGCGGCAAACGCATATCAATTCCTAACTTCTTCGCAGTTGGAAGAATGAAAGCATCCCATGAGCCTAATTTTTCTGGCTCATTCCATGGATCTATTTTTGAATATGGACTTGGACGTAATTCAAATGGCATCCATTCAATTTCTATATTTTTCTCTTTCGCTACTTCGTCTAATGGACCTTTTGCTAAAAAACAAAATGGACATATAAAATCTGAGTATACTTTCATTTTTACAGTCATAACTTTTACACCTTACCTTTATTGTTGTAATCGATCTGGTTACATTAATGATAAAAAAATATAAATATGATTTAAACATTCATTTTTTCTTGCAAAGTTTCAAACAACTGCCCCATCGTAATATTTCTCAAAACTTCTTCCATCGCAGATTGTGCTTGTATTAATATAACTTCTAATACAGCTTGAATATTTGCTCCAATTGGACAATCTGGATTCGGTTGCTCGTGAATATGAAATAACTTGTCTTCTTCCACTACATTCACTGCATGATACACATCTAACAATGTGATTTCATGTAAATCCTTTAATAATCCCGCACCACCTGGACCGCGATTTACATATACAAATCCAGCTTGCTTCAAATACGACATGATTTTACGAATGACTACTGGATTCGTATTTACACTTTCAGCCATATAGTCTGAAGTACAAAGTGAAGATGGATTGTTTTTCAAAATAGATAAAATATGAACAGCTATAGA
>Ga0102589_1002881_pt1 | contig 18788 bp, 19 predicted proteins | sample AraplaMF_Col_mLB_FD_76858 | JGI IMG/M metagenome (GOLD analysis project Ga0102589, IMG submission 76858) | Arabidopsis root microbial communities from the University of North Carolina, USA - plate scrape MF_Col_mLB | ecosystem: Host-associated > Plants > Roots > Endosphere | place: USA... | reverse complement strand
CAACGTAGGTGCCTCACGCACCACGAATGCCAATGGTCCGAGATTGGAAAACTGCCGCAGTTCCGCCATGCGCAAGCCGAAATCCTCCACCTGTGCTGCCTTGGCCGATGCCTCCAGCAACCGGCCCACCGATGCGGCTGGGATGCGGATATCGGGATCGAGCAGCGCGTTGCGGCTGATCCTTGCGGCACGCAGCATCTGGTGTGGATCGAGCCCGACGGCCCGCGCCACATCCACATAGTTCGTAAGGCTCGCACTGCGCAGAAAGTAGGACATCGTGTTTTCCCTGACTGTCCCGAAATGTAAATCGGGTGTCCCGCATCGTCAAATCGTGACAACCCCATGGCCGATACTTCGAACACTTGTCGAACCAGACCGAACCAGACTGAACGAAGGAGACACGCATGCAATTCCTCGACGATTCCCTGCACCCCGAGAACATGGAAAAAGTGGTGATCACCGTGGCGCCGTACGGCCCCGAGTGGATGCCGGAAGACTTTCCGGAGGACATCCCCGTCACCATGGAGGAACAGGTACAAAAAGCGGTGGACTGCTACAACGCCGGCGCCACCGTGCTGCACCTGCACGTGCGCGAACTCGACGGCAAGGGTTCCAAGCGGCTCTCCAAGTTCAACGAACTGATCGCCGGCGTGCGCGCCGCCGTACCCGACATGATCATCCAGGTGGGCGGGTCGATCTCGTTTGCTCCGGAAGACGAAGGCCAGGCCGCCGTGTGGCTGTCCGACGATACGCGGCACATGCTTGCCGACCTGACCCCCGCGCCGGATCAGGTCACCGTGGCCATCAACACCACGCAGATGAACATCATGGAGTTGCTGTATCCGGAGTACCGCGAAGGCACTTCGCTCGCCAACCCGGCCTACATCGAGGCGTATCGCGAGATGACCGTACCGGCGGGTCCGGGCTGGGTGGAGGAACACCTGCGCCGCCTGAGTGCCGCACGTATCCAGCCGCATTTCCAGCTCACCGGCATCCATGCACTGGAAACGCTCGAGCGCATGGTGCGCGCCGGCGCCTACAAGGGTCCGCTGAACCTGACGTGGATCGGTATCGGCGGTGGCTTCGATGGGCCTAACCCGTTCAACTTCTTCAACTTCATCCACCGCGCACCAGACGGCTGCACGCTGACGGCGGAGTCGCTGCTCAAGAACGTGCTGCCGTTCAACATGATGGCGATGGCCATGGGACTGCATCCGCGTTGCGGCATCGAGGACACCATCATCGACCAGCACGGCAACCGGATGACTTCGGTCCAGCAGATCGAGCAATGCGTGCGCGTGGCGCATGAACTGGGACGCGAGATCGCCAGCGGCAAGGAAGCGCGCGCCATCTATCGCATCGGTACGTGGTACGACAGCGCGGACGAGACCCTCGCCGCACACGGCATGCTGCCGAATCGTCAGACCGGCCAGAAGCACCTGCCGCTGCGCCGCGCAGCCTGAGCACGGATCATGCTGACTCCGTTCGACACCCCACGCGCGGCGGCGCCCAACCCATGCATCAACATCTGCCGCATGGATCAGGCGCGCCGCTATTGCCAGGGCTGCCACCGCACGCCCGTCGAGATCGGATTGTGGGACGGCATGAGCGAGGCGCAGCGCGCATTCGTGCTGGCGGCGCTGCCCACACGCCGCCAGCGTCAACCGGCCGATTGATTTTCAGCCGGGCCGCCGCTCCCTCAACCGTGACTCTGCATGGCGGTCCGGCTCTTTATTCCCACGCACCTTCCATCACTCCATAATCAGAGCAAGGAGACACCATGCCTGAAGCCACTTTCCGAACGCGACTGCGCCGTGCCGCACTGGTTGCCTTCGCTTGTCTCGCTGTTCCGGCGTCTGCCATGGCGTGGAACAACAAGCCCGTGCGCATGCTCGTACCCGCCCCTGCCGGCGGCACCATGGACGTCATGGCGCGCCTGATGGCCGAGCAACTGAGCACGGATCTGGGCCAGCCCGTCGTGGTGGACAACAAGCCCGGTGGCGGCGGTGCCATCGCCATGACCGCCCTGCTCTCCGCCCCGCCGGACGGGCAGACGCTCATGGTCACCGCGACCAATGTGCTGACCGAGATTCCGCATATCCAGAAGACACCCTACGACACGATGAAGGACATCCAGCCGCTGGCTGCCGTGGGCCGCTCGCGGATGGTGCTGGTCGGTGCGCCCACGCTGCCCGCGAAGGACCTCAAGAGCCTCATCACCTATGCGAAGGCCCATCCCGGAAAACTGAGTTTCGCGTCGTATAGCGCAGGCACGGCCTCGCACTACGCCGGCGCCATCCTGAACCAGGAAGCCGGCATGGATCTGCAGCACATTCCGTTTCCCGGCTCCAGCCCGGCGCTCACGCAGGTCATGGGCGGACAGATTCCCGTGATGTACGACGGCATGGTCACATCGCTGCCGATGATCCGCGCGGGCAAGCTGCAGCCCTACGCGGTGGCGTCGAAGACACGTTCGCCGCTGCTGCCGCAGGTGCCCACCTTCGCCGAGCAAGGGTATCCGGATATCGACTTCAGCAACTGGGTTGGCGTCATCGCCTCGGCCAAGGTTCCGGCAGACATGGCGCAGAAGATTCATGACGCAGCCTACAAGGCAGCGGCCAATCCCAAGGTGCGCGAGCGCCTCGAAGCGCTCGGCTATGAAGCCATGCCGGTGCAATCGCTGCAGGAGCTGAACCAGTCGCTGCATGCGGAGTACGAGCGCAACGCGGGCATCGTGAAGGCATTCCATATCCGGCCGTGAAGGTGGCGCCGCATCACCAGGACTCCAGGCGCCAACCCTGCTCCGTGGCGATCAGGCGATGGGTCAATCCGAGGTTGTTCAGGAACGCATCGTCGTGTGACACCACGACCAGTGCGCCTTGATAACTGCGCAACATGGTTTCCAGAGCCTGCGCCGAGGGCAGGTCCAGGTGATTGCTCGGCTCATCGAGCAACAGCAACTGCGCGGGCGGGTCGGCGTAGAGCACGCACGCCAGTGCGGCCTTCAGGCGCTCTCCGCCGCTGAGTGAGCCACTGGGTGCCGTGATCTTCTGCGCGTCCAGGTCGAGTTGCGCCAGTCGCATGCGCAGGTCGCCTTCGGCTGCTGTGCGATTGGCCGCTTGCATCTGCTCAAGCACTGTCTTTTCGGGATGCAGGTTGGTCAGCCGCTGGTCCAGATAGACGGCGTCTGCTACCACCTTGCAAACTCCCGCCAACGGTTCGATCTGACCAGCCATCACCTTCAACAGTGTGGATTTGCCGCAGCCATTGGGCCCGACAACACCCACGCGCTGCTGCCCACTCAGGCTGAGATCGATCAAACGCGTTCTTTCCTGCACGCATGGCAGGACCAGCGCCTGAAGTTCCACGACACGCCGTTGGGCCACCTGCGCAACCGGCAATGCATGCACATTGATCTCCGCATCGGCTTGCAACTGCTGCGCGGCCTCGCGGACCTGCTGGTCGAGCAACTGTCGCGCCGACGCCTGCTGCTGTCGCAGCTTGCCAAGCGATCCTTCGCTGCGCTGCTTCTGTCGGCCCAACAGGATCTTCGCCTGATTGGCCTCCTTGCCCTGCCGATTGCCACGCGCCTCCCTGCGCGCCATGCGATCACGTTGGTCACGCATGGCCTGGTCCTCACGCGTGCGTTCGAGCTTGCGTTGTTCGAGTTGGTGGAGCGCGTTCTGCCGCTCCAACGTCTTGGCTTCGGCGTAAAACGTGTAGTTTCCACCATAGCTGCGCAGCCCAAGCGAGGACAACTCCACGATGCGCGACATCGTTTCCAGCAGTTGCCTGTCGTGGCTGACCACCAGCAGTCCGCGTGACCAGTGCTGCAGTTGGTCGATCAGCGCCTGCCGATTGGAACGGTCGAGATGATTGCTGGGCTCGTCGAGGATGAGGAAGTCGGTATCCGACAGCCATGCACCGATCAGCGCCACACGCATGGCTTCGCCGCCGCTGAGTTGGCTGGCGGGCGTATCCACGTCGAGATGGCCCAGGCCATGCTGCGCCAACGCGCCCTGCAATTGTTGCCGGATATCCCAGCGATCGCCCAGCGCGTCGAAATCCGCCGGGTCGCTGCTACCGGCTTCGATGCGAGCCAGTGCATCCAGTACGCGCTGCACGCCCGCCAGACCGGCGACGGTGGTATCCGGCGGATGATCGACCTGCTGCGCGAGGTAGTGCACGTTACCGGACCGCAGGCATCGGCCGCTAGTGGGTTGTATCTGCCCCGCCATAAGTCGGGCCAGCAGCGATTTGCCCACGCCATTGCGTCCGACCAGCCCGGTGCGGCGCTGATCAAACGTCTCGTTCAGATCGGAAAAGAGTGTTCTGCCATCGGGCAAAACATAAGACACGCTTTCCAGCGTGAGACAGGGATTCGTCATGCGTGATTCCATGGATGCCAGGAACTCCCCCTGCGGATTCTGCAAATGGGGGCGGGTGGAGACTGGCCGTCAGAGACGGCGGCATCAATGGCGCATGGGACGAATACCTCTTGGGTGATGGGGGGAAGTGGTGATTCTAGGGAGCATGCGGGGGTGGCGTCAAATAGCAGTGGCAAATTGGGGGCGGTGTTTGGCCCGTGCTCAAGAAATCAAAATCGTTGAAATAACAACGATAAAGGCCACTAAATCGTTGACATTTCACCGATTGATGCCTAGCCTGCCTCGCTATGGAACGTCAATCAGCTCGCCGCGGCCCCAAGCACACCCCCGTACTCGTCCAGACGGCACTCGAACGTCTGGGCGCGCGTATCGTCATCGCCCGCAAGGCGCGCGAGATAACGCAGGAGCAGCTTGCGCATTTCTCTGACGTGTCGCTTTCGACACTAAGAACACTGGAAAGCGGTGGTGACGGCGTGTCTACTGGCAATCTGTTGAAGGTGCTGCAGGGGTTGGGCCTGATGGAGCAGATCGAGACGCTGCTCGACCCGGTGAGAGATCCTGAAGTTGTCGCGTTCGCGACGCGGCTCACGGGAGAACGGTAATGCCGATTGTCCCCATCTGGATCTGGCTGCCTGGACAGGATTCGCCCGTACACGCGGCGGATCTCTCTGTCGATCGTGGATCGTCGACGTTTCGATATCGCGGCGACTATCTGGAGCGCGCTGACGCGGTCGTACCCGATCCGGTTGAGCTTCGCCCCACCCGCAGCATGCGAGGTCTGACCATACGGGGCACCGACGGACTCCCCGGCATCGTGCGGGATGCCAAGCCGGCCGGCTACGGTGCAGATCGCCTGATTGCGCAGGCTGGGACAGAACTCAACGCCATCGAGTTGCTCGAACGCGGTGTTCCTGACGGAGTAGGTGCCATTGAGGCCTGCGTGGATATCGCGCGCAAGCTGGCATGGCGCCCACGCACGCTTGATGAACTACGGCCGCTTGCCGAGGAACTCGACGCTGCGGCACCGTCCAGCCGCGCATTGCGCCGCCTGAACGAAGACCTGGCAACGAGCGCGGGCGGAGAGCGGCCAAAGACCACACTGATGCACGATGGCCGGCTGTGGCTCGCAAAGATGCAGGACCGTGGGGATCGTCCCGCGTTGCCGGCACGAGAGTTCGTTACGATGGAACTGGCGCGCGTGGTGGGACTCGATGTGGCAGCAGTCAGGCTGCATTCGTTCGGCACGCATCAGGTACTGCTGGTAGAGCGCTTCGATCGAAGCGGCGATCCGCTGCGCCCAACTCGCACGCTCTATGCCAGTGCCCATACCGTGCTTCGTCTCCCGCTCGATGCCATTCGGGGCAATGTCCAACGGTCCTACCTCGTATTCGGTGACCAGTTGCGCGTGTGGGGAAGAGGCAGGGACGACCTTGGCGCGCAGTTGCGCGAACTGTGGCGACGGATGGTGTTCAATGCGCTCGTCGGCAATATCGACGACCACCCCCTGAACCACGGGTTGATCCACGATGGAAGCCGGGAGAACGGCTGGCGCCTGTCTCCCGCATTCGATATCACACCCGCGTCAGCCACCGTGCCCCAGCCTCTCGAAAACGGGCCGGCACTGGCCATGGCGACCGGCAAGGATGGCTCCGCACTCACGGGAGCGAAGCGGCTCATCGACGCAGCCGCTCATTTCGGCGTCGACATCGATGAAGCCGCAAGGTGGATTGCAGACACCTCCAGGCTGGTGGCGAACCGCTGGGAGCCAATGCTGCGCCAGGCAGCAGCGCCGATCACGGAGGACGCCGCACGAATGGACCACATCGTGACCGATGCACGCCGAGCCTTCTGCTACAGCGAATGGCTGGCCGACCACGCCTGATTGCCCACTCCCCTCACCCCATCCGCCCCCGCAGCACCTTCTTGTCGATCTTCCCTACGCTGGTTCTCGGGATGGCATCCACGAAGACGATTCGCTCCGCCTCAGGCACCGCGTACTTGCTCAGGCGCTGTGTATCGACGTGGCCGAGCAGCGCGTGCCGGATCTGGTCTGCTTCCACGACCCCACCGTCGGCGCGGACGACGTAGGCCATCGGCCGCTCGCCCCAGCGCGCGTCGGGCACACCTACCACTGCGCACTCGCGTACGCCCGGTACCTGCGTGACGAGATTCTCGACCTCGATCGAAGACACCCACTCGCCGCCGGTCTTGATCACATCCTTGAGCCGGTCCACGATCCGCACGAAGCCGTCCGGTCCGCTGACGGCCACGTCCTGCGTGTGCAGGTAGCCATCGGCCCACAGCTCTTCCGACGCCGCCGGCTTGCCGTGATAAGCGCGCGTCAGGTACGGCGCGCGCAGTACGATCTCGCCCTGCGCCTGGCCATCGGACGGCACCTCGCGCATGTCGTTGCCGACGATCCGCAGATCGACCAGCGGCAGCGGACGCCCCGTGGCGCAGCGCAGGCGCACCTCCTCCTTGCGATCGCGGGGCACATGGCCCGGAGGAATCTGCGCCAACGCCACGATGGGGCCCGTCTCCGACATGCCGTAGCCCGCAAAGATGTCGATGCCTCGCGCCAGCGCCGCCTCGCACAGTGCCTCCGGCAAGGCCGAGCCGCCGATGATCACCTTCCAGTCGTCCAATGGCTGGCCCGTTTGCTGCGCTTCTTCCAGCAGCATCTGCAGAATGGTGGGCACGCAGTGCGAGAACGTGACGCGCTCTGACTCGCGCAGTTTCAGCAGCGCGGCCGGCACGTAGCGTCCCGGCAGCACGGTACGCAAGCCCAGCATGATCGCTACATACGGCATGCCCCATGCCATCACGTGAAACATCGGCGTGATCGGCATGTACACATCCTCGCGATGGATGCGTTGCCCCTCGCGCGGCGAGCACAGGCCCGTGGCCGCTGTCAGCGTGTGCAGCACGATATCGCGATGGCTGTAGCACACGCCTTTCGGATCGCCCGTGGTGCCCGTGGTGTAGAACATCGCCGCCCGCGTGCGCTCATCCAGCTCGGGGAAGTCGAAATCGGCGGGCGCGGCGGCGAGCAATGCTTCGTATTCACCGTCGAACACGACGCCGCTTTCCGTAACTTCCTGGCCGTCTGCCATCAGCACGATACGCGGCTGTCTTGCAAGCTGGCCGCGTATCTGCGCCAGCACCGGCAGGAAGTCGGGATGCACCAGCACCACATCGGCGCCGGCATCGTTGAGCGTGTAGAGGATCTGCTGCGGAGAGAGCCGCACGTTCACGGTAAACAGCGTGGCGCCCATCATCGGCACACCGAAATAGCATTCCAGGTAGCGATGGCTGTCCCAGTCCATCACGGCCACGGTGTCGCCCTGCCGCACGCCGAGTGACGCCAGCGCGCAGGCCAGCTTGTTCAGCCGCTGCCCGAATTCGCGGTACGTGTAGCGCATTTCGCCGCGATAGCTGATCTCCTGCTCGCCGTGCAGGCGCATGGCATTGGTCAGCAGTTGCTTGACCAGCAGCGGGTAGGCGTAGGCCGACGGCGTGGGAACGATAAGGTGGTTGTCGATCACTGCGGTATCTCTCGTTGTCTTGGGTGCTTCAGATTTCAGAACGGCACGTTGCCGATAATCCCGGCGCGCTCCATCTTGCGATGGCAGGGCGGGTAGTCCATCACGGCATAGTGCTGGGTGGCCGTGTTATCCCAGATCGCCACACTGTCCGGCTCCCAGCGCCAGCGCACCTGGAACTCGGGGATATACGCCTGCGACACCAGGTAGCGCAGCAGATCGGCCGCGCCGGGATTGGCGTCCTGGCCAAAACGCACGCGGTCCGGTGTGTGGAAGTTCGTGAAGTGCGTGGTGAAGCCGTTCACGTAAAGGATCTTCTCGCCGGTATCGGGATGGGTGCGCACGACGGGGTGCTCGGCATCTGGAAACTGCGCTTTCAATGCGAGGCGCTTCTCCCGCGGCATGGCCGCGCCAAAGCTCGCCTCGATGCTGTGACGGGCGCGCAGATCGGCAATCTGCGTCTTGACGGTGTCCGGCAAGCGCTCGTACGCCAGGGCCATGTTGGCCCACATCGTGTCGCCACCCACGGGTGGGCTCTGCACGCATCGCAACACCGCGCCGAACTGCGGCGCAGCGCGCCACGTGGCATCCGAGTGCCAGCAGTTCTCGTAACGGTCGTTCGGCTGGTCCGGTGACTTGTAGATGCGCACGAGGCCGGGGTGTTCGGGATCGCTGCCCGCTACCGGGTGATCCTCAAGCTCGCCGAAGCGGCGCGCGAATGCCACGTGCTCCGCACGGCTGAATCGCTGGTTGCGCAGGAACACCACGCGATGCCGGAGCAGTGTTTCGCGGATCGCGCCGAACAGGTCGTCGTTGCGCACTGCTTCGGCCAGGTCCACGCCCACGATTTCGGCGCCGATGGCACAGGTCAGAGGTTTGATTTGCATGGCCGCCTCTCAGATGACAAAGATCGAAGACCCCGTGGTCTTGCGCGATTCCAGGTCGCGGTGTGCCTGCACGGCATCCTCCAGCGCATAGCGCTGGTTGATTTCGATGCGGATGCGCCCGGCGCCGACGTGATCGAACAACTCACCCGCCAGTTCGGCTTTTTCCGCGGGGTCCGCAATGTAGTCCGCCAGCGCGGGACGCGTCACGTACACCGATCCCTTCATCGCCAGCAGCACAGGATCGAACGGTGGCACCGGACCCGATGCCGTGCCCACGCACACCAGCAGGCCACGACGCTTGAGCGAGTCAAGCGACGCCATGAACGTGCTCTTGCCCACGCTGTCGAACACCACCGACACACCTACGCCGTCCGTGATCTCGCGCACGCGGCTGGCCACGTCTTCGCGTGTGTAATCGATGATGTGCTGGCAGCCATGCGCGCGCGCCACGTCGGCCTTGGCCTCGGTAGACACCGTGCCGATCACGTTCAGTCCCAGCAGCCGTGCCCACTGCGCCACGATCAGTCCCACGCCACCGGCGGCGGCGTGCAGCAGGATCGTGTCGCCGCGACGGAACGCGTGGATGCGCCGCATCAGGTAGGCCGATGTGAGGCCGCGCATTGTCATCGCGGCAGCCGTTTCAAAAGCGATGGTCTCCGGTAGCCGGATCAGCGGCGCTGCCGCCACCACACGCTCGGTGCTGTAGGCGCCCAGCGTGTTCAGGAACCCGGTGTATGTCACACGGTCACCTGCGGCCACGTTGGTCACGCCCGCGCCTACGGCTTGCACCACGCCCGCCGCTTCCACGCCCATTCCCGCAGGCAGTGGCACCGGGTACGTGCCATTGCGGAAGTAGGTGTCGGCATAGTTCAGTCCGACCGCTACGTGACGAATCCGGACTTGCCCCGGACCCGGATCGCCCACCTCCACGTCTTCAAGTCGAAGTACTTCGGGTCCACCGGTTTGATGCATGCGCACGGCCTTGGCCATCTGCTGGTCTCCACATTCAGGGGGCCACGCGGCATGCGCAGCCATGCATGCAATGTAGAGAGCGCAGGGGTTGGCCGCTTTGCATCGCCCGCCGACAACTTTGCATTTCATGCCAGTCCGCCTATCATCGCCAACGATGACACGCCACGGGATGTGAAGCGTGCACGACAGAACGACAAGACGGGAGACAGGATGAGGACGCCATGAGGACGCTCGTACGCGCGGCGGCGCTGACCAACTTCTTCGAGGTAGCCCAGGACCTCGGCGTGAATGCGCAGCCCTTGCTACGCGCAGCGGGCCTGACCCGCGCGATGCTGGCCGACCCCGACCAGCGTATTCCAGCCGAACGCTGCGCGGCACTGCTCGAAGCCGCCGCACAAACCGCGGCGTGCCCCACGTTCGGCCTGCGCATGGCGGAGTCCCGGCAGCTTGCGGATTTCGGCGTGATGAGTCTGCTGATCAGCCAGCAACCCACCCTGCGCGATGCGCTGGAAACCATCATCCGCTATCGCCATCTGGTCAACGAATCGGTGGCGATCCTGCTGGAGCGTATGGAAAAGGTCGTGATCATCCGGCAGGAAGTGGTACTCGGCACGCCGTCCCGGCAGGCCGCGGAGCTGGCGGTGGGCGTGATCTTTCGCCTGTGCCGGGCGCTGCTGGGGTCCAACTGGCGTCCGCTCGGCGTGCACTTCGCGCATGCTGCGCCGCCTGACCTGCAGGTGCATCGTCGCCTCTTCGCCTGTCCAGTGGAATTCGGCAGCGAGTACCACGGCATCGTCTGCCTGGCCGCCGATCTCGATGCGCCGAATCCCTCAGGCAATGCGGCGATGGCGCTGCATGCACAACGCATGGTGGAAACGCTGCCGCGCGTCAATGATCGGTCCATCGCACGCGAGGTGCGCAACACCGTCTACCTGATGCTGCCGATGGGACGCGCCACGAGCGAGGCCGTGGCCCAGGGGCTGGGCATGAGCCTGCGTTCGATGCAGCGCCAGCTAGACGATGCCGGAGAGACCTTCACCGACATCCTCAACGAGGTAAGGCGCGAGCTGGCCCAGCGCTACGTGGCCAATGCCGACTACTCTCTGCTGCGTGTCTCCGAGTTGCTGGGCTATGGCTCGGCGGCATCGTTCACACGCTGGTTTTCCGCGCAATTCGGCGAGGCACCCAACCTCTGGCGCCGCCGCCACACAACGTCACGGTGAATACCCGTGCGGCGTGCTACGCTTGGCGGCATTGCACCCTTGGCTTTTGGTCCTTCCACCACTGGAGCTTTCATGGCATCCCCCCGACGTCTGCTGCCGCTCGCGGCACTGCTGGTCCTGATTCCCGGAAGCATGGCCTGGGCGCAACCCCAGAGCGGTGCCTCAAGCGCGGCGGCCGCCATCTCGGAGGCCGTGCAGGACGGCTCGAATCCTTATCGCCCGCCTTCGGCACCGAACCCCAACGACAAGTCCAACGCCAGCTACGAAGATCAGCGCCGCGCACGGTGCGATCAACTGCTGCAGGACATCAACGACACGTCGCGCAAGCGCACCTACAAGTCGCCCGGCACCGCTACCACGAACGCACAAGGCGAGGCCGTACCGAAGCTCGAACGCGACAAGACCCTGAAACGCCTGCAGCAGAGCTATCGCGACAACTGCTCCTGATCGGGCACGGTCGTTCGTCGGATGTCGAGCACGGCCAGCATCAGGCAGGCGTAGAGCGACACGCCGACGAACAACCCCATGCGCACCAGGAACGCCTGGTAGACATCCTTGCCGGTGGCGCTGTCTTCGACGGACTGCCCCAGCAGGATGATCATCGTCACCAGGCTGTTCAGCCAGAAGCCCGGCGACATCGACGTGGCATGCAGCCGGAACAGCCGTCGCGCGATCCACAGCGAGAACAGTGCCATCCACAGGCCGTACATCCACAGATGCACGAACAGGCCGAGCGCCAGCCAGAACGCAATGGCCAGCAATCCGCCGAGCAGCGTCGAGCCAACCAGTTCGCGCGCCGCACCGCGAGCCGTTGTGCAGCTTTGCCGCCCAAGGCTCACCGCTTTCATGATGATCGGCAGGTAGGCGGCGGGGTCCGCCATGGCGAGCAGAAACGGCGGCATCACCACCAGCGTGGCGCGCAGGGCCATCCAGTCCGCTTGCTCATGAGGTTCGGCCTTCCTGTGCGAGGCAGGTGAAAGATGCGGCTCGCGCACCAACACGTGGCACGCTCCCAGCATCAGCACCGCCAGCAGCAGACTCCGCGTGAGCGTACCGATGACCGTCACGGCCAACGCGCCATCCGCCGAACCCGCCGCCGCGATCAGCGTCACGCCCGCGACGAGAAACGTCGACACCAGCATGTTGCCGCCGCGTAGCCCGTGACGAAACGCCAGGAACAGGCAGAGTCCGGTCATCAACACGCCACTGACAGGCGCCTCGCGCAGGAACGGCACCAGCAACAGGCCGCTGCCCGTGGCGAGCAGCATCACCAGCGCGAGGCCCACTCCCGCACGCACGGTCAGCGGCCGCTCCATCGATGCGAAGACGAAAACGGCCAGCACGGGCGCGACGAACGGGATGGGCCATTGCAGACCGTAGCTGACGACGAGGCACGCCGCCGCGCCGATAGCAAGCCGCAACGCGCGCCGTTGCAGCATAGGCATCACGTCGCGACTCTTTTCAGTAGACATACGAGAACCAGCTCATCACGCGCAGGAACGCGCGACCGGGCAGGTTGAGCGGATTGCCCTCCTTCGGGAACGCCATCACCTCCGCCTGCCCGCCCACCCGCACGCCACGCAGCGTATCGAGTTGTCCGGCATCGATATCGATCCGCACCGGAAAGCGCTGCGCGGGCCGCAGCCAGTCGCGGCTGTTCTGAATCGTCGGCAAACCACCTGGCGGAGGACTCTGCCCCGTGCTGACCCCGAAGCCGATGCTGTGCACGCGCCCGGTCAATACCCTGCCGGGCAGTGCATCGAGCACGATGCGCACGGGCGTGCCGGGTGCCATATGACCCAGATTGTTCTCCGTCATGTCCGCGCTGATCCACACGTCGTGGATGGCGATCAGCGTCATGACAGGATTGCCCGCCGCCGCATACAGCCCCGCCTCGGTGCGCAGGTCGGTAACCAGGCCCGCCGTGCGCGCACGCACCTGTGCATTGCTCAGATCCAGTTCGGCTTTCTCGAGCGCGGCTGCCGCACTGCGCAGCTTGGCGTTGTCTTCGTCACTGCCGCCCTGCTGCTCCCGTGCGCGCTCCACTTCCGCCCGTGCTGCCGCCACCTGGCTCACCGCCTGCGTATGCGAGGCACGCGCGACTTCCAGGCGTCGCACGGAGACTGTGCCCGGATCTTCCCTGTATAGCCGCTCCAGCCGCTCGCTGTCCTGCCGTGCCTTTAACTCGTTGGCCTGCGCGGCACGCAACGAGGCTTGCGCTGACGCGATGCCGGCTGTGTTGGCACCAATCTGCCGGCGCGTGGATTCGAGTTCGGCGCGCGCGCGGTCTACCGCGATGCGGTAATGCTGCGGGTCCACATCGAACAACACGCTCCCGGCGGCCACGTTCTGGTTGTTGTGGACATAGACGCGAGTCACGCGCCCCGAGACTTCCGACGCCACAGGAATGACGAATGCCTGCACACGGGCCTGCTGTGTATAAGGCGTGAAGCGGTCAGCCAGCAAATACCAGAGCAAGCTCAAGGCAATCAGCAACAACACTGCCCATAGCGCCTTGCGGGACGGGTCGGAACCCGCCGATGCCGGTGGTCCGCTCATGGTTGCGCAGTCTCCTCGATCAGCTTTCCCCAGTCAGTGCGCTGTTCCATCTGCTGCCGCGTGGCAGCATCGATCAACGGTGCCGACGTCGCCCATCCACCACCCAGCGCCTTGTAGAGCGCGATCAGATAGTTCACCGCATTGCCACGATTGACGAGGTAGGCGTCCTGCTGCGCGAACAAAGCACGCTGCGCGTCCAGCACGCGCTGGAAATCGGAATAGCCCTCGCGAAACACGGTGGTCGCCAGCGCCAATGAACGCTCGGCGGCCTGCGACGCTTCGCGCAGGATGCGCTCGCGCTGCAGCGCCTTGGCCAGACCGCCCGCGGCATCGTCGGCCTCGCGCGCGCCCTGGCGCACGGTGTCCTGATACGCCACGATCAACTGCTGCAGCCGCGCGTCCTGCACGCGCACGTTATTGACGATGCGTCCGTAGTCGAAGATGTTCCACCGCACACTGGGTCCCCCCACCAGCAGCATGCCGTTCTGCGTGCCCGGCAACGATGTGGCCGACCAGCCAATGCTGCCCATCAGCGTGACTGCCGGATACAGGTCGGCGCGCGCCACGCCGATCAGTGCCGATTGCGCGGCCACCTTGTATTCCGCCGCCCGCACATCGGGACGACGCAGCAGCAGGTCAGCCGGCACGTCCTGCAGCACCGCACGATCGATCAGCGGCAACACGCCGGTGCGGTCGCCGGCATCGGCCAGTTCAGGCAGCGGCCCCGGTGGCCGTCCAAGCAGCACCAGCAACGCATTGCGCGCTTGCTGGATCTGGTTCTCGAGTTCGGGAATGCTGCTCAAGGTGCCCAGGTATTGCGTGCGCGCCTGCTGGAAGTCGAGTTCATCGCTCTCGCCGCCTTTGAACAGTCGCTCGGTGATTTCGAAGCTGCGCTTCTGCAAGCGCGCGTTATCGCGCGCAATGGCCAACCGCGCCTCGGCCGTGCGCAATGCGTAGTAGGTGGTGGCCACCTGCGCGTGCAGCAGGACCAGCATTGCCGCGTGATTGGCCTGTGCGCCCAGGAACGCCGCATCCGCCGATTCGATCGCGCGCGCGAAGCGTCCCCAGAAATCCAGCTCCCAGCCAACATCGAGACCCGCGCTGTATTCCCACATCCGCGCCGTCTGCGCCGAGGCACCCGTCTGCCGGCTGTGCACGTACATGGCATCGGCCGTGGCCTGCTGCACCTGCGGATAGCGGCCCGCTTGCGCCATGCCCAGTTGCGCGCGCGCCTCCATCACACGCAGGCCCGCGATCCGCACACCGGCGTCCCCGGCATCCGCAGCAACCATCAACCGCTCCAGCGCAGGGTCTGCGAATATCCGCCACCACTCGCGCGTATCGGGCATGGCACCGGACGTGCTGACCTGTTCGATGGCTTCGCTCTGCCATTGGGTTGTCCACGGTTCCGGCGCGGGGCTGAAATCCGGCCCCAGCTTCACGCATCCGCCCAGTACGGCAGCGATAGCGACACCAACGGCGATCCATCCTCCTCTCCAGAGACAGGGGCGACATGGGCGATATGGCACGTCATCCCTCGCCAACGCCAGGCCCGGTCGGCAGGCTACTGGGCTCCGTGCTGGCTTTCACGGTTGTCTCGACGCTTTGCAACGGCGGCTGGTCCACCCATTGCCAGAACAACTGGTAGGCCACCGCCAGCGCGATGGGACCGATAAAGAGTCCGAGGATGCCGCCCGTGACCATGCCCCCCAGCGCGCCAATCAGCACCACCGGCATCGGCACCTCCACGCCGCGCCCCAGCAACAGCGGCTTGAGCACGTTATCGGCCAGCCCGGCCACGAACACATACGCCGCAAAGACAACACTGCCGACGCTCATGCCATCCGTGGCAAAGACGAAGAGGATGACCGGAATCGTGATCAGCGTCGCAGGCAACTGCATGATGCCGAGCAGCAGTATGGCCAACGCCAGCAGGCCCGCGCCAGGCACACCCGCCATCACGAAGGCAATGCCGATCAGCAGCATCTGGATGAAGGCGATGCCCACCACGCCCTGCGCCACCGCACGCACGGTGGCCGTGCAGAGCGCCGTCAGGCGCGGCCCGCGATCCGACCCCGTGATGCGCGACATGATCCGTATCGCGCTACGCTCGCCCAGCTCGCCATACGCCATGAAGATGCCCGCGATGATCAGCGCACCCACGAACATCAGCAAGCCCACGCCAACGCCGCCCACGGCGCTCAATGCCGTGATGCTCGCTACCTTGATCTGCGGTGCGAACTTCTGCGCCAGGGCCGTGGCGTCTGTGGCCGCCAGCAACCAGAAGTCGTAGAGCCGCTGCCCCACTACGGGCCAACCCGCCACGGATTCCGCAGGCGGCGGCACGTGAAACTCGCCGCGCCGCGCGATGTCCATCGCACGTTCCACGGATTCGATCACGGCCATTCCCAACAGGTAGGTGGGCACCAGCAGCACTGCAATCACCAGCGCGATGATCAGCGTGGCGGTGCGGCCGTCGCCGGCGAAAACCTTGCCGCGCAAGCGCGTCTGCAAGGGATAGAGCGTAATGGCGAGGATGATGGCCCAGACAATCAGGTTCAGGAACGGGCGGAAGATCTCGAAACAGAACATCGCCAGCAACGCGACGAGTCCGAAGCGGATCAGCGTGTCGATCAGCGTTCGCGAGTACAACGCAGTGGAGATCGGACCTTGCATCATGCGCTATGCCCCCTCGCGCGAACGGGCGATCTTGACCAGCGCCGCGCCCACCAGGAACAGGATCACGCAGCCCAGCAGCCAGTCGCGCGCAAGCACGTTGACCAGATAGCGCGGCGGATCGCCGCCGGTACGGAACATCTGCACTTCCAGCCCCTGCAGCGCCATCCGGAACAGGTTGAGCCGGTCAGGCATCTGCCCGCTGGGATCGCTGAAGAAGATGCCGATCACGGCCAGCCACAACGCTACCACCATGAACAGGAATCCGCATTTGCGCATGATTGCCGACCCTCCCTGAGATCAGGGTCCGACAATCCATCGCGCATTGCAATTGGTCCTTGGGCCAAGCATTGGACCAAAGTCCATTGCCAAGGACATCGGCAGTGTCCAGATTTAGGAAGGTGAGAACGCTACGAACATGAGTGCCGGGGGACGAAGATGGGAAAGAAGGAGAAGAAGGCCGCGCAATCCGTGCATGCCGCGAAATCGGTCGAGCCAGAGCCGCTCGACCGAAAGACCTACGACCGCGCACTGGCCGACCTGCACGTGGAACTCGTACACCTGCAGAACTGGGTGACCGCCACGGGCGCCAAGATCTGCATCGTCTTCGAAGGCCGCGACGGCGCGGGAAAGGGCGGCACCATCAAGGCCATCACCGAACGCGTCAGCCCGCGCATCTTCCGCGTGGTGGCACTCCCGGCGCCCACCGAGCGCGAGAAGAGCCAGATGTACATGCAGCGGTACATTCCCCATCTTCCTGCGGCCGGCGAAGTCGTGATCTTCGACCGCAGCTGGTACAACCGAGCGGGCGTGGAACGCGTGATGGGTTTTGCCGACGACCGGCAGGTGGAAATCTTCCTGCGCGCCGTACCGCTGATGGAGCGCGCCATCGTGGCTTCGAATATCCAGTTGATCAAATACTGGCTGGAGGTCAGTCCCGAGGAACAGACGCGCCGACTCGCATCGCGCATCGAGGATGGACGCAAGACCTGGAAGCTGACGGACATGGACCTGAAATCCTACAGCCGCTGGTACGACTATTCCCGCGCCCGCGACGCCATGTTCGACGCCTCGGACACCGACCTCGCCCCATGGCATGTAGTGCGCTCCGACAACAAGCGCCGCGCGCGCCTCAACATCATCCAGCACCTGCTGGACAGCGTGCCTTACGAACGCATTCCGGCAAAGAAGGTCACGCTTCCCGCCCGGCAGAAGGCGGGCGGGTACAGGCAACCTGACTATCCGTACCGGTATGTTCCGGAGATTTACTGATCCTACCCCTTCAACATCGTCTTCTTCCACTCTCCACCGGGTTGCTGGCAGTACCACCCGACCCACTTCTCCGGTTGCCGTCCGCGCTGGCGCAGTTCGCTGCGGATCTTGCGGCAGCGCTGGCCGTTCTCGGTGCGCGTGACCAGTGGCGTGAAGCTGCCTTCGGTCGGGATGCCCTTGGCGTTCGGCGGCAACTGGAACGGCACGCTCTGTTTGTCATCGGTCTCGGAAAGCGTCTTGCCGAACGTGCTGACCAGTTGTGCGGTCTGGTCCTTGTCCAGGGTGCCGATGATGGTGCCGTTCATGAACGTATCGAAGTAAGCATGCGAGGGCACTGCCCACGACATTGCCAACGCTCCGAACGTTGCCGCAGCACACACGGCAGGTACTACGCGCCATCGCAGGAACTTTGTCATTGCCGTCTCCTCATCTACTGAATCGTGTAGCCGCGACCCTGCATGCACGCGCCATACGCGCGGTAGTAGGTGTTCATCGCGCCAGCCGATTGCGATTGCGCATTGGCCTGCTGGTTGCGCTGATTCTGCCGCGCGCGGTGGCCACCAGCCATCGTACCCACCGCCGCGCCCGCCGCCGCGCCTTTGCCTGCATCGCCGGCAATGCCGCCGATCACCGCGCCGCCTAGCGCTCCCCGTGCCGCACCGCCAACGCGTTCGCCACCGCCGACCGCCGGACCGGAGGGTGGCGGCGGTGCCGTGGCGACTGCCGCCGGGTCGATGCCGGTATTGGACTTGGCCCACGAATAGCAGTACCCGTCGTCCTGTTGCTGCTGTTGCTGACTCTGACCTTTTGCCGGATAGGCAATGGGCTTGGACTGTGCGATGGCAACGCCGCAGCAGGCGGCCGATACCAGCGCGGTCACGATCATCGACTTGCGCATGGCTTCACTCCTTGAGCGAGATGGGTCCGTGGGGTGCGTGTGCGGCGGACTCGGCGAGCTTGGCCTTGGTACGGCGCTCCAGTCCCCAGAAGAACATTGGAATAAAAAAGATGGCGATCACCGTGGCGCCCAGCATGCCGCCGATCACACCGGTGCCCAGCGACTGCCGGCTGGCCGCCGACGCGCCGCTCGCGATGGCCAGCGGAATGCAGCCCAGGATGAATGCCAGCGACGTCATGATGATGGGGCGCAGCCGCATCTTGGCCGCTTTGACGGCGGCGTCGTAGGCGCTCAATCCTTCCTTGACACGCATCTCCACCGCGAACTCGAAAATCAGGATGGCGTTCTTGGCCGCCAGTGCAATCAGCACC
>Ga0102589_1002878_pt1 | contig 18793 bp, 18 predicted proteins | sample AraplaMF_Col_mLB_FD_76858 | JGI IMG/M metagenome (GOLD analysis project Ga0102589, IMG submission 76858) | Arabidopsis root microbial communities from the University of North Carolina, USA - plate scrape MF_Col_mLB | ecosystem: Host-associated > Plants > Roots > Endosphere | place: USA... | reverse complement strand
GTAGGTGTGGAGCGCACGCCCAGGTGGCGGCCGCTTTGCATGTGCTCCTGCACGCGCTGCAGGTAGACATGGTCGCTCATCTCGTTCTGGTAGCGGGCCATGTCCAGGCCGGCCTGGGCTGCGTATTCAAGCAACTGCTTGTCCTTGAGGTGCTGCTGGTGGGTAAACAGCAACTCGTACATGGGCCAGAACTTGCCCTGGGCGCCGGCGGCTTCGGCCGCTTCGGCGGCAAGCTCAGCATGGGGGTGCACCTCACGCAAGGGGAAGTGCCGGAAGACAAAGCGCAGTTGCTGGCCGAAGTGCGGCAGCATCACCTTCAGGGCCCCGTAGGCCTGGAAGCAGGAGGGGCATTCGAAGTCGCCGTATTCGACGACGGTGACCGGGGCCGATGAGCGGCCGCGTATGTGGTCTATGGCCTCGTCAGGCTCAAGCACAGGGTCCGGCGTGGGCTGGGAGGCCATGGTTCACCTTTCTTCAACTGTTTAACTTGCGGTCAAGACAGTATGGCCCCGGGCCGCTGCGTGATCAAGGCGATACGCGGGCCAAAAAGCAGGATGGGTGAAACAGTCTGTGTAGGTCAGCCCTTGGCTTTTTCGAGGGCTTCGTCGAGCGCCTTGCAAGAAGGCGAGCACACGGCCTGGGATTTGCCCAGCACCTTGCGCGTGCCCATCAGCGAACGGGCGCGGTGCTTGCCGCACATAAAGCAGGACATGGTGGCCGCACCGAAGGAGGTGGTGGCGGCGAACGGCGAGCCCGAGACCTTGGACTTGTAGCGCAGGCCGTCTGCGAGGACGGCGGTTTTGGCATCAGCTCTTGCCATGGGTTGGATCTTCCTTCGGTTGGGTGTTTGAACGGTTCATGGCCTTGTCTATGGCCGCTTTGGCCTGCTGCTCGGCGGCAAGCGAGGCGTCCAGCGCGGACCGGCACAGGCCCGCGTACTGGTAATTCACGTTTTCATACAGTTCGGCGGCGGCCGGATGGGTGTCCAGCAACGCACCGAGTTCCACGCCCGGCTCCACGTCGCCCAGTTCGCTGGCGAGGTGCTGCACGACGGAGCGGTATTGCTCGGCGCCGACAGGGACCGCGCTGTGCTCCAGCCGCTCAAGCAACTCAGCCAGCACATGGGTGACCGTGAGGTCGGTTTTATGGGGATGGGGTTGGGTAGCGTTCATGCAGTGAATCTGGGGCTTCCTCCCCCAAAATCAAGCGCTGTGGCTGGCCAGGACGCCCGCTTTGGGCCCAGCCTGGATCAGCTCTGTACGCTATATTTTCTATAGCTGATAGCGCTTGTCTGCCGTGGGTTGGAGGCTTATTTTACCGCAAAAGAGCAAGGACCGCTTTCACCGTGCCAGGGCGGGGGTTTTAGGGGGCGGCGGAGCTGCCCGCCAGGTGCTCGACCAGCAGCCTGGCCGCGGCCGGCAGGCTCGCCTCGTCCCGGAAACAGATGGCGAAACGGCGCCTGGCCCAGCTGTCGGTCAGGGGCATGACGCGAAGGCCGAAAGTGAGCGCATAAGGGTCGGCCACCTCGCGCGGCACCACGCTGATGGCGAGATTGGCACGCACCACGCGCAGCGCGGCCTCGAAGTTGGAGACGATCACACGGTGCACCACGGCCTTGCCCTGGAGCGCGGCGGCGCGCTGCAGCAGCACCTGCACCGCGCTTTGCGCCGGCAGGCTCACGTGTTCGTAATCCAGTGTCTGCTCAAAACCCAGGGTCTCGTGCCCAGCCAGCGGGTGCGAAGGATGGGCCACGATGGCCAGGTGGTCATGGCGATAGCCGCAGGACTGCAGGCCCGAGAGGTCGGCCGCGTCCCAGCAGATGCCGACGGAGGCCACGCCCTCCTTGATGCCGCGTATCACCTCGGGGCTGACGCGCTCTTCCATGCTGATGCGGATGTCATGGTGCGCGGGCAACTGCAGAAACCCGGCAACGTCGTCGGCCAGCGATTCGGCCATGACGGAGGCCGTGGCCAGGATGCGCACCTGGCCGCGCACGCCCAGTGCGTAGTCGCCCATCTCGCGCTCTATGCGGTCGGCGCTGGCCAGAATGGCGCGCGCATGCTCCAGCAGGCTTTGGCCGGCGGGCGTGGGCTCGACGCCGCGCCGCCTGCGCAGCAGCAACTGTGTGCCCACGGTGTCTTCAAGCTGGGCCAGGCGCTTGCTGACGGCCGAGCCGACGATGTGGGCCTGCTCGGCCGCGCGGGCAATGCTGCGTGCGTCACACACCGCGGCGAACAGGCGCAGCGTGGTCAGGTCCAGGTCTCTCATGGCGTGTCCTTCTTGCTGGTGTCATGGGATTCGAGACATTCCAGATTGGAATACTACAGCTTCCAAAATTGACAAACCAGACGTATAAGGAAATTCTAAACTCTGGGCAAGCGACAGGAATTGCCAATCGCCAGGAATCACAAAACCAGGATCCGGACCCGATTTCCGGACTCCTGCTTCCACGGAGACAGCCCAGTGACCACTCCCCCCCACCTGCCCCGCCACGTCAACATCCGCGAAGTCGGGCTGCGCGACGGCCTGCAAAGCATTGCCGCCGTGATGCCCACGGCCCGCAAGCTCGAATGGCTGCGCCAGGCGCACGCGGCCGGCCAGCGCGAGATCGAGGTCGGCTCTTTTGTGCCGGCGCGCCTGTTGCCGCAGCTGGCCGACACCGCCGAGCTGGTGGCTTATGCCAAGACGCTGCCGGGCTTGGTGACCTCGGTGCTGGTGCCCAATCTCAAGGGCGCGGAACGCGCCATCGAATCGGGCGCCAACCTGATGCTGCTGCCGCTGTCGGCCAGCCATGCCCACAGCCTGGCCAATTTGCGCAAGACACCCGACGAGGTCGTTGAAGAAACTCGCCGCATACGCGCGGCACGCGATGCCGCGGGCTCGCGCATGGTATTCGAGGTGGGCATAGGCACGGCCTTTGGCTGCACGCTGCAGGGCCGGGTCGAGCCTGCCGAGGTGCTGCGCCTGATGCAGGCCGTGCTGGACGCGGGCGCCGACCGGGTGAGCCTGGCCGACACCGTGGGTTACGCCGACCCGGCCATGGTGCAAAAGCTGTTTGAAGCGGCTTTCAAGGTGGCGGGCGACAAGCTGGCCTGCGGCCACTTCCACGACACGCGCGGCATGGGCATCGCCAATGTGTATGCCGCGCTGCAGACCGGTGTGACGCGCTTTGACGCCTGCCTGGCCGGCATAGGCGGTTGCCCGCACGCGCCCGGCGCCAGCGGGAATGTGGCCAGCGAAGACCTGGCCTATATGTTCGCGAGCATGGGCATGCAGACCGGCATCCATTTCGACAAGCTGATGGCCTTGCGCGGCCAGGTGGCGGCCTGGCTTGAAGGCGAAACCCTGCACGGCACACTGTGGCGCGCGGGCTTGCCGAAAACCATGCTGGCGCACGGTAACCTGTGATCCGACCCACAAGACCCGGCATCCGTTCGGGCTGAGCTTGTCGAAGGGCTTCGACAAGCTCAGCCCGAACGGATAGTGAGCTCAGGTCGAACGGTTCAAATTTCACCGGGCTGGATTCATCAACAAACACTTCAACAATAAACTCATCTCAACTACAAAACAGCATGCAAAACACCGCTTCTTCCACCCCACCCCTGCCGCTGGCCGGCCTGCGCGTCGTGGAGTTCACCCACATGGTCATGGGCCCGACCTGCGGCATGCTGCTGGCCGACATGGGCGCCGAGGTCATCAAGGTCGAACCCGTAGACGGCGACCGCACGCGCCACCTGCTGGGTGCGGGCTCGGGATTTTTCCCGCTGTTCAACCGCAACAAAAAAAGCATAGGCATAGACCTGCGCGCCCCCGCCGGCGCCGAGGTGGCGCGCAAGCTGTGCGCCAGCGCCGACGTGGTGGCCGAGAACTTCAAGCCCGGCACCATGGCCAAGTACGGCCTGGACTACGCCGCGCTGAGCGCAAGCAACCCTCGCCTGATCTACGCAAGCCACAAGGGCTTTTTGCCCGGCCCTTATGACCACCGCACGGCGCTCGACGAGGTCGTGCAGATGATGGGCGGCCTGGCCTATATGACGGGCCGGCCCGGTGACCCGCTGCGCGCCGGCAGCAGCGTGAACGACATCATGGGCGGCATGTTCGGCGCCATCGGTGTGCTGGGCGCGCTGATCCAGCGCGGCATCAGCGGCAAGGGCATGGAGGTGCAATCGGCGCTGTTCGAGAACAACGTCTTCCTGGTCGGCCAGCACATGCTGCAGTACGCCATCACCGGGCAACCGGCCGCACCCATGCCGGACCGTATCTCAGCCTGGGGCGTGTACGACGTGTTCAGCGTGAAGGATGGCGAGCAGATCTTCCTGGCGGCGGTGAGCGATGCGCAATGGCTTGCCTTTTGCGATGCGCTGGGTTTTGCCGACCTCAAGGCCGACACGCGCTACGCCGGCAACAACCAGCGCGTCACCGCGCGCGCCACGCTGCTGCCGCTGCTGCGCGAACGCTTGGCACTGCGCAGTGCCGCGGAACTGGTGGCGCTGTTCGAGGAGGCAGGCTTGCCCTTTGCGCCCATACGCCGGCCTGAGGAGCTGTATGAGGACGAACACCTGCTGGCCACGGGCGGGCTGGCCGACATCAAGCTGCCCGACGGCGCACGCGCCGGCCAGACGGCCAAGACCACACTGCTGCCTTTGACGCTGGAAGGCCAGCGCCTCAAGGTGCGAATGAACCCACCCACGCTGGGCGAGCACACGCGCGAGCTGCTGGCCGGCCTGGGTTACGCCGGCAGTGAGATTGAGACGCTTCAGGCGCAGGCGGTGGTGGCCTGAGCTGAGGCGCACCGGGGCGCGTCAATCCAAAATCACGCATCAAAAAGGAGACAAGACATGAACAGCGACAACACCTTATCGCGCCGGGAGGCCATGCTGGCCCTTGGCGGGCTCGGCATTGCGGCTGGCGGCCTGGCCGCAAGCGGCAGCGCCCAAGCCCAAGCCCAGTCTGACAAGGCGGTGCGTTTCATACTGCCCGTCAGCGCGGGCTCGGGTGTGGACACCATCGTCCGCGCGGCAGGCCCGGCCTTGTCCAAGGCGCTGGGCCAGGTTGCCGTGATTGAAAACCAGCCCGGCGCGGGCGGCATTGTGGGAACGCAGACCCTGGTGAAGGCGCCGCCCGACGGCATGACCCTGACCGTGGTCTCCAACAACCATGTCATCTACCCGGCGGTGTTGAAGTCCGTCCCCTTCGATCCCGTCAACGACATCACGCCCATCGCCGTGATCGGCACCACACCCATGGTTCTGGTGGTCAACCCCAAACTACCGGCCAGGAATTTGCGGGAGTTCATGGACTTGCTGAAGGTCAACCCGGGGAAATACAACTTTGCGTCGTCGGGCAACGGGACCATCCTGCATCTGGCGGCCGAGATATTCAAGGACCTGTCGCACACGTTCTCCACCCACATCCCCTACCGGGGCTTCGGCCCGATGATGCAAGACATCGTGGGCGGACAGGTGGACTGGGGGGTTGCGGCTTTGCCGGCGGTAGCGGGCCAGATCAAGACCGGCCATGTGCGCGCGCTGTGCATTGCCTCTCCGGCGCGCAGCCCGGTGGCGCCGGACATCCCGACCTCCGCCGAGGCCGGCCTGCCGACTTATGTGGTGGAGGGCTGGTTTGCGGTGATAGGCCCCAAGGGCCTGGGTGAAGACCAGGTCAAACGGATCCATACCGCGTTCGCCACGGCCTTCGATACGCCTGAACTCAAGGACGCCATGCTCAAGCAAGGCAACAGCATCAAGGTGTCCACGCCCGAATTCGCGGCGGACTTCTTCCGCAGCGAACTCAAGCGCTATGCCGCGGTGGTCAAACGCGCGGGCGTGGTGCCGCAGTGACGCGCGGGCCCTTGCGCCGGCATCGGGTTCGAACCGGCTTTACAGCTTCGCGATCGACACCTCGGTCGACTTGACCAGCGCCACCACTTCGCTGCCGACGGCCAGTTCAAGCTGGTCGACCGAGCGCGTGGTGATGACGGAGGTCACGATGCCCCAGGGCGTTTCAACGTCGATTTCGGACACGACGTCGCCGCGGATGATTTCCTTCACTTTCCCGCGGAACTGGTTGCGGACATTGATGGCTTGGATGGACATAAAAAGTTCTCCTGGAACTGAGTTAAGAAACTGTTGAATCGGTAAAGGGGTAAAGGGGAAACTCAAACCGCCCAGCGCACGCCGTGCACAGGCGTGTTGGGCCATAGCGGCTCGCTGGGCGAAATTGCGTCACCGGGTAGTTGCAGCACGCGGTCCAGGATCTTTTTTTCGATCTGACCGAACAACGGGTCGCTGCGCTCACGCGGCCGGGCGATGCGCACGCGCTCGTCGAGCGCGATGCGGCCGTCTTCGATGAGGATCACGCGATCGGCCAAGGCCACGGCTTCCTGCACGTCGTGCGTGACCAGCAAGGCGGTAAACCCGTTGCGCTGCCACAGGCCTTCGATGAGCTGGTGCATCTCGATGCGGGTCAGCGCATCCAGCGCGCCCAGCGGTTCGTCGAGCAGCAGCAGGCGCGGGTTGTGCACCAGGGCCCGGGCCAGCGAGACACGCTGGCGCTGCCCGCCCGAGAGGCGCGCCGGCCAGTCGGGCTGGCGATCAGCCAGGCCTACCTGGGCCAGCACATCGGCCGCGGCCGCATGGCCGCCGGGCGGCAGGCCCAGGGCCACGTTGTCGAAAACGCGGCGCCAGGGCAGCAGCCGCGAATCCTGGAACATGATGCGGGTGTCCTCGCGCAGGCCGGTGACGTCCTGGCCGTCCAGGCGAATGCTGCCCTGGGTGGCGGCCTCCAGCCCGGCCACCAGGCGCAGCAGCGTGGACTTGCCGCAGCCGCTGCGGCCCACGATGGCGACAAACTCGCCGGGTTCAATCACCAGCTCGGTGTGCTGCAGCACCTGGCGTGTGCCGTAGCGTTTGGAGAGGCCGCGTATTTCAAGGCGGACGCCGCGGTTGGGTTCAACCCCTTCCGTTCGGGCTGAGCTTGGCCTGTCCTGAGCTCGACGAAGGGTCGAAGCCGGGGAAAGTCCTTCGACAAGCTCAGGACGAACGGGGGAATGAAGCACGGGACGAACTGAGGAATCAAGCTCAGGACTAGCGGGGGAATGAAATTCGGAGCGAGCGGCGGGAGAAAGCTCAGGACGAACGGAGGAAAACCGGTTTTTGGGTGGATTGAGTTCAAGGGTCATGTTCAGTCCTCAGGCCGCAGCCGACTGGTAACCGGGATGCCAGCGCAACCAGTAGTGCTCCAGCCCGCGCGCGAACATGTCGGCCAGCTTGCCCAGCAGGGCATAGAGCAGGATGCCGACCAGCACCACGTCGGTCTGCAAAAACTCCCTGGCGTTCATGGTCAGGTAGCCGATGCCGGCCTGCGCCGAGATGGTTTCGGCCACGATCAAAATCACCCACATCAGCCCCAGCGAAAAACGCAGACCGACCAGGATGGACGAGAGCGCACCGGGCAGGATGACTTCGCGGTACAGCTGCCAGCGCGTGAGGCCGTAGGTGCGGCCCATCTCGATGAGCCCCGGGTCCACATTGCGTATGCCGTGGAAGGTGTTGATGTAGATCGGGAAGAACACCGAGACCGCGATCAGGAACAGCTTGGCGGTTTCGTCAATACCAAACCACAAAATCACCAGCGGGATCAAGGCCAGGGCCGGGATGTTGCGCACCATCTGGATGGTCGAGTCCAGCAGGGTCTCAAAGAATTTCACTGAACCGGTCAGCAGGCCAAAAGCCAGGCCCAGCCCGCCGCCCACGGCCAGGCCGGCCAGCGCCCTGCCCGCGCTGACCTTCACGTGCGTCCACAGCTCACCCGATGCCGACAAGGCCCAGGTGGCTTTGACGACTTCGGAAGGCGCCGGCAGCACGCGCGTTGAAAGCCAGCCCTGCGCCGAAGCAATCTGCCAGAGCGCGACCAGACCTACCGGCAGCACCCAGGGCAGCAGGCGCTGGCCGAGGTCACGCAACACGGCGGCAAGCTGCAGTCGCGGCCATGAGAAGCCGGCTGAGGGCAAGGGCAAAAATCCCAGGCCGGGGGCGTCCACAGTGTCGGGCACCGGGGTCACCTGGAGTTCACGAACGGAATCTGTCATGGTTGTGCTCCAGGTTCAGCTTTGCGAGACGCGCGGCAGGTAGTCATTGGCCACGACTTCGCCGAACGGCCCATTGAGGACCTGGCCCGACAGCTTCTGGCGCAGCTTGCGCGGCAGCAGCGGGAACACCAATTCGGCGAAGCGGTAAGCCTCCTCGAGGTGCGGGTAGCCCGACAGCACAAAGGTGTCCAGGCCCAGGGCGGCATATTCCTCGATGCGGGCCGCCACGGTTTGGGGGTCACCCACCAGGGCGGTACCCGCGCCGCCGCGCACCAGGCCCACACCGGCCCAGAGGTTGGGGCTGATCTCAAGCTCGGCACGGGTGCGCTTGCTGCCACCTGCGTGCAAGGCGGCCATGCGCCGCTGGCCTTCCGAATCCATGCGCGAGAACGCGGCCTGGGCCCGGCCCACGGTGTCGTCGTCGAGTTTGCTGATCAGGCTTTCGGCGGCGCGCCAGGCTTCGTCCTCGGTCTCGCGCACGATGACGTGCAGGCGTATGCCGAACTTGACCGTGCGGCCGTGTTTTGCCGCCCTGGCCTTCACGTCGGCCACTTTTTTGGACACTTCGGCGGGCGGCTCACCCCAGGTCAGGTAGGTGTCGACCTGCTCGGCGGCCAGTTCGTGGGCCGGCGCCGAGGAGCCGCCGAAATACACGGGCGGATGCGGTTTTTGCACCGGCGGGTACAGCAGCTTCGCGCCCTTCACGCTCAGGTGCTGGCCCTGGTAGTCAAGGCTTTCGCCCGCATGGCTGCGCGCGAGGATCTCGCGCCAGATGCGGATGAACTCGGCCGACTGCTCGTAGCGCTGGGCATGGTCCAGGTAGACGCCGTCGCCTTCCAGCTCGGCCTGGTCGCCGCCAGTGACCAGGTTGATCAGGAGGCGCCCGCCCGAGAGCCGGTCAAAAGTGGCGGCCATGCGCGCGGCCAGGCTGGGCTGGTGCAGGCCGGGCCGCACGGCCACCAGGAACTTCAGGTTTTTGGTGACGGGCAGCAGGCTGGCCGCGACCACCCAGGGGTCTTCGCAGGAGCGGCCGGTGGGAATCAGCACGCCCTCGTAGCCCAGGGTGTCGGCGGCTGTGGCCACCTGTTTCAAATAGTCGTGGCTGACCTCGCGCGCGCCTTCGCCTGTGCCCAGGTAGCGGCTGTCGCCGTGGGTGGGAATGAACCAGAAAACCTGCATGGGAACTCCTTGAGTGCTGTGGTGATGTGTTTTGCGCTTTTGCTTTATTTGCGCGCTACCTGGGTGCCTTCAGGCCGCCAGACGATGTCGGCCACCTTGACGGCTCTGGGGATCAGCCCCAGGCGCAAAAAGGCATCGGCCACGCGTTGCTGGTCGGCGATGGAGGCCGCGTTGAGCGGGCCCACGGGCGAGGCCGGCCGGCGCTGCATGAAGAGGCTCACCACGCCGGCGTCCAGCCCGCTGAAGTCGGACACCAGCTTGATGGCCTCCGCGCGATGGCCTTGCACCAGGGCATCGGCGCGGGTCAGCTCTTCCAGCAAGGCCGCCAGCGCTGGCGCATGCTGGGTGGCAAAGGGGCGCGAGGCCAGGTAGAAAGAGTTGTTGCTCGACAGGTCCCGGCCGGTGACCAGCACGCGCGGCTTGATGGCGAGTTCGATCGCGGCGTAAAACGGGTCCCAGATGGCCCAGGCATCCACGCTCTTGCGCTCGAAGGCGGCGCGCGCATCGGCGGGCGCCAGGTAGATCGGCTGGATGTCGTTCCACTTCAGGCCGGCCTTGTCGACCGCGCGCACCAGCAGGTAATGCGAGCTTGAGCCTTTTTGCAGCGCGATTTTCTTGCCCTTGAGTTCGACTAGGCTGCGTATGGGCGAATCGCCCAGCACCAGGATGGCCGAGCTGTCGGGCTTGGGCGGCTCGACGCCGACATACAGCAGGTCCTTGCCGGCGGCCTGGGCAAACACCGGCGGCGAGTCGCCGGTGAGGCCGAATTCCAGGCTGCCCACAGAGAGCGCCTCAAGCAGTTGCGGCCCGGCGGGAAACTCCACCCAGCCGATCCGGGTGTTGGGAAAACGTTTTTCGAGCACGCCTTTTTGCTTGAGGACGACGAGGTTGACGGCGGCCTTCTGGTAGCCGATGCGCAGTTGCTCCGGGGACTTGCTGGCGGCCGCGCCGGGAGTTTGCGCCGCGGTGTCGCGCGCCCCCAGGCCCCAGAGGGCCGCCGTGGTGGCGGCGATCTTGAGGAAGCGGCGGCGCAGCTGAAGCGGTGTGGTGTCGTTCATGGTGTTTCCTTCGCAGGCTGTGCTCAGGGCGCGGGTTTGTAGGCGGCGTCGCTGACGTTGATGGCCTTGGGAATCAGCTTGAGCTCGAAGAAGGTATCGGCCAGTTTTTGCTGGTCGGCGATCACGCTGGCGGGCACGGGCTGGACCTTGAACTCATAGCGCTTGAGGCTGAGCTCGACCACGTCAACCGGCAGGCCTTGCAGCGGCGCGATCAGCTCGGCGGCCTTTTTGAGGTTGGCCTTGAGCCAGGCGCCCCGCTCCACCGAGTCGTCAAACAGGGCCTGGATGACTTTGGGGTTCTTCGCGACAAAGCCTCGCTCGGCCAGGTAGTACTGGTAGTTGTTGACCACGCCTTTGCCATCGGCCAGCACACGCGCGCCTATGGCTTTTTCGGCGGCGGCGGTGAAGGGGTCCCAGATCACCCAGGCGTCCACGTTTTTGCTTTCGAAGGCGGCGCGCGCATCGGCCGGCGGCAGGTAGACGGGCTGGACGTCGCCGGGCTTGAGCTGGTTTTTCTCAAGCAGCTTGACCAGCAGGTAGTGCACATTGCTGCCCTTGTTGAGGGCGACCTTTTTGCCCTTGAGTTCAGCCACGGATTTGATGGGCGAGTCCTTGGGCACCACGATGGCTTCGGCTTGGGGCGCGGCCGGGTCGTAGCCTATGTACGCGAACTTCGCGCCGGCGGCCTGGGCGAAGATGGGCGGGGCTTCGCCCACATAACCCACATCGACGGAGCCGAGGTTCAGGCCTTCGAGCAATTGCGGGCCGGCCGGAAACTCCACCCACTTGACGGTGGCGTTCAGGGGCTGCAGGCGCTTTTCGAGCGTGCCCTGGGCTTTTTGCAGCACAAACAGGCTGGCGGACTTCTGGTAGCCGATGCGCAGTTCAACTTTCTCGGGGCTTGCCTGTGCATGGGCTGCGGGAAGGCTCAGCAGGGTGATGACGCCCGCGATCGCCGCGGCAAGAAGCAGGCCCAGGCTGAAGTCCAGCCAGGTGCGCAGCTTCGAGGGTTGTGGGGAAATGCCGGGCGTGCCGGCGGCGCTGGTGCTCATGGGGTGTCCTTTCGATGTCTTTTCGGATGCGTGGCGCCGGGAGGCAAAGCTCCGCCCGGCCGCCCGTCTGGCGGTTTCAAAAATCGGCGTTGTGGCCGTTGCGGAATCAGGGCGGCCGCTGAACAATCGCCGGCGCGCCCTGCGTCAGACGCTACATCGCACCCGGGAAAAGTGCACCGGCTCGAAACCGGCCGTGGCCGGCTGGCGAAAGCTTTCGGCCAGCAGGGTCAGCACCGCATCGTCGAGCCGTACGGCGATGTCGGGGCCGACCTCGTAGCGCTTGTCAGCCGATTGCGGCACCTGGGAATCGGTGGCGTAAACACCGGGCAGTATGTGGCGCGCGGCCAGCGCCTGCAGCACCGGGCGCAGGGCATAGTCGAGCGCCAGCATGTGGTGCGGGCTGCCGCCGGTGGCCAGCGGGAGCACGGTTTTCTCTTTCAGCGCAGTCTGCGGCAGCAGATCGAGCAACACCTTGAGCAGCCCGCTGTAGGCGGCCTTGTAGACCGGCGTGGCCACAACGACAGCCCTCGCTCTGGCGATCTGCTCAATCGCCTTGACGATGGCCGGATGGCCCCATTCAGCCAGCAGCAGCGCCTGGGCCGGCAGCTCGCGGATGTTGAGCCGGTCGACCACCAGGCCGCCCCGCAGAGACAGCCGGTGGCTGACCGAATCGAGCAGCGCCGAGGAGCGCGATTGCCCGGAAGGGCTGCCGGCGATCAGCAGTACGGATTGTTGCGCGGACATTTTTAGTTTCTTTGAAGTGCTTTGTGCGACCAGTGACAACTCTTACCCAGTGCCGGCGCGGAACCGGCTTAGCCGGGCCGCAGCGGGCGCCCCCTGGGGGGGAGGCGGCCGCAGGCCGCCTCGGGGGGAGCTTATTTCTTTGTATAGATCTGGTCGAAGGACCCGCCGTCGGCGAAATGCTCCTTGTCCGCCTTGGCCCAGCCGCCAAAGGCCTGGTCGATGGTGAACAGGTTCAGCTTAGGGAACTGCTTGGCGTATTTGGCGATGGCTTTTTGCGAGACGGCCGGACGGTAGAAGTTCTTGCCGGCGATGTCCTGGCCCTCTTCGGAATAGAGGTACTTCAGGTATTCCTCAGCCACGGCGCGTGTGCCCTTTTTGTCGACGTTCTTGTCGACCACGGCGACGGCGGGCTCGGCCAGGATGCTCAGCGAGGGGGCGACCACGTCGAACTTGGCGCCGAATTCCTTTTCAAGCAAATACGCCTCGTTCTCCCAGGCAATCAGCACGTCGCCCTGCGCGCGCTGGGCGAAGGTGATGGTGGAACCGCGGGCGCCGGTGTCCAGCACAGAGACATTGCCGTAGAGCTTCGCGACGAACTCTTTCGCCTTGGCGTCGCTGCCGTATTTGCGCTTGGCGAATTCCCAGGCCGCCAGGTAGTTCCAGCGGGCGCCGCCGGAGGTCTTGGGGTTGGGCGTGATGACGTTGATGCCGGGCTTGATGAGGTCGTCCCAATCCTTGATGCCCTTGGGATTGCCCTGGCGTACGGCGAGCACGATGGTCGATGTATAGGGCGAGGAATTGTGCGGCAGTTTTTTCTGCCAGTCGGCCGACAGCCAGCCGCCGTTCTTGACCAGCGCGTCGGTGTCGCCGGCCAGGGCCAGCGTGGCCACGTCGGCATCCAGGCCGTCGATGATGGAGCGCGCCTGCTTGCCGGAGCCGCCGTGCGACTGCTTGATGGTCACGTCCTGGCCGGTCTTGGCCTTCCAGTATTTGCTGAAGGCGGCGTTGTATTCGACGTAAAGCTCGCGCGTCGGGTCGTAGGACACATTGAGCAGCGTGACCGGCGCCTTGGGCGGCTGCTGGGCCACGGCCGTCTGCAGTGACCCTGCCAGCGTAAAACCCAAAGCCACGGCGGCGGCCGTGCGGGTGGAAACATTGATAAAGTTGCGGCGTGAAGTCATGGTTGCTCTCTTTTCCAGAAAATGCATGTCAAATGCGGACAAAATGGATTCTGAAAGCAGCCCTTCAAAACTGGAACGAATAAAAACTTAGTTCTTTATTCCGCAAACATCCTTGGGCAACCTTCGATCGCCTTTTCCGCCTTTTTGCCCCACTGATCCCCACTAGCTATACGAAAGAACCCTCGCCATGGCACGCCTCGTCAAATGCATCAAACTCGGCCAGGAAGCCGAAGGCCTGGACTTTCCCCCCTACCCCGGCCCCCTGGGCAAACGCATCTGGGAAGAAGTCAGCAAGCAGGCCTGGGCGGACTGGATGAAGCAGCAAACCATGCTGGTCAATGAAAATCGCCTGAACCTGGCCGATGCGCGCGCGCGCCAGTACCTGGCGCGCCAGATGGAGAAGCATTTCTTTGGCGACGGCGCCGATGCCGTCCAGGGCTACGTCCCTCCTACCCCCACCCCCTGACGCGGAGCAATGCCTGAGCGCATTGAGTGGCTGGACGACGGCACGGCCGGCGGCAGCCCCTTCAGCCCGCGCTTCGGTGACCGCTACCGCAGCGAGCTCGGCGGGCTGGACCAGGCCAGAGAAGTTTTTCTCAAAGGCTGCGGCCTGCCCGAGGCCTGGGCGGGCCAGCCGCAGTGGACGGTGTTGGAGACCGGCTTCGGCCTGGGCCTGAATTTCCTCGTGACCTGGGCCGCCTGGAAGGCCGACCCGCAGCGCCCCCGCATGCTGCATTTCGTCTCGACGGAAGCCTTCCCGGCCAGCGCGGCTGACGTGCTGCGCAGCGCCCAAACCCACCCTGAACTGATTCCCTTCGCCGAGCAGTTGCAGGCGCAGCTCTGGGGCCTGCTGCCGGGCTTTCACCGCCTGGTGTTTGAGGGCGGCAGGGTCTTGCTGACGCTGTGCATAGGCGACGCCAAGGCCATGCTGCGCGAACAATCCTTTGAGGCCGATTCGGTCTACCTGGACGGCTTCAGCCCCCAGCGCAACCCCGATATCTGGGATGTGCACACCTTCAAGGCGGTGGCGCGCTGCTGCCGGCGCGGCACGCGCGTGGCCACCTGGACGATCGCGCGCAGCGTGCGCGATGGGCTCGCGCAGTGCGGCTTCGCCGTGAAGAAAGTGCCGGGCATTCCACCCAAGCGCGACAACCTGCAGGGCGAGTTCAACCCGGCCTGGGAGCCCAAAAAAACGCAGCCGCCGCCCGCGCGCCGCGCGCCTTCGAGCTGCGTGGTGATAGGCGCGGGGCTGGCCGGCGCGGCCGTGGCGGCCAGCCTGGCGCGCCGCGGCTGGCAAGTGCTGGTGCTGGATGCGGCCGAAGAGCCCGCCGCCGGGGCGTCGGGCCTGCCCGCCGGCCTGCTGGCGCCGCACGTCTCGCCCGACGACAGCCCGCTCTCGCGCCTGTCCCGCCACGGCATTCGCGCCACGCTGCAGCAGGCGCAATCGCTGCTGCAAGCCGGCGACTGGGGCCATACCGGCGTGCTCGAGCATGCGGTGGAGCACCCGCGCAAACGGCCGGAAAGCTGGCAGGCGGACTGGGCCGATGCGGCCGACGACTGGACATGCCCGGCCGAGGCCGCGCAACTCGCGCAATGCGGCCTGCCGCCCGGTACGCCGTCACTGTGGCATGCGCGGGCCGGCTGGGCCCGGCCGGCCGCCCTGGTCGATGCCTGGCTGGCAACGCCTGGCGTGCAATCGCACGGCCGATCGGCGGTAAACCGCCTGAGCCGGGACACCCAGGCCCCCGGCCAGTGGCAGGCCCTGGACGCACAGGGCCGGGAACTGGCCCGGGCCGAGCTGGTGGTGCTGGCGGCAGGTTATGCGAGCCGCGCACTGGCCGCCGCTGCCGGGACGGAGGCCGGCGAACTCGCACTGCAGGCCATACGCGGCCAGGTCAGCTGGAACCGGCATGCGCCCGGCACGGCCGCCGCCCTGCCCCCTTTCCCGGTCAACGGCCACGGCAGCCTGGCGCCCGCCGTGCCCCTGGCCGGCGAGGCCGGCAGCCTGGCCTGGGTCATGGGCTCCAGCTTTGAACGCGACAACACACAGGCCGAAACGCGACCCGCGGACGACAGACACAACTTTGACCGGCTGCAAACCCTGCTGCCCGAAACGGCGCGCGCGCTGGCCGCGCAATTTGAGGCCGGGCAGGTCCAAAGCTGGGCCGGGGTGCGCTGCGCCACGCCCAGCCGCCTGCCCGCGCTGGGGCCATTGGCGCCGGGCTTGTGGGTGTGCAGCGGCATGGGCTCACGTGGGCTGAGCTTTGCCGCGCTGTGTGGAGAATTGCTGGCCGCCAGGCTGCATGCCGAGCCTTTGCCGCTGGAACAGCGCCTGGCAGACGCGCTGGCGCCGCAATACGCGCCACCAGTTCAGGCTTGACGCGCGCTGCGCAGCAGGTCCTTGAGTTTTCCGGGATGCAACGGCTTGCGCAGGCTGCCGCGAGCGCCGGCAAACCAGCCGCGCACCGCGTCGAGCGGCGACAGGTTGTTGCCGGTCAGGATGAGGAATTCGACAGCCGGTCGCGAGGCCTCCACGCGCTTGACCATCTCCCAGCCTTCGATGTCGGGCAGGTCCATGTCGAGGACCACGAGTTTGTAAAGGCGCGTATCCATGAACTTGAGCGCCTCGGTGCCGCTGGCTGCCTCGTCCACAAGCAGGTAGCCGGCCATGGCCAGGCGGGCGCGCAGGTAGAGGCGCGCATCGCGGTCGGCATCGACCACCAGCACCTGGGCCTGCTCCGGCTCGGCCTCGGGCTCCAGCGGGGATGGCTCGGTGGGCGCTTCGGCGTCAACGTCGAGGTCAAGGTCCAGCACCGCGCTGGATTCGGACAGCAGGTCCAGGTCGAGCTCGGCATCACCGGCCTTGCCAGAGGTTTGCTGTTCGGCCGCCAGCAGGGCATCCAGGCCTTCAATCACCGCCGCCCATTGCAGCGGGCGCTTGATCACCAGATGCGCGCGGGACGGCGCGTTGTCGCCTATCCAGATCAGCTTGAGTTCGTCGTGGGCGGGGTTGGCCAGCTCGATGGCGGCTTCCCAGCTGTCGCCGTCTATCAGAGCCAGGTCGGCGTCATCAGGCGCCGCTGCGGTCCATAGGGCATAGGAAATGGATCGGGTTTCGGACAGGCGAAATACCGTGTTCAGGGCGTGACGCTCCGCGTCATCAAACCCAAACACTTTTACAAATATCCGCTTGACAGCCTCGCCACCCGTATTCGTCATGTCGGCCTGATTATGCGGGGATTTGGTGCCCCCTCCGCCATGAAATTGGCTCGCGTTGTCAAAAGGTCACTTCATGGCGGCGGCCGGGCGGCGGGCCTTGACATAGTCGTCCGGCGGCAGATAGGCCTTGCCGTCGGCATAGCGCCATTGCACCATGGTGCCCTTGTTGCCGCGCAGGTCCAGCTTGCCGACATAAGCGCCCATGGTGGACTGGTGGTCGATGGCGCGAAACTCGGCCGGGCCGAAGGGCGTGGAGAACTTCAGGCCGCGCAGCGCCGCCACCAGCTTTTCGCTGTCGGTCGAGTTGGCTTTCTTGATGGCCGCGAAGATGGACTGCATGGTGGCATAGCCCACCACCGAACCGACCTTGGGGTATTCGCTGAAGCGGCGGTAGTAATTGGCGGCGAAGCTGGCGTGCTCGCGAGAGTCGATCTGGTCCCAGGGGTAGCCGGTCACGATCCAGCCCTTGGGCGTTTCATCTTTCAGCACATCCAGGTACTCAGGCTCGCCCGACAGCAAAGACACGACCGGCACCCGCGGGAAGATGCCGCGCTGGTTGCCTTCGCGCACCAGCTTGGCCAGGTCGGCGCCAAAAGTCACGTTGAAGATCGCATCGGGCTTGCTCTGCATGGTGGCCTGCAGCGTGGTGCCGGCCTCGAGCTTGCCAAGCGCGGGCCACTGCTCGCCGACGAATTCCACGTCGGGGCGTTTCGCCTTGAGCAGTTCCTTGAAGGCCGCCACGGCGCTGGTGCCGTATTCATAGTTGGGTGCGATCACGGCCCAGCGCTTGGCCGGCAGCTTGGCGGCCTCTTCGACGAGCATGGCGGCCTGCATATAAGTACCGGGGCGCAAGCGGAAGGTATAGCGGTTGCCCTTGTCCCAGATCAGCGCGTCGGTCAGCGGCTCACTGGCGATAAACACCTTCCTGTTCTTCTGGGCGTGGTCGGCCAGGGCCAGCCCGACGTTGGAGAGAAAGCCGCCGGCCAGCACGTCGACCTTTTCCTTGGACGTCAGCTCAATGGCATGGCGCAGGGCTTCTTCGGGCTTGCCGGCGTCGTCGCGGGCAATCACCTCGACCTTGCGGCCTAGCAGGCCGCCGGCGACGTTGATCTCCTCCACGGCCAGCTGCCAACCCTGGCGGTAGGGCTGGGTGAACTGGGGGATGGTCGAATAGCTGTTGATTTCGCCGATCTTGATAGGGGCTTTCGAGCCGCCCTGCGCCAGCGCCAGAGTGGCGGACGCCAGAAACAAACCGCCCAGCAGGGCAGATTTTGCAAATTTCACGGTTTTCTCCAAAAGTAAGCGATTCGTTCCATCGAGCGGGGGCACGCGGGGCAGCCGGTCGGGAAAAGCAGGGACTGTACCAGTGCATTGTGAATACCGGGGAGTGCCTCGGGGACATGCCTGGATTTTCTTAACAATACAGCCCTTCAACCCTCAGGAAACCCGCATGAACGCTGGCGAATAAGCTTATCCAGATAACAGCAGAACAAATCTGTAGTTTGTTTTAATAAGCGGCCCACTTACATTTTCCGGCATGCATGAATTTGCCTTCGTATTTGCCGGCTTTGCCGTGGGTTTGGTGGTGGGCCTCACAGGCGTGGGCGGCGGCTCGCTGATGACGCCGCTGCTGATCTTCTTTTTCGGCATCAAACCGCACCTGGCCATCGGCACCGACCTGCTGTTCGCGGCCTTCACCAAGATGGGCGGCACCGTGAGCCTGGCGCGCGCCCGCGCGGTCGACTGGAAAATCGTCGGCCAGACGGCCGCCGGCAGCATCCCGGCCTCGCTGGCCACGCTCTATATGCTGCAGCGCCTGGGCCCAGCCAACCCGGCCACCCAGACCATCATGACCACCACCCTGGGGCTGGCACTGCTGCTGACGGCCGGCGCCACTTTCTACAAGGCCGTGCTCGGGAAAGCGGCGCCCACCACCATCGCCCCGGAAGAAATCGTCCAGGCTACGCGCTCGCGCCACTGGGCGCTGCCGCTGCTGTTCGGCGCGGTGATCGGCACGCTGGTGACACTGACCTCCGTCGGGGCGGGTGCCATCGGCGTGATCGTGCTGATGCTGCTCTACCCCACCCTGCCACTGCCGCGTATCGTGGCGGCAGATATCGCCCATGCCGTGCCGCTCACGCTGGTGGCGGGCCTGGGCCACGCCTCAATCGGGTCGGTCGACTGGTCGCTGCTGATCAAGCTGCTGGCCGGCTCCCTGCCCGGCATCTGGCTGGGCTCGCACCTGGTGCACAAAACGCCGGACCGTGTGAT
>Ga0102589_1002877_pt1 | contig 18807 bp, 17 predicted proteins | sample AraplaMF_Col_mLB_FD_76858 | JGI IMG/M metagenome (GOLD analysis project Ga0102589, IMG submission 76858) | Arabidopsis root microbial communities from the University of North Carolina, USA - plate scrape MF_Col_mLB | ecosystem: Host-associated > Plants > Roots > Endosphere | place: USA... | reverse complement strand
GCTCGCGTCTAATTATTAACGGCGCTGCGAATGTCGCATCAACCATAACGCCAGTGCTTACGCTATCCAGCTTTAACAGTGATGTCATCGTAACTTTGGCTGCAAATTCAACAATTTCCCTTCAATTATTTGGACTCCTTGGGACAGCTACATTAATTAATAATGGTGCCGGCGCAGCGGTAACAATCATTCGACTCAGCTAAAAGCATATATTTATAATCCTCGTTGATAGCCGTGATGAATAGCTTCTATTCGCACGGCTATCGTTTTCATTTGTAAAGTCAATTTCAGCACAACGGAAATATATATTTACTAGTAAGCACCTACAACCTTGTTCGAATGGAGGGATCAACTTGCCAAGCATAAGCCTGTGCATGATCGTCAAAAACGAGGAAAATACGTTGGCGCGTTGTCTGTCCTCAGTCGCTGATTTTGTAGATGAAATCATTATCGTAGATACAGGCTCCACCGATCGAACCAAAGAAATCGCTCGTCCATTCACAGACGATATTTATGACTTTGTATGGATAGATGATTTTGCAGCGGCACGCAATTATGCATTCAGTCAAGCTACAATGGAGTATATCCTGTGGCTTGATGCTGACGATTTTTTACGTGAAAAAGACAGGAGTAAATTAGCCAAGCTAAAGTATACTCTCGATCCTAGCGTGGATTCCGTCACCATGGAATACCATCTTGATCACGATGAATACGGCAATGTTACAGTGAAGAACCGACGTAATCGGCTCGTCAAGCGAAGCAACTCATTTCGCTGGATCGGCAGGGTTCACGAGTATCTAGAGGTGTGGGGACATATTATCAACAGCGATGTTGCCGTAACCCATGCCAGCATGCATCATGACAGGAATCGGAATATCGCCATTTATGAAAATGCGCTGCAGCGCGGTGAATCTTTTTCACCGCGGGACTTGTACTATTACGCAAATGAACTGCAAGATCATGCACGTTATGAGGAAGCCATTCAATATTACGAACGATTTCTTGAAACTGGTCAGGGGTGGATGGAGGACAATTTGTCTGCTTGCGGAAAGATGGCTGACTGCCACCACGCACTTGGAAACGAGCAGTTCGAATTAGAGAGTGCGATTCGCTCCCTTTAATATGCAGCTCCACGTGCAGAAATTTGCTGTCGCCTCGGATTTTACTTTATGCAGAAGAGTGAATGGCAGAGCTCCATTTTTTGGTACAAAACAGCCACTGCCCTCAATCCATCTGCCGATGTTCTCGGTTTATCGAATACAGCATGCTCTACATGGCTCCCCCACTTGCAATTATGTGTGTGCTATGACCGCATCGGAGAACATCAATTGGCCTCAGCGCATAACGAATTAGCCGCTCAATATCGCCCAGAAGACGAACGAGCGCTGCACAATCGAGCGTATTTCGAGTCCATCTTCTCCCCATCAGACACCCCTATTACAAGTGATGCATCTCATTAATTCGTATGTTTAAGCTCTCCGTCTGCTTGCTGCTGCAAAAATTGAGATACATATCTTCAATACGTGATTTCATGCAGCAGCAAGTACGAGGTTTAATCTTATATATGTAAGATACTTCACTAACTACCAAAGGATAATTTGAACTTTTGACGCGCTCCCCCTTCAGGGCCATTCGGAACCATCTCATCCAGAGGCACAAATCCAAATTTCTGATACAGTCTTCTTGCTGGCTGTCCATCTGGAATATCTTCACCGAACGTAGTAACGAATACTTCCGCAGGAGGCTTTACCAATCTTAAAATATGTTCAAGAATTGCCGAACCCACTCCTTGTTGTCTGGCGTGGGATGACACCGATAGCCAATGAATTTTATAGATCGGGGCATTCGATGAGGAGAAGAGCACCCCGCCCAACAGCGGTGCACCAGGGCCTCCGTCATTCTCTCTTATGCAAAACGCTCTCCCCATCTCGATACTCTTCTCAATAGCTTCCACAAAACAAGGATCGTCCACCATTGGACCAAATAAATACTCGACTTCAGCGGCTAACTGCAGCCACTGCTCGATGTCTTCATGCATTGCTCTAACAACTTTCATGCTGTGTTCCTCCTATCCCATCTACCAAAAGATTCTGGTTGTATGACACGGATGGATTCATCTGTGTCGGCGTACTTTGGTAATTACTATTCTTATCCCTTTAACGAGCAGAATTATTATAATACTAGAAAAGTATAAAAAATAGGCAATCATGAGGAAATAGAATCCCGATATCGGAATTCCTTCGTTATCATCTGTACTAAGAGTAAGATATTCAATTGGTACAAATTCCTTTTTCCCTCTATCTAAAATGAATTCATTGTTTGAGCAGGGAATTTTACGCATGCTTATCACTTCTTTTCCGTAATGGCCTGTTACTGACGGTGCTACCTTCGAAGAAGTCGTCGCCCTCCATTCATTCACCGCACCACCTGGCATTATCGTAAAAGGCTGCAAGATGTCTGCTCTTACTACGATTTCTTCCACATTCTCATGGCAAGTGTCCCTATACAATTTATGAAGTGCGGTTTCTATTTTACCCAACGTGTCATAGTGTTGTAGGATCTTAACGAAAAGAGGTAGAGTAAGAAGGACAAAAATAACGATGTACGCGATAACTACTTTGTTTCGAATCCACCTGTTCAAGAAATTTCCCCCTCCGTAAGAAACAAAAGTGTCCTGCTATTGTAGTTCAGACAGAAAAACGTAAAACTCAATCTTAAGCTTCTTTTTTACCTATACGCTTCCTTCGAATATACGAATGTAGGATATACACCGTTAATACGGTGAAGTAAAAAAGATAAACAATGAAATATAAGAACATTACCTCAAAACTAATCCCTGCTTTATCATTTGAATCCAAAAATAATAGATCTACTGGAATAAATCTTTCTTTTTCTCTATCAAGCACAAAGTGTTTACTCGAACATGGAAAATCGCTGATGCTGATTACTTCATTTCCGTGGTGCCCTGTCAATTCCGGGATTTTCACAGAAGACGTCACTGCATTCCAATTATGTCCAGTCTTCCAGAACCCGAATTCTTGAATCAATTTTGTTTCAACTTTGATGTTATCGACATCCCCACCGCAATAATCAATGAATAGTTGATGCAATGCCTGCTCAATCATTTTACTTGCTGCGTAATCTTGGTAGAGCCATTTCAATAGAGGTAAACTAATGACAATAAATAAAACTAGAAATTTTATTGCTCGCCTTCTCGTCAATGTAATATCCCCCACCTGAACAGATAAAAAATTGTACACCTGTGCGCTTCATCCGATATATTTTGAAATATGTTCCCCTTTGACTCTTACTGTCATTTACGATCAATTCCGGCGAAAACAAATATCCTTGATGGGATATGCTTTCGCCGGAAAATGTACCGCTATATTATAGTAGTAGAACCCGATTCGGAAAAAATTGATCCGTTATCGTATATGTCCACGTTGCAGTGGGAATCTTCAATTGCTCATCATTGAAATGAAGCTCGATGCTGCCCGAATCAATGTTGGAAAAATGATCAAGCACTCTCTGCACTATGACCCTATCAATCTGCTCAAATGCCGCAATCACGAGTCGGTTGTATTCATCCAATGGATTGTTATTGCCGAGGCTCTCCAAATGGATGCCTTCCTTCACATAGGCGACATACGCTAAATGCTCAGCCCAGCATTGATCCGTAATTGCCAGAAGCACTAGTCTCTCAGCCGATTGAACAGCTGGCATTCCGAACTGTTCACAAAGTTGTCTGTAATACTCTGGTGCATAATCAGCAATAATGTTAGGTCTTTGTCTCCCATGCAGGATTTCATTGCGTCGATTGAACAAGATTATTCGCTGCTGCTCCAATAAATCTGCGTATTTGTTCAACGTCTTCTTCATATCCAGATGCTGTCCATCCACAACTCGCTGAACATGCTCGATCAACTGCAAGATTCGGCTATCATTCAAGGGCTCGTCCGGTTTGCGAGCAAGGAGATTATTTGGCAGTACCTCAGCAAGGCCATAGCGAATGAATAGATCATCCTCCAAGCTAATCATGTAACGTGAAGTTCCTGGATCTCCTTGACGTCCCGCTCTCCCTCTTAGTTGATTATCAATTCTCGCATTCTCATGTACATTCGTTCCGATTACATAAAGGCCGCCCAGAATTTCCACCTTCTTATAGTCTTCCGAGCTTCCGCTGCCAAGGACAATATCTACTCCCCTGCCTGCCATATTCGTAGACACCGTAACAGCCCCTAGCATTCCTGCCTTGGCGATAAGCGCAGCTTCTTCCCAGTCGTTATATGCATTGAGAACCTGACAGGCTACTCCGTCCTTCTGCAGTGCTTCTGCACATTGATTCGATTCCTCAACGCTGGACGTTCCGATCAGGATGGGTCTCCCCGTTCGATGGACAGACTTCACAACGTCCACAATGGCTTGCTCCTTCGCAGCTCGATGCGTAAATACCATATGCGGCTCATCTACTCTTCGACTGGTTTTGTTAGGCGGAATGGAAATCACTTGGAACCCATACATGTCCATGAACTCCTGAGCTGCCAACTGTGCGGTAGCTGTCATGCCACATCTCTTTGGATATAAATGAAGCAGATGCTGTAGCGTAATGGTACCTAGTATCTGACCATTCGCTCGTATGTCCAATCCTTCCTTCGCTTCTACCGCTGCCTGCAGCCCATCCGGCCAATGCCTGTGCTGTGCGATTCGCCCCGTTATTTCATCAATGAGCTGGACTCGCCCATCCCTCACAATATAATGTACATTTCTGTTCAAAAGCACCTCAGCATGCAGCGCGCATTGCAGCATAGTCAGTACGTTAATATTGTGATCCTCGTATAAATTGCCGCAACCAAGTGTAGCTTCGACTTTATTGATGCCAGAGTCTGTAGCGTATACATTGCGCAACTCCTTGTCTGTCTCATAATCTTCTCCAGAAATGAGTTGCTTAACAATGCCTGCATAAGCCACCGCCTCCCGCTTCGAAACTCCCCTCTCACCCGCAATGACTAATGGAACCCTCGCCTCATCAAGCAGAATCGAGTCAGCTTCATCAACTAGTGCAGCCTGAAATGGACGCTGGACGAGTTGCTCTGTCTCCCGAGCCAGCGAATCCTTCAAGTAATCATAACCTGCCTGCTTCGCTGTCAAATACGTAATGTCAGCAGCGTAGGCCCGCTTTCTATCCTTAGTACTGCAGCCCTCTGTAATACAGCCAACTGTTACGCCTAAATATTCATAAATAGGTCTCGTCCATTCTGCATCTCTGTTGGCTAAATAATCATTGAATGTAAGAACATGTACCCCACGCCCTGACAAAGCTTGCAAAAAGGCGGGGAGAACGGCGGCTAACGTTTTACCCTCACCAGTCTGCATTTCAATGATGCAGCCTTCATGTAAAGCCATGCCCGCGAGCCATTGCATGTCATATAATCGGATTCCCTTCACTCTCCACACGGCCTCATCAACTAGTAGCGCTGCCTCCACGACATCCCGATACGATGCTGCTCCCTCTTGAACCCTTATTTTCATCAGTTTCGCACGCTGTATGATTTCCGAATCACTCCATGCATGTGCATGAAGCTTCCTCATTTCTCTCACTTGCTCCAAGTAAGGCATCAACTTTCGATTGCGATATTTTTCGCTCCATCTCTCAAACCATTTACTTGTCATTCCCGTACAGTCCTCCTTATATTGAGCGTTTCTATCCGCACAAAAGGAGGTGTGTATCAGGTTCCTTCCAAAGATGGTAACGAACAAGAATCAATTGATTTCGAATACGAACAAATTCATATCCCTGTACAAGATGATTAGAGAGTGGTCGGTCATCGCCTTGTTGCTCTACATTGACATGCACCTTGCCTAGATATAGGAAGTTCTCCATGAAGAGAATCACACAGTCCTGAACCCGTTCGAAGTCGAGATCGCCTGCTAGCAGGCGTTGAAACACGACATATATTCGAATGAGATAGTCGATTTCTTGAGCCTGATTAACTTGGTTCATCATCTAACCTCGCCTAAAAACCATATTTTACCTTGTAAAGAGTGTATCTATTTCTCTCTCCCACGTCAAAGAGAAGTTGAGTTCCTTGCGGGAACATGCTCTCTTGGGATGCAATCTGTAGCAGTCCGCGGAACCCATGATATGATTTGACGGGCTTTTTGCCAATGGACTTCCGTTCTGGAAGGCTGATTTCCGTACGTTTCTGTTGATGTTTTACATCAATTTCACATCAATGTTTTGAATACTTGAACTCATCGCTTGCCAGCGATGCGCTCTCCCGCCCTTGGGTATTGCACGCAAGATACATCCATTCCTTTTCAACTGAAGTGGGGTAATTTATGGCATCTTCCAAGCCTAAAACGAGTCGAAATTGTGATGAGTCTGTTTCTTTCTTAAGCTGACCTTCGATTTCTGCTCGCTACTGGCGCATGGATTGTACCTCATCTAGCAATGAAGCTTTTCTCACTATGTCATTGATTCGCTGATGGTTTTTCTCTTATAGTCATAAAAGAATTTGATAATTATCGAATAAATTTCATCCTACTTATAAGGTGGGAAAAATCAGGGTACAACAACCTAAATAGGAATATTTGTTCCTATTTTTTTATAATATATTTTCTGAAAATGTGCTAGAATCTGAATCCATGTGAAATTGGGGTAGAAGAAAAAACTTACGTGCCGATGTTTTCTAGTACGGTCGGCTTCGCCTTGTATAGTAATTCGGAGCAATTTCGGAGCAATTCAAAGAAAACGGAAGATTGAAAAAGTGGGAATTTATCTGTTTTTTTGTGATGTTCCACGGAAGCAAAATCGCCGCTCAGGGCTTAATTTGCCCGAATACAGCGATCAAGGGGCTAAACTGTTTCACAAAATCCCGGCTTTGGTACATATGTCTGGAGATTTTTTTGTTCAAGCACCCTAGCCGTGACGAGACAGCTAATTTAAATAGTAGAAATAGATGCATGTAATCGCGCAAAATATGTAAATGAATGAGCACGGTTAGGGATCTAGCCAACAAATGACGTAAAACCCACGCTGCGGGTGGTGTCAACGACGCTGGTACGGCTCGGATAAGTTAACTCCTTACTGAACTACAAAAAAGAGCCTCTTCTGGTCACGCGACACTAGAAAAGAGCTCTTTTTTTGTTTGTGTTGAGTTGTTTTTACTTTTTTAATAATATACAAATTCCTTTTGAATGGTAGTTTTTATTCAAAGCAAGAAGAATAGATGTCCCCTATACTAAAAAAACCAATTGCCGCACTAATCAATTCAGGGCCTGCATCTTGTGCAGCGGTTTTAACAGCATATCCAATTGCTTCACTTATGCTGTAACCCCACTCACTTCTAGCAACTTTAAAAGCAGGAACCAAGTTACCAATAAATTTTGTTACTCCTCCACCTGCTTTAATAACGTCTTTAATTTTTGCAATCTTTGTAAATGAGAACAGGTTTTCGGCAATAGCCAGTCCTACTGCTGAAATACACCCAATTACCCCTAAAGTCTCTACTTTTGATGTATTATAGAATTTATCTCCATCTGTAATATACATATCACCTGTGTAAGCACTCAGCCATTCGGCAGTTGTTTGGGGTCCTTGTTCAATTACTTCATCAGGTATAGCTTCAATTAGGTATAGGGTTTTTTCCAACTCAGCAAATTCAGTTTGGCTAAATTGGTATGTGTTTTCGTTACTAGCACTTGCCGAAGCAACACCTATCAAATTTAACAACAGCACCAAAGCTACGACCCCAGAAATAGCCTTCTTGAAAAAATAATTCATGGGTATACTCTCCTCCTTTCCCAATATTTAGTGTATATTATACTAATGAATATGTTATTCTGCAATATATTTTTCGCCGGGAGGAGGGGTTAATTTGAATAAAAAAAATATCTTTTTTGGGTTAGTGGTTCTAGTTATTGCTATTATGGGTTTTATTATTTCTCGGACACAAGTTGGAACATTCCAAGTGATCTTTAATATTTTTGCAATTCTAGTAATTATCCTGATTTCTCTTCTGTTTTTTAGAAAAAAATCTTAAAGCTGACGTGAATATAAGTAACGTATTTTAGACTCCACGGGTCGCGGCTAAGCCTTTCGCAAGGGAGGTGATAGCCGTGACATTCTTCTTAAGTGTCCTGGATGAGGTGATAAGGCCGTCAATTGCTGGCGTGATTGCGCTTTACCAAGCGTTTCAAGAGGCGTACAACAAGCGAAAAAAACACCGAGACTAGGTTGGGCCCTTAATCGTGGCTTTTCGCTGAAAAGTAGAATATGCTCGCCGTGGTTGCCCACTGGCTCTTTTGTTAAAGGAGCTACGATCTTGCAGGATCGTAGTCTCTTTTTTATTGACATTTCATTCGTTTGACTTGAAGTTGACCAACCCTCAATAATGGCTTGTCCTATAAATGAAGACATATCACTTGCACGCCACCTTTTCTCCACAGGTACAGGATTTCCAATGTCCGTTTCATTCCTATATAGGGAAGCATACTCCTTACATATGACTTCCATTTCGACCCATGGTAATATGAGGAATAGATTGAATTGCTTAAGAGGGGGACTTTCCATTGGAGACAAAGAAAAAGGTCATGGTCATCTTCGGAACGAGACCGGAAGCGACGAAGATGTGCCCAGTCGTGCAACAGTTGAAGCAGTATTCCAATTGGTTCGATACCAAGGTTGTCGTTACGGGACAGCATCGAGAGCAGCTCTATCAGGCACTCTCTCATTTCTCATTGACACCGGATATTGACTTAAGCTTAATGAAGGAAAATCAATCGCTAGCCTACTTCACCTCTGCTGCAATCGCAGGGCTGGATACTATCATTTCAGAAGATAGACCGGATATGATTCTTGTTCATGGCGACACGCAAACGGCGATGTGCGGCGGACTATCGGCCTTCTTTCACAAAATCCCTGTCGGGCATGTAGAAGCAGGCTTGCGTTCCCACAACAAATACTCTCCGTGGCCAGAGGAAGTTAATCGCAGAATCGTAGATGTCGTAACCGATCTGCTGTTCGCGCCTACCTCAGTTGGGAAGGACAATTTACTTCGTGAAGGGTACGATGCTGGGCATATTTATATAACGGGGCAAACGGCAGTAGATGCTGCGCTGCAGACATACCAAGAGGATTATACGTTCCATGAAGCTTCATTAAATGAGCTGATTCATCACCGCGGAAGACTTATTACGGTTACTGCTCATCGCCGGGAGAACTATGGGGTACCGATGAAAAATATGTTCCAAGCGATTCGTCGACTTGTAGACGAACATCCTGATACGGCTGTCATTTATCCTGTCCATATGAGCCCAGTCGTGCGGGATGCAGCACATACTCTACTGTCTGGTCATGAACGGATTCACTTGCTGAACACATTGGAGTATCCAGATATGATAAATTTGCTCGCCCGCTCTTATCTGATTATGAGTGATTCCGGTGGTCTGCAAGAGGAGACAACGGTATTCAACAAGCCGCTCGTGCTGATGCGAGATACAACGGAACGACCAGAAGCGGTTGAAGCTAACATGGTTGCACTAGCTGGAACGGACGAGAAGCGGATATTCACCATTGCAAACCAGCTACTTGCGAATGAGCAGGCGTACCAAGTCATGACCAAGTCCAGCAATCCTTTTGGCGATGGACAAGCTTCCAAACGGATCGTGGACATCATTGCGCATCACTTCGGCTTTGCGTCGGAACTCCCAGCTCCATTCGAAGGCTAGAGAACGATAAGTACGATCAGCATGATCTAACTGTTCCGAATTCCATCATAAGCTGTAGTCTTATAAAAAAGATTGATCATTAAAAACACAGTACGCTTATTTAAAATAAAGATTGATCATTTATAAAAATATTTTCCTGTAGTGGTGAAAAATACATTGCTATTATCTCAGTGTAACTTTTAATGGGAAAGGGGTTTATAGGTGAATAAAGAGAGCGATCGTTTATATTTCATCGATAATCTAAAAATAGCTTTAATTATGCTTGTAGTAGCTCACCATGCTGGACAAGCCTATGGACCAGGTGGTTGGTGGTTTTTTTTGGATGATGAATCTATCAACTGGTTGGGCAGATTTTTCTCTGTAAATGCAGCATTTTTTATGAGTATGTTTTTCTTTTTATCAGCCTATTTTCTCCCTCAATCAATCTCGAGAAAAGGGCCGAAACGGTTTTTAAAAGAACGGCTTATTAGAATTGGTATTCCATTACTACTTGGATTTCTCGTGATAATTCCTATTCTGATGTATTTATATTACATTAATTTCAGAGATTATGAACCCATCTCATTTTTTTCTTACTATGTTAATATATTTTTTGGACTTGGTAATGAACCCTCGAACTGGTCCGGGCCATCATGGCCTGATATGCAATTTGGACATTTATGGTTTTTAGAGCATTTACTTGTGTATGCGGTTGTTTTTTCAGTCTGGACCTTCTTTACATCTAAGAAAACCACAAAAAAATTTGATGGAAGCATTAAGGTTTATCAGATTCTCTCCCTGTGGTTGGTCGTTAGTTTAGTGACTTTTATTACAAGGATATGGTTACCTATTGATCATTGGATAGCTTTTTTAGGATTTATTCAAACAGAATTTGCACATGTACCACAGTATGTGAGTTTTTTTTGTTTAGGCATTATGGCCTTTCATCGCAAATGGTTTTTAACTTTGAGTGCAAGAGTAGGATACATCTGGCTTATTATTGGAATATTAATAGTAACCATTTTGTATTCTGGAGGAAATACGGTAGATCCTTTTCTTTTAAAAGGGGGGCCAAACTTCGGTTCGTTGGCTCTATCATTAATTGAGACGTTATTGTGTATTTCGCTTGTAATCGGTCTTCTAATTTTATTTAGAGAAAAAATTAACGGCACTAATCGTTGGTCCAAGATGTTATCAAACAATGTATTTGTTGTTTATTTCATCCATGTGCCAGTAGTTGTCTTCCTTCAATATACATTGAATGACCTACCAATACCGGTCATGGCTAAATTTCTTATAACGGCATTTTTAGGAATCATTCTAAGTTTTTTGCTAAGTCATTTTGTATGGCGAAAGATTCCATACCTCAAAAAAATGATGTAAAGGAAATAATTTTTAGATAAATGGAAATTTAATAGTAGGATAATGATGTGTCATATAAATAATGGTTCTTGTTCAACTAACGGGTGCGTTAGTTGAAGATTCGCTTTCCGAAATAATCAATCTTTTTTACAAAATAATATTCAAAGGTACTAAATATATAATATGTTTGAACTCTTTATTTACATATGTTTGAATGTCGTTACCCTAAGATAAATTTTTAATAAAGTTTGATTAAAATCCTGTTTTTACAGGATTTTTTTCTTTAACTATAGGGGCAGTTTAGTGAAAGAGCAGTGCTTAACTTATGTTCACAATGGCCGTTTTGTTGAATAAGAGAGGAAAATATAACTCCAAATTTATAGTATTATCGTTTCTAAGGAATATTCTATGTACTAATATATCTATGAAGTTTTGCAAGGAGGATATACTATGAGTCTAGTAGATTGATTAATCAGATTTTAAATAAGAGGAAGGTAGTAAATCAATTTTAAGAGGTGTTCAAAAGTGAATAATTTAATGATTAATGCTGATTTTGGGAAGTTATGGTTTCATAATATATCTAAAATCCTAAGTGAACGTTTTCGCGAACTAATCATGCCTATTATCATATTGGGTCTGTCTGGATCACCATTAATGACTTCATTAGTGCTTATATTTCAGAGAATTAGTTCCGTGTTTTTTTCTATTCCAATAGGTACTTGGATTGAGAAAAAGAACCTTGTTTTAATTTCTTCGATCTGTAATTTAATATATGCTATATTATTGTTTCTATTGGCATATTTAATAACAATCGACATAACGAGCCTTTTTGTTATTGGGCCAATATTATTTTTCATGGGTTTAGTGGGATTGATGTTAAATATTGCCCTTTCAGCTATGGTACCTAAAATTGTTGGGAGGCAACGTTTATTAAGTGCTAATAATTCATTAGAAGCCGCTGATGCGATTGTAACCTTAATTGGTCCAGCCTTAGGTGGAATTATACTTGCGAAATATGGACCGAACATTACCTTAACTATTTGTGGTAGTTTATTACTTGTTTCAATGTTATTTATTTCACTTATAAAATTCCGAAATGTACCTAAGGAAACGGATGATAAGCCCATGAAGGGAAAACAGAAACTGAAGAGTTTCATTCGGGATTCCCAAGAAGGTGTAAAGTACCTCTATGCTAATGGAGCTCAAATTGTATCGACGATTTCAGCTTTGGTTCTCGGATTTTCAACCAGTTTTATTGTGCTTAGTGTTACCATTCATTCTAAATATACTCTCCATTTTTCAGAAGAGTATATTGGAATACTATTATCTTGTGCTGGTATAGGTAATGTCATTGGCGTGCTTATAATGAACAAATTTAAAAATGCAAACTGGTTATACTTTCTCAGTACTTTAATGATTATATCTTCATTTGGTATTTTATTATTGATATCAAATTCATTTATCACCATGTGTTTCGGAATGATAATCTTTGATGGGGCACTTTCTATGGCATTTGTTGTTCAGATAACTGTTCAACAGGGGATTACTCCAGACTATTTGATCGCCAGGGTTCGAAGTTCCATATACGTTTTTGGTGGAATTGCAGCAATGATAGCGACTATACTATCTGGTTTGATTTCTGAATGGAACTCTATGGCAGCATTGGCATTTGGATCATTGGTTTTATTAGTCAATGGCTTGTTTATTTTTAAATATAAAAAGCAAGGAGTAGCAATGGATAAAATCAGTCCAATTTATGCTACATCCAAAAGTAGCTGAATGATGGAAAGACTTATTCCGGGCGCAGACGACAAAAGGGTTTAGGGATAAGACCATTCAGAAAGTAAAAAACCGCTAATATCCATATTGGGTTTCTCTTTTTTTGATAATAACCAATTATGGGGAAAGTTTGTGAATATATAAACTTAAACGATCGGGTGCTTTAGTTAAATAAGAAATGATCAAATTTTATTATAAAAATTTATATTTAATCAAATAATAAACCGTTATTTTGATCAATCTCTTTTCAAAATAACGGTTTTTTGATTGCTGTTGTATGTGAAGAGAAATGAGTTTTTTATCATCTTTATTTTATAGCTACGCAAGCAATCTCTCGGGGCACGAATCCACCAATTGCTTCATCCAACGCTTTGATCAAATATTTTGGGCATAGCGCTCACTTGGCATTTTCGTCAACACGACATATAGACAGGAAACGGCATCTGTTCCGCTGCGGTAAGAGAAGCTCTCATCACCAGTAATATGAAGGATGTCACCTTCGGCAACTCCCGTCTCCACCCCATCACTATTCACGATCCCGCTTCCATCCAGAACTAGAATATTGACGTTTGCTCCCGGATGACGATGTGTCGGCAATTCGGCTCCTGGACTGAAGTTCAGTACGAATATCACATTTTCCTCATCCTTATGAATAATTCGTTTCGTAAATTTGTTCTCTACATATTCTTGATACTCGGTCACGTGATTTTTCTGCATGAGCTCTCACTCTCCTGGATTTTAGTTGTAGTTCCTTCATTACCCCATTCCACACAAAGCCAATCCTTCAACTATCACGAAACATTTATCTCGTGGCTTCCCTTTTGACTTTTTAGACTTCATCCCCAAGTACTTCTATTATATTGAACTTGTTTACATGCTTTGTGATTTCAATCACATTCAGGAATAGCCCAATATATCTGCCTACGATAGAGGGCTGCTCACTTACTCACATCCGCTTGCATTCATTGCCTAAAAATTGTACGATCGATAAGAATTCAATCACAAAACGTTAGAATTGGAGAATGATCTATGATCAATCAAATCGGACAAGTTATGCTGTATGTCAATGATCAAGACCAAGCGGTTCAATTTTGGACTGAAAAAGTCGGATTCATTGTCGTGTCGGAAGATAATAACGGACAGGGAATGAAGTGGATTGAAATTGCTCCTGCACAAGGCGCACAGACTTCCTTCGTACTCCACAATAAGCAGCTTATTGCCGAAATGCAGCCAGATCTCAACCTAGGAACACCTTCGATCATGCTGTTCTCCGACGATCTCGATGCACTGTATGAAGATTTCAAGAACAAAGGCATTACAGTTGGTGATGTAGTAACAATGCCTGGCGCTAGAGTATTCAACTTTGCTGACGATGAGAATAACTACTTTGCCGTTATGGAACGAAAGTAAGCGATTTGTCGCAGAATGCAGCGCCATCACATCTTGTGGTGGCGTTTATTGTTTGTCAGTGCAGACTCCAGAGTGCATACCATTGCATGATTGAAGCATGAGAAATTAGTGTAAGATATTATAAGGTGATTCATCCATTAAAAGGAGGTTCTCATTCATGAGCCGCCAAGAACTGCAAGAGAGACTGAAGATGAGGGACGTTGAAATTCGTCACGGCGAGCAATTCAACGATCTGCTGCGCTATGTATTCCAAGTGACCAACCATGATCTCCAGGCGCTTGGTTGGGAGAATCGCGAAATTGCACAAGCGAAGCTGCCCGTACTGAAGCAGGCCGATGTATTAGGATGGTTCGATGGCGACAAGCTGATATCTCAACTCGCTGTATATCCATTCCAAGTAAATATTTTCGGTCAAATCTACGAAATGGGCGGAGTAACAGGTGTCGGAACCTACCCAGAATACGCCAATCTTGGCTTAATGAATAAATTAATGCGCCAAGCGCTGACGAACATGCGCAAGCGTAAACAATCCGTGTCCTACTTATATCCTTATTCCATCCCGTATTACCGCCGCAAAGGCTGGGAAATCATCTCTGATAAAATCTCGTTCGAGGTGAAGGATACACAGCTGCCGAAGCTCAAGACGGTCCCTGGAAATGTCGAACGCGTCACCATTGAGCATCCAGACGTACGTCAAGTCTATCATCGCTTTGCCTTGCAGACACACGGCGCTATGCTGCGCAACGAATTGGCGTGGGAAGAATACCTGCGTTGGGATCTCGATGATATGACTGTCGCGGTATACTATGACAGCAACCATGAACCGACAGGATACTTGCTCTATTGGATCGCCGAGGAAGTGTTCTATATGAAAGAAATGGTGTATGTCAATCAAGAGGCGCGCAACGGGTTATGGAATTTTATTAGCGCGCACTTCTCCATGGTGACCCGAGTGAAGGGACATATTTACACAGATGAGCCGCTTGCATTCCTGCTCGAGGACAGCGATATTAAAGAAATTATTGCGCCTTACTATATGGCACGAATCGTGGATATCGGATTGTTCCTAGAGCAGTATCCGTTCCAGCCGCAAGAAGCTGAATGCAGCTTCACCTTCGTACTTCATGACCCGATGCTGGAATGGAATCAGGGAGTATTCACATTAACCGTAGATGAGCAGGGCAACGGGCATCTTACCAAAGGCGGGAATCAACGGGATGCCGAATTCGATATTCAAACCTTGACCACGATGCTTATGGGGTACAAGCGTCCATCCTACTTGGCGAAAATCGGTCGATTCCAAGCCAACGAGGCCACCATCGACCTGCTGGAGAAGCTCATTATTCGGCAGATCCCTTACTTCTCTGACTATTTCTAAAGATACGAAGAAGAGAGCTCATCCGGCTCCCCTACGGGTTCGGTGCGCTCTCTTTTGTTTATTGCTCATCTTTAATGCACATCTTTGATTGTCATTGACACCATCACATTGGCAAATGCGCCTGCAGCATTCTCTTCACTTCGTAAATATCCGTTAAGGCGTGTGCATCCTGATCCGAATATTTCTCACAAATCATTTTTACGAATACAAATCCGAATTCATGCAGCAATATCGCGAGAAACAGCTTATCGATAAATACTTCACGACTGCATCCTATCTCTCTCCTAAACAATTGAATCAGATCAGCATCAAAATCAAACAAGGAGAACAGGATTGGCGGGTACTCATACTCGGCAGGAGCTATCGTACTGTCTGCAAAGTCGATAATGAACAATTGACCTCCATCATCTACCATTACATTTTCCGCTGTAATATCTCCATGTACGTATACGGGCTGGGATATCGGGCTTTGTGTCACGATTTCAGCAATTTGCGCCCGAATGGACTCTGAGAAGAAGTTCCATCTCGTATTGCGTACAACCCTTTGCTGTATTGCACTTGCATCGACTTGCTCCGAAGGCGGCGTATTCAACTTGTCCAAATTAGCAAGCAACTGCTTGACGAATGCTTCCTTCTGGGATAGTGCCCAACCAGTGAGCACCTTCCCCGCTTCCTGACCTTGAATAAAGTCCATGATGATGTATCGGAACAAATACTTATCTTGAATATAGGACGCTGCGATCATATTCGGTGCGTGGATGCCTTGCTGGGTAGCGCGCTCCATTGCACTTATTTCTGCTTGATAATCAGCATCTGTATTTGCTCCAGATTCCTTGGGTGCAAATATCTTAATCACATAGCTGCCAGCACGAAATACCGCATTTGTACCCGGAGTTAAATGGAATATATGCTCTGCCCCGCTCAGATTTTCTTTTTGATAAATGACTTCAATGAGCTGTCGAAAATCTTCAATCGATTGATACACCGCTCCCCATGAATCCCAGTTGTGAATCTCTTTTGCAAAAGCGTGACTCATTGTCTCTCCCCCACAAACACAAGATGCACTACTTATCCCGTCTGCGATACAAATCAAAAGATTTATATCCTTCGGCCAAGATCGCCTTCATTTCTTCAAGCCTTTTGTCCTGTGTTTCCTTCCGCTTAGCACTGTACACGTAACGCGCCCAGTCCTTTTGATATCCCGGTGTCAGGCTGTTGTAAAACTCCAGTTCCGCACTGCCTGCTAAATATGCCTGAATATCTGCAACATGCTCAACATAATCATCAACGCATTGGCTCTTTTTAGGAGATGCTGATTTGGCTGCTTTTTTGGCTTCGGACTTCAAGCCGATTACGGTAAAGACGTCATCCAAGCTGACCATCCGTGCAAATTTAAGTTCGCTGCTTCCTACATAGCCGTCCTCATTAACGAATCCGATGTTGAAGAAGCTGTCGCGTTCAATATATTGCTCGTATTTAGGATTGTTTTTCTTCGGATAAGCGGTGAAAAGATATCCCTTGCTGTTCAGCAACTGCTTATCGATAACCATTTGTACCAGCTCTGTAAATTGCTCTAGCGAATAGATGAAGGCAAAAATAAGATCATAGCTGTCCCGCTTGATCGTAGTGTCATAATCTAACCCGTCGAATTCCGCAATATCGTCAGGTTTACTCAAGATTAATTTCACCGGATATTTGTTCAAATTCAATTTATCAATGATGCTCTTCTTGGAGTTCTGGTTCATATCATGTCATTTCCTTCCCTTATCGTGCTGTCCATAATTATACGCAATCACATCCATGATGCAAACGTTATGCCATCCGTATCTCAAGCTACAAGCTTTCCTTGTAACCTACGGCTGTAAAGCTGGACAGATGAAAAGACACATTGATATCAAACTCCAACTCGATCGACTGGGGCTGGAACTTCAAATTATAGGTCACCACATAAGGCGTTTCGATATAAAATAGCTTCGCTTGCAGGGTACATTCGTTCACCCAAGAGGCATACACAACGACTTCCTGCAGCGGCATGGATAGATCTTTGTAAAATACAGCCTTTGTACGCATCGGCTGCGCTACGTGTATCGGCAATGCAATATCCCGCTCATCTCCATAAGACAACTGAAGCTGCATCGTCTCACCCCAAGCATCGAAGCTGACCCTCTGCAATCCACTAGCATTCGGTTGCATGACATACACATGCTGATGCAGTTCCGGCAGTTCCAGCATTTGTTGTACATGCTTTCCCCCTACTGTTTGCCGCGCTTTTCTGTGTAACGGAACCATCCAAGCCCAAGGCTCAACGGGAGGCAACTGACTGGAATGATCAATACTTAATGGACTGCCCTCTTGCTGCACATCTTCTTGCAGATGCTCCCGAGTATCACCACTGCTGTCAACTTCGTCAAGGAGATGTTCATAAATGAAATTCAGAAGTGTTTGCAGCATATCCATGGTCGGACAGCTAGCCGTCGCAGCAATGACAATTCCGTCCTTCGGAGAGACGAAGCATAATTGACCGAAGGAACCGTCTGCCCGGAAGCAGCCGTCTCGACAGCGATGGAACTGATAGCCATAGCCCTGAGCCCAATCGATTCGATTGGCTCCTTTGCGATTATCGCTTTGCTCGCTTGTCGCCATCTGGATATATTGTTCTGACACGATGCGCTTTCCCTTGAACATGCCCTTGTTCAGCAGCATCTGACCGAATGCCGCTACGTCACTCGTCGTTAGACTTAGCCCCATCCCCCCAGCTGTAACTCCCATCGGACAGGTTTCCCATACAGGTCTAGCGATGCCTAACGGCTCGAATAATCGAGGCATGAGAAAGTCGACAAGATTCTGTCCCGTTACCCCCTCCAATATGGCAGACAACATATAGGTCGAATGCGTACTATATTGAAATTGTGTGCCCGGCTCATGATCCACTTCTTGCGCTAGAACCGCCTTGACCCAGTCCTGTTCCTTAGCCACAACAGGGTAGATATCACCCTTATAACCTGCTGTCATAGATAGCAGATGATGGATCGTCATCGCGGATAGTTTGTCGGATACTCGCTCTGGCAGACGCTCGGGAAAGAATGAAATGACCGGATCGTCCAGACGAATGAGTCCCATGTCCCATGCAATACCAACCGAAATAGAAGTTACGCTCTTGCTTAAGGAAT
>Ga0102589_1002875_pt1 | contig 18832 bp, 22 predicted proteins | sample AraplaMF_Col_mLB_FD_76858 | JGI IMG/M metagenome (GOLD analysis project Ga0102589, IMG submission 76858) | Arabidopsis root microbial communities from the University of North Carolina, USA - plate scrape MF_Col_mLB | ecosystem: Host-associated > Plants > Roots > Endosphere | place: USA... | reverse complement strand
ATAAGGTTAGTATGGTGACATATTAACAAACTAGGGTGGCACCGCGATGATAAATCTCGTCCCTAAGATTAAAAGTCTTGGGGGTGGGATTTTTTTATTGTTGTAAAACAATTTTGAAAGCGGGGGCCAAAAATGAAAAATTTACTTAAAGATTGGAAATATCCTTTATTACTATTGTCCGGAGTTGGTATTGCGAATTTAGGGGCATGGATTTACTTAATAGCACTGAATGTACTTGTCTATAATATGGGTGGCTCAGCCTTAGCTGTTGCTACTTTATATGTAATAAAACCATTAGCCACTTTATTTACAAACGCTTGGTCTGGGAGTATGATTGATCGTTTAAATAAACGGAAATTAATGATTCACCTCGATATATATCGTGCGTTATTTATCGCTATTTTACCTTTACTTCCGTCACTTTGGATTGTTTATGTATTCGTATTCTTTATAAGTATGGCCAGTGCAATTTATGAGCCAACTGCTATGACGTATATGACGAAATTAATTCCGGTAGAACAAAGACAACGTTTCAACTCATTACGTAGTTTAATAGGATCTGGTGCATTTTTAATTGGTCCGGCGATAGCAGGGGGTTTATTAATTGCGAGTACACCAGAGTTTGCTATATATATAAATGCTATAGCATTTCTCTTATCAGGATTCATTACATTACTTTTACCTAATCTTGATAAGAAAAAAGCTTCGGATACAACTAGTAATACATTATCCCTTACAGTATTAATAAAAGATTGGAACACTGTTATAAATTTTAGTAGAAAACATGTGTATGTCGTATGTGTGTATTTCTTATTTCAAAGTATGTTCGTATTAGCAACTGCTACTGATTCACTTGAACTATCGTTTGCGAAAGAGGTATTACTACTAACAGATAGTGAATATGGTTTTCTAGTTAGTATAGCTGGTGCAGGATTTATTTTAGGTGCCATAACAAATACAATTTTGTCAAAGAAATTAGCACCTTCACTTCTAATTGGAATAGGGTCATTATTCATCGCAATTGGTTATTTAATTTATGCTTTTTCAAATGTATTTTTAATAGCTGCTATTGGATTCTTTATTTTATCTTTTTCAATGGCATATGCAAATACAGGATTTTATACATTTTACCAAAATAATATCCCTGTTCATATGATGGGACGGATTGGGAGTATATATGGACTTGTTATTGCGATAGTAACAATCTTTATTACAATATTATCTGGTGTTGCGACTCAGTTCATTTCTATACAACTTGTAGTTATTGTAGGTTCATTGATCATGTTATTTATTACTATCGTCTTATGTGTGTTTACTTTATTCCCAGCACAATCTAAGTTGTATTCTACTGAATCAATAAAGTGAAACTTTAATCAGGGGGCATCCCCCACTGATTATCAGCCCTCACCAATCGGGCTTTTACGGGCAGCAGGGTCCCCACTTAACTTCTTTGCTTTCGCTGAATTTTGAGATGGGGGTCCTACTGCCCACAAATAGCGGAATACATTCGAAATGAACTTTGTGTTCTCATTAACAATTTATCGTATTTAATAAAAGGGTTCTTTCCCCTTTATATGGAAAAATTAATAAGGGTAAAGAACAATACCGAAAGACAAGGGGGGGTGTCGTGATAAAAACAAAAGATGAAATTAATAAAATTGTAAAAGAAATACAAAAGAAAATAGATTTCTCTGGGGTAGTTTTAGTAAAAAAAGAAAAAGACTTAATCTATGAAAAAGCAATGGGTTACGCAAACCAAAGTGAATGTATAAACAATACGATACAAACAAGATTTGGCATTGCTTCAGGATGTAAAATTTTCACTGCAATTGGCATCTGTCAACTTGTTGAAAAAGGTGTTATTTCTTTTCATACAAAATTAAAGGATTGTCTAGAGATAAAACTTCCAAACTTCGATGAAGATATTACAATACATCAACTACTAACGCATAGCTCTGGTATACCAGATTATTTTGATGAAAGTATTATGGATAACTTCGGGGATCTTTGGAAACAAACACCTATGTATCTATTAAAGAGCTTAAAAGACTTTTTACCATTATTCCAAAACAGTAATATGATGTTTGCACCTGAGAGTAAGTTTCACTACAACAACGCAGGTTTTATCATACTTGGATTAATAATAGAAGAACAGACGGGACTTAAATTTACGGAGTATATAGAAAAGAACATTTTTAATCCGATTGGCATGAATGATTCTGGCTATTTTTCGTTAGATAAATTACCAAGACATACAGCTCTAGGATATATAAAGGACGAAACCAACCAAAATTGGAGAACAAACGCTTACTCTATACCAATAAAAGGAGGGGCTGATGGAGGTGCATATGTTACTGCACCAGACATGTTGAAATTTTGGGCGGCACTATTTAATAATGAAATTTTAGGAAAGGAATATACAAAGTTACTTTTAACTCCCCACATTCATGTAAATGATAAACAGTCTTACGGATATGGAATATGGATTGAAACACGAGAAAACAAGGTATTCAAATATCATGTAATGGGATATGATCCAGGCGTCAGTTTTCGCTCGGCCATATATCCAGAATTAGGAATCACTTTAGTTATTCCATCGAATAAAGGGGCAGGACCCGAAAAATTAATGACAGAAATAGAAAGAGCTTTTTAATTATATGGATATAAAAGAAGAGATACGAAAATAATTTAAACGGGTTCATGCTTGTTTCTGTTTTGAAAAATATTTTAGTTAACGAGGAACCCTATATTCATTTAATAAGGGTTTTTTGTAATTCTGCACAATTACATATAAACATATGGATTTTTAAATAAAAAACATTACTATATAGTTGTAAATTTTAATTATTACTTCATATGAAAGGATGTGTTAACAATTTGTATATGATCAACGGTAGTTTGTTTATTATTTTAGGGGTTATTTAATTGTACGTGGAATATTAATTGGTACCAAAAATAAAAAATATGTGATTTGGTGGAAAGAACTAGTAAGTTTTTTATTCGTGGTCTACATTTGTATGGTTGTTGCAGTAACTTTATTCCCTTTACCAATCGGTTTTCCTTCTAATATTGAAAATCTGAATCGCTCGGTCAATATAATACCATTTGCATCAATTATTAAAGATATCAATCAAATTGGTAGTGCTTATAATGGAGATGCCCTATTTATGATTGGTCTAATTGTAAGAAATGTAGGCGGGAATATTTTATTATTAATGCCTTTAGGATTTTTAGCATCTATCCTATGGGATAAATATAAGAAATTCAAAAATACAATTTTATTAGGATTTTCTATATCAGCTAGTATTGAATTGCTACAATTAATTGAGTCGTTATTTAGTGGAGTGGGACGTATTACTGATATTGATGATGTGATCTGTAATGTTCTAGGTTCTATTTTTGGATATTGTATTTATAATATCTTTTTAAAAGCCATTAATAAATTTAACATTCGAGTGTTGGGTAAAACTAATTCTAAAGGTATGGAATTAGTTGATAAATAGGAGTTTAAACGAGTTATTAAAGGCGTACGAGTAAAAAGTACGTCTTTTTATTTTTATAAATAATGCTTAAGGCTGATGAGAAATCCCCTTTTCATTCCATACTTGAAAGTAGCTATCGTATTTCAAGTATGAAATGAAAAGGGGAGAATATAAGCTTTAAAGATAAACAAGTTTATAGGAGGATTCTAAATAGATATTTTACTTGTTGTTCTTATTATTGTTTTGATGCAAAGTAAAGAACGAAAAGTGAAAATAAACCGTATTTGGCTCATTTCGGCTTTGTTGTGCTTTGTAACAGTTCAGTCCATTATTCGTATGGGACAAATAACTTTGCTGCAAGGACTACTGTTTTTTGTAATGCTTGGAATGGGCTTAGGTATTGGAATTATACGGGGGAAAGCTTTAACATTTCGATTAGATAGTGAAACGGGTCATGTACTACGGAAAGGAAATTGGGTAAGTACAATAATTCTTCTTGTTATTTTAGGAGCAAAAATTATTATTAAACAAAGTATGTTTTCTGGTAGCACGCACCAGACACTAATGGTTGTAACAAATGCCTTTTTATGTATTACATTAGGCAACGTAATTAGTAGACGTTATTATATTTGGAAAAAATATAATGAATTAACACAAAAAGCGTAAATACATGCATCCCTTGTTTAACATTGTTGCGAACGGTAATACTAAATAACATTGAACTTTTACAACAAGGGATGATAATATGATATACATTTACACAGATTTTGGTGGAACACATACTACCTCACTAGCTGCAGCGTATCATTTAAATAAACTACCAACGGATCGTAAGTTAACGAAAGAAGAAATTTTGAATGTAGATTACTTTAATAAATTGAAAACAGAAGATATGGGAAAAATTATTTTTCATGGAATCGATGAACATGGTCATCCTGTATATACGATTGGATGTGGCGCATCAAAAGTTGTTGTACCAGCGATGAAGCATTTAGGAGAAATCTTGCAAAAACATTATCAAAGCCATGAAAAGATTATATTTTCTAATACATCACCAACAGTGCCTTTACCGATGACTTTCGGTGGGCTGTTTTCTAGAAGGTTCCATATTGATTTTATTGGCGTACCGTTACTCGTATGGGGAGCAAAAATTTGCTGTGATAATATACAAAGGCTTGTTAGTTATACAAAAGAAGCTGGACGATTAACGAATGATTATGTAGTAATTTTAGATAATGAAACTTTTAAATAGTATATGATAAGAAGAAAATCGAGCAAATTCCTTGATTTTCTTTTTTATTTGTGAAATAGACAAGAAATAGTCACATTTAATATGCATCTACTATAGCCAAAACAATAAAGTCCTGTTACTATTACAGGGATATTCTCTTTTCATAACATAAATATATAGAAAAATTAGAAAAGAGGAATTGAATTAAGGGAGGAACAACATGAATCGTGTTGCTTGGATTACTGATAGTACAACTGCGAGTTTTAAAACAGAAGGAGATAACTTTGTTATCCCAATTGAAGTTATTATTGATGGTGTGTCGTACAAAGATTGTGAAGAAGGTGTGCGTGAGCGCGTTTATAATGCTTTGAACGAAGGTAAAACTGTCACTACATCACAGCCTAACATAGGGGAAATGGTAGAGTTATTTTCGAAATGCAAAGAAGAATATGAAGAAGGATTTGCAGTTGCTATTAGCGGAAAAGTAAGTGGAACCTATCAAAATATGAAGTTAGCTGCAGAAATGGCAGGTTTTCCATTAACGGTATTAGACAGTGAAACAACAAGTTATCCAATGGATGAACTAATTAGAAAAGCGAAATCGTTATACAATGATGGTATGACTTTACAAGATATACACAAAACATTAGTAGATGAAAAAAGAAGACCTTTTCATGTATTCCCAAAGAGTTTAAAAGGTTTATATGCGAGTGGTCGTGTAAAGGGTATTCAATTTTTACTTGGAAGTTTATTAAGTGTGAACTTAATACTAGAAGTAAAAGGTGGAGAGCTTTTACTTGAAAAGAAAGTTCGTAAAATCCAAAAATGTCGAGAATATATTAAAAATGAACTTGAAAAAGAATTACCAGAAGTACTTCATATGTTCCATGCTAACGATAAAGCTGGAGCGGAAGAATGGATTGCAGATATTAAACAAGCATTCCCCGAAATGGATTTCAAATTATATCCATTACCAATTTCATTTGCGGTTCATGCAGGTGAGGGAACAATAGCAATTAGTTATTAAAGTAAAACCCGTGAATAGTTCACGGGTTTTTTATTTATAAATGGTGCACGCCATCATCAAGTTGAATTTTTATAGCACTCTAGAACGAAATTTGTGTTAACTTGAAACAAAAATCTTATTTTATCGTTTTGGGGGAGCAACCACAATTCCTTGACTTGATTTGAGATTAAAAATATAAACCTTTTCCTACTGGGGGTCACCATATCATTTTGGGAAAATTGTACGTTTAGACACATTTTGGACACAAATCAACCGATTCCTTGTACGTTAAGGAATCGGTTATTGATGTTGAATTCCAAGTAATTAAAATAGTATTCAAAAATATAAAGAGCCATTGTAAAACTGGCTCTTTTTCTATCCTTATTCATTATTAGTTACAACAGTTACCCAAACTTTATAAATAAAAGATTCTTTTATAGCTTCCTTTTCTGTATGGACTATAAAATGAGAAGTTGAAGCTAAGAAAAACGCAAGAGCATAGGCTATCTTATAATCAGGAGTTATATACCCATTAATTGTTTCCCCATATATTTCATTTGCAATAGAATCTGCCCATACTTCTGATTCTCTAAGAGTTTTAAAAGTTATATCTTCAGTTTTCCATCTAATTAATTTACTTGACATCTAATGTATCTATAAGCTCCTTTCGTAGGATCTGAATTTTTAGTTACTAACCAATTAAGATTAACTATATCACCTCTTCCTCAATACTTAAACTAGAGCTAAGGGAACCAGTTAATTTTCGTTCAAATAAAAAATGGATGATCAATAATTATCATCCATTTTTCTAAATTTCATTTTACATCTAGTATGCAAATGTTATTGTAATTTGTCTATTTTCCAAGCTAAATCTGGTACCCTAACATGAAGGTTTTTGTCATTTTTTATCTGTTTTATATACTCTGATGATATATCTACTAAAAAGATGTTATTATCATTTTGCATAGAGTTTAATTTATTAACTGAAAAGTTTTCCATTTCTATAATTGCACTTGTAACACCAATAAATTTAACATTTTGATTTCTTGTAACATCATCAAACTTATTTTGATCAAAAAGTTGTGTTCCTTTTTGTGTCCCAGATATAGTTACCCAATTTCCGTCTTGATCATTAGCTTTAATTTCATATGACTTTATTTTGAAGTTATATTTTTGCTGTAATTCTTGTAATTGTTCAATTGATAGAGGTTCTTTGAAAGTTATTACACCTTCTGATATTGAATCAATTTTTTGTGCAATTTCAATCTGTTTTTCCTTATATTTTTTAAATTCTTGTTTATTATTCACTTTTGGAATTACTGAAAACTTTTCTCTACCAGCTTTTTTATGCGAAATAGCCTGCATTACTTCATTACTAGCCTCTTTATCTTCTCTTGTTGTTTCTTGTGGTTTATTAATTCCTTTTCCATTTTTCGAAAGTGTTTGTTGTTCTTTAGCTAACGTCGGAGCCAAATACCACGATGTTTGATCAATTAAATCATAATGTATACCTTCCATTTCATTGTTTGTTGGATTCCATGCTGACCTTTGAACAATGAAATTAAGGGTCCCACTTCTAGCGGAATCTGTTACTTTTCGCCAAGTCGTTTGGAATGCATAATATTTATGAGCTTCAATCATCGCAGTTAGGCTGTTAACATAAACTTCAGCTTCTTCGACGAATTGATCTCCATTATCATTATCTGTATCAAAACCAGGGTCTGGTAAGTTCGTATAATACCACCCAGTATGGTATAGATTATCGCTTACATTGTTGATTTCAAGAGTTAAATAATATGCAGAGTTATGTAGATTAGTAGCAGTAGAATCAAATCGGATATTATTAAATGCTCCGACCATTTCATAAGGATCACTATAGGCAGTGAAAGAGAGTCCACTATAATCGTATGGTGACCATGGGAATGAACTACCAACCGAAAAATCAGTATCTCTAATTGCTGCACTACTTGAATTAGGGGCAGCTAACAAAGTAGCTAGTCCTAATATTGGTAAGATCTTTTTTAAACATTTAGTTTTTTTCATTTATTACTTCTCCTCGCTCTTTAATATTTACTCAGAACTATTAATTCTGTCCAAACGACAATTATCCTTTTTTTAACATGTATTTTTATGGCATTTGTCGAAATGTTTTTGATTTTAATGGAGTGAAAAATAAAATGGACATCTAATAATTTAGATGTCCTAGATTAGTATATTTAATTATTATTTCTTGATAAATCAGTTAATCCTTTCAAAAGAAATAACACACTGACCATCCAAATTAATCCAACTTCTGCTATTTTTATTGAATTATCTTCAGAAGTCATAACTTCATTCGTGGAATTCCCAGTTAATACATTGATGAATATACTTATCCCAAAGCTTAAAGTTAAAAAATGAAATATAACCCATAAATAACCCTTTTTTTTATGTCTTATCCATAAGTATATTGTATACAAAATTGCAATACATATGACGATTGAAAAACCTATTATTAAGTATGAACGTATCTCTTCTTCCATTGGTATGTGCATATTTCATCACCTCAAGGCTTTCTTATATTAAACTGTAACCTGCTTTGAAATTTCCATTTGCTTTCAAATAAAATATCTATCACTGATTTCTTCTTTTATTTCAAAATAGTCTTCCAAAGTATCTTGTACATGATACAAGGTTTCGACATTTAAAAATGTAATCCCTTTTCGCACTTTGTTTTTATAAGCGATTATTTAAATAGAGAGGAGAGGGACGTAAATAAGGATCAATAAGAAAAAGGTTAATTTTGAAAAATTACGTCCATTATGGGAAACTAAAATTAAAAGAAAGTAATAAAAACCCGATTCTTTAAATACATGAGAATCGGGTTTTGCATGTAAAATATTTCCTTAACGTGCAATTTTCTTTTTTGGGTCGTGTCGGGCCTAATAGAAAATAAGTTTCATATAGAGGTGAAATTATATGCCTAAAATTGACAATATGTTAGCAATTCTTTGGATGCTTCGTTCAGGTGAAAAAATTACTGCGAAACAAATTTCAGAAAAGTTAGAGATGAATATAAGGACTGTGTATCGTTATATTGATACAATTTCAACTAGTGGAGTACCTATAATTTCAGAACCAGGACATAACGGCGGATACACTTTATTGAACAATTTTATTGAAGCCCCTCTTTTTTTTGATTTTGAGGAGCAAACTTCACTATTTCATGCTGCTGTTTTTGCAGAAGAAGCCGGGTATTATGGAGGTGAAGCATTAAATAGGGCCATTTCAAAACTAAGTAAATACTCAAATCAAGAGCAGGAAACAAAGATAAATCAACATTTAACTAGTCTTGAAGTAATAAGTCGATTAAGTCCGCTCTCTATAGAAACTTTTTTGAAGGAGTTGGAGCAGGCCGTAGTTGACGGGTACTCAGTAAAATTTCTTTACCATAAAAATGATGAAAAGAAATTAAATTATAGATTGGTCGATCCATACAGAATTATCTATTGGAATAATAAATGGTATGTGATTGGATTTTGTCATCTTAGGAATGATATCCGTAGTTTTAGAGTAGATCGAATTGAAAGTTTAATGTTAACGGAAAATAAGTTTAACCGGCCAGAAAATTTTTCGGCACGGGACTTTTTTATAAAAAGTCTTCTTCCAACTATAGAAGATAAGAAAGATATTATTTCTTTGGTTATTAATGGGGATAAAAATGTATTAGCTGATATTTGCCAACATTGGTTTTTAGGACATTATTTACAAGAACGGACTTCAAATCAAGCTGTTTTTCTTCTTGAAAAAGATACGATACATACCTATGTACCTTATTTACTTTTACCGTACAATAAATCTATTAAAGTTATTGAGCCAATAAGTCTTAAGAAAAGACTTATTGAAGTTCTGTCGGAATTAATAAAATTTCATCAAGTATGATAACTTCCCTGACGTTAACTGTCAGGGAAGTTATATTATAATAGCTATATAAATTGTGATTGGAGTGTTATTGGATGCAAACAAAAAAAGTTTTTCTATATGTATTTAATACAATGTCGGACTGGGAATATGGATATTTAATTGCTGAACTAAATTCAGGAAGATATTTCAAAAAAGATTTAGCACCTTTAAAAGTAATTACAGTAGGAGCTAATAAAGAAATGATTACTACTATGGGAGGACTGAGCATAAAACCAGATATTTCCCTTGATGAATGTACTCTTGAGAGTAAAGATCTTTTAATTTTACCAGGAGGGACTACTTGGAGCGAAGAAATTCATCAACCTATCTTGGAAAGAATTGGCCAAGCTCTAAAGATTGGCACTATTGTTGCTGCAATTTGTGGTGCAACTGATGCCCTAGCGAATATGGGATACTTGGATACTAGAAAGCATACAAGTAATAACTTAGAATATACTAAAATGGTATGTCCTAACTATAAAGGAGAAAAGTTTTATGAGTTGGGATCTGCGGTATCTGATGCGAATTTAGTTACTGCATCAGGAATAGCTCCTCTGGAATTTGCAAGGGAGGTACTGAAAAAAATAGATGTATTTACACCAGATGCATTACATTCATGGTATAACCTAAATAAGACTCATAAACCTGAATACTTCTTCCAGTTAATGAATTCAATAAAAAAATGAAATAATTAAAAAGCGCAATTTCTCTGTTTTGATTTGCAGAGAAATTGCGCTTTTTAATTTGGAATTCCCTTATCATTGTAAATCGGCATTTTCCTGACGCTCCCCCTATGTAACCTTCTACAGTAATCCTACTCCAACAATTCAATAAAGCGATGCTATAATGTCCGTTTATAGGTACATTTCATTAAGTAGAGAGTAATAAATCTATTTAGGTTTAATAATTTTGATACTGACAATACAACATACATAAAACCAAAAGTTGCATGTTATATTATTAGGCACAACAATATAAATAATACTATTTGTTTATTCCGTAAATAATGCTGATAAAAAAAGGTGAAAGGATTTTTAAAGATAAAAATAGAAATCTATATAAAAAAATATTTAAATGGTAGGGATATTATGAAAATCGGTAAGTTTGGTGAAGTAAATAACATAAGTATTGATACAATTAGACATTATATGGATCTCAGCCTCATTATTCCTGAAAAAAAAGGAGGGCACTATTTTTTTGATGAGTATTGTCAAAGAGATTTAGAACTTATATTACATTACAAAGATTTAGGGTTTAGCTTGAATGAAATTAAAGAACTATTTTTTTATAAAAATTTAGCGAAATCTATGAATTACGAAAAAATTACCTTTTACCAATCTTTATTTAAACTAAAATATGACGAAATGGAACAGGAAATAGAACTTTTGGAGAAGAAACGGGATAAATTAAAGGAAGCGTTACATAATTTATCTATAGAAACTGAAATCTCGAGTTCAATTTTAGGGGTAGATTTAAAAGTACTTCATTTATTTAAATGTGTTAAGTGTAACGGAAATTTAATTCTTGAAGATGGGATTATTAATAAGAATCAAATTATTGAAGGAAAGTTAATTTGTAATTGTGGTGAAGAATACGCGATTATTTCAGGGGTTTTAACAGCTGGTAACTCGTTGAAAGCGTATGAAAAGACATCACTTGAAGATTCTATTTCGGATTATATTCATGAAACCGATACTGCTTTTTTGGAAAATGTTCAAAGAGGAGGAGAATGGTCAAAAAAGAAACTAATGCAACTAGATTTAAATGAAAAAATACTACTTGATTTAGGGTCTGGTATTGGGTTCTTTTTACGAAATATTTATGAAGAACTACCGGAAGATTGTTTATATATTGCTGTTGATCGAGATTTGAATAAACTTTTACTTTTAAAAGATGTAATTGAGAGAAGAAATGTGAAAAGAAATATTGTATTTATTTGTGCCGACTTTCTAAACATACCTATTCAGAGTAGTTCTATTGATATTGTAATCGATCAATCAGGTACAAGTAATTATAGTTTTGAACATGAGGAGTTCTTATTGCACGAATTAAATTCCCTTTTTAAACACAATTGTTATTTATTAAGTTCATTTATTTTATTTAATAAATTTAGTATAAATAGCCAAATTGCACCTAGACTCCGAGGGAATTTTACATCTGCAAAAGTAACGAAAGAAATCCAAAATTTACAGTTTCAATCGATTGATGAAAGCACTTCAAATTATTTAAAAAGAGGCGGAAAGTACGAAGATTTCTTTGTTCAAGGAGAAGAAATTTATACATATTCATTTTTCGGAAAAAGATGGGGTTAACTCCATCTTTTATTTATTTTCCCTTAAAACTTTTCAAATCGTACATATTGCTATTGGGCTGACCCAAGAACTTACAATGTACGTAATACAAAGTTATGCAGGGGGGGAAAATGATGGGAAGTTTACGATTACATATAGAAAATAAAAATAGAAACCAAGAACTAAGAAATATTTGTTTATATTCAATTGCAAAAACAGTATCACTATTTGGTAGCTCTATTTATAGTTTCGCATTAGGATTGTATGTATTACAAATAACCGGATCTGCTTTAAATTTCGCGATTACGCTTATTTTAGGAACGATTCCAATGATTGTTATGAATCCATTTGCCGGTGTCATTGCTGATAAGGTTGATAAAAAGAAACTCGTCGTTTGCATGGATGTATTAAGCGGGTGCTTATTAATAACTGTTTATATATTAAGCAACTATTATGGATTAAACTTATTCATTATTTATACTACTACCTTTCTTATGACCGTATTTACAACGTTTTTTGGAATAGGATTAGAGGCCGTAAAACCGAATATGGTTACTAAAGAACGGTTAATGAGTATTAATTCTATAAGTAAAATTATCGATTCTATATCTTTAATTTTAGGGCCTATGTTAGGGGGCATTGTTTTTGCAGTCTTTGATATGAAAACTTTTATAATTATTAACGGTATTTCATTTATCCTTTCGGCTATATCCATATTGTTTATAAACTTTAAATTGTGCGAGCAAAACATAAATGAGGAATGTTCAATTAGAGAAATTAATTTTATTGAAGATATAAAGGAGGGATACGCTTACTTATTGGAGCGGAAAAGCTTAAAAAATACTTTTAGTATTTTAATTTCCCTTAATTTCTTTTTAGGCTTTACTGTAACCGTTCCGTTGCCATACATTATTAACACAGTTCTCAATCTTAATTCTAAGCAATTTGGTATGATTCAAGGGACTTTTCCGATAGGTATGATAGTTGGTGCAATATTAGTGAAAAAGATAACTGATTGTTATTCTTATTCTTATCTATTGAAAAAAATAAGTTTTATGTTGGCAATTTTTATGATAGTTTCAGGGATACCTGTTTTATTTAAATCTATTGTAGTAAATAATTTGGTATATGTTACTACGTATTGCATGATTATGTTCTTTTTAGGATTTATGATAGCACAAATTGATATTCCTTTAATGTATTTCATGCAAAATGAGATTCCTGAAGAATATAGAGGAAGAGTTCTTAGTATTGGATTAAGCTTAGGTAAAATAATGCAACCAATAGCACTTGCAATATCAGGACTATTATTAAATTTCATTCCAGCCTACACGCTTCCCATTGCAGGGGGGATTGTATTTTTTACTTTGAATAAAATTTTAGCAAATAAGTTTAATTTAGAAATTCATTCAAAAGATTATAGTGTTTAACGTAACTTAAAAAGCGCAGGATGCTAATCCTGCGCTTTTCTATCGTAATTCAGCTGTTTTTCTAATAACAATCTTATCAATATCATCTTCTTCATCACCAATAAATAACCCGCGCTCTTTTAAATACGCTTCAAAATATAAATCTGCTTCTGCACGTTCATCATATGGTTTGACAGATAGAACGAAACCTAATTTGTTTTGTTCTTCTAAATGAGAAGTGGAAATGTATGCCGGTACATTGTGGCGTAAAAAGAGTTCTTTAACCGGAATAATCATATCTTTCATTAATTTCGTTAACATACCCATTTCAAACTCGAAATTAAAGCGATCTATACTAGATAAATCAGCGAATACTACACCGATAAAACCTGTATTAAATACTTCTTGATATTCTATATCTTCGTCATGGCCGCCGTAAAAATTCTTTTCGATTAAATAATTTACAAAATAAGCAACGCCATCACTTTGTTCAAATGGTTTCGTTGAAAGAACAAAACCAATTTTCTTTTGTTTATGTAAATACACACATGACATGTATGCTGAAATGTTATGTTCTTTAAATAAAGCACTTGTTGCTCCAGAGAGACCATCTAGTACGTGATGAACAATTTGAAGTTTTTTACGAGCGAAATAATAGGATTTCTTTTGTAACTCCAATGTATCAATAAAGACAGAGCCGATAAAGCCTGTATTTGAAATAATAGGTGCTTGCTTTTTTCTTCCTCTGCGCTTTAATGGAGCCATTGTTAAAATCATCCCTTCATGTACGTTTAAAATAAAAAAGAACGTTTGTTCGTATATTTATATTTTACTATTAAAACGCTATAAAGTAAAGGGTTTTTGATGGAAATATAACAAAAAAGACACCTTATAAAAGGTGCCTTAAACGCTGTAAGGGATAGGGTTTACCCTAACTATTTATATTATGATACAGAAACAATCTCTTCTGTATCTTCTACATCTAAATGACAGTCCATAGTACGAACATCTTGATCTTCATGACTTCCGAAATAAATAGTAATTTTCATATGTATCGCTCCTTTATTCTAGGAATACCTAAAATAATTACTAGTAATGTTAATATTTATTATATACCACTTTTTTCATTCCGACAACGTTATATCATTTTTAATTATTTTAAACTATAGAGCACAATTTAAAGAGGTACTTTTTATAGAAAATGGTAAATTTCTAATATGTTATATTTAATATAGAAAAATTCGAGTGTTACTTTTTATGAAAAGGAGAACTATTGATGAATTATAAACAACTACTACTTGATAACTTTGCATTTAAAACTTCATATGTTGCACAATTTGTGCCCGGAATGAGTATAAAAAAAAACGAAAGATTATATTGCTGTTGATTGTGGATTACCTGCCGATACATTTAATATCATCACTCTACTAAACAATAATTTAACGGAAGGGATCGAGAAATTATATAAAGAGGTAGAATACTATTATCAAAGAAATTTTCCAATGAGTGTTTGGTTATGGGATGAGGAGCAAGAGCGGGATATAAAAAGTGAGTTAATTAAAATCGGTTTAAAAGAAGTGGAACAGAACATTGCGATGGTAGCAGACTTAAAAATAATTTCCCCAACAATAAACATGCCAGTAAGTTTTACTATTCAACAAGCATCTTCACCTGGACAAATAAATAAATTTGGAGAAACGTTAGCTGATCTATTCGGCACATCAGAAGAAGGTATACATGTACAAGCATTCTATAATCAAATTTCTAATCTTGATATATGTAACAGTGAGAATCTGAAATTATTTTTAGGATTTTATGAAGGTGAAATCGTAACTGTTGGTTCATTGATATGTTCAAAAGATAGTATTGGTATTTATGACATAGCAACGAAAGAAGGAATGAGAGGACGAGGGTTCGGATCTGCTATGTTCAATTTCCTGCTGCAAGAAGCACATAAATTTAAAAATACGTATTGTGTATTACAAGCTTCACCCGACGGAATCAATATTTATAAAAAATCGGGATTTCAAGCTATCGGTAAAATGACTGTATTGGAAAATCGACATTTAATTGAGTAAATCATTCAAGTTAAATTGTTTTTATATAGGAGCTTATAAATTGTTATGAAAAAGATATATCTCGTTACAATAATTTGTGCCTTTATAATAATAAGTATCTTTGTTTTTCAGAAAATTAATGAACATAAGTATACTAAAGCTATTAATCAATCAAATCATATAAAAAATATCGCACATAGAGGTGCTTCTGCGTTCGCGCCTGAACATACAATAGCGGCATATCAATTAGGCCAACAAATGAATGGAGATTATATAGAAATTGATCTCCAAATGACAAAAGATGGGCATTTAGTGGCAATGCATGACGAAACCTTAAACCGTACAACAAATGGTACTGGGCTAGTGAAAGAGCATACATTAGAAGAAATAAAGCAACTAAATGCAGATTCTTTTTTCAACGAAAAATATCCGAACTTAGCAAAGAAAGAATTTGAAAATGCTAAAGTCCCAACATTAACAGAAATTATTGAAACGTTTGGGCATAACGCAAACTATTATATTGAAACAAAATCACCTAATGAATATCCAGGAATGGAAGAAAAATTATTAGAAATTATTAATCACTATGAAATACAGGATAAAGTTATTATTCAATCGTTTAGTGAAGAAAGTCTGCAAAAGATTCATAGCTTAAATAGTAATATATCTTTAGTACAATTATTACCTTATAAAAAAGCAGTTCAATTAACAGAATTAGAGATAGAAAAGTATAAAACGTACTGCATAGGTCTTGGTATGAATTACAAATATATTGATTCAGATTATGTAAATAAAATAAAGAAAAACGGATTAGAAGTTCATCCATTTACAGTAGATAATGAAAAAGATATGAAAAAGTTACTTTCATGGGGAGTCGACGGGATGTTTACTAATTATCCGAATCGTTTACATTCAATATTGGATTTGAAAAGTCATGAATAAGAAGTGTTATTCATAAAGGGGAAATTTACACAACCTATATATTAGGATTAATAATGCAAGGTGGCATGTTGCATATAAAAAGAAAATACCAAAAACCGCAACTGGTATTATCCCCTATAGGTAGACAGTAAAAAAAGAGTCCATCTGATATGATGGACTCAATACTGTTTTATCTGGAGGGGATTTTTTTATGGCAAGAAAAGGACAATCATTTCAAAAATATACAGAAGAACTAAAGCGAGAAGCAGTTCGTCTTCGATTAGAAGAGAGAAAATCATTGCGAGAAATTCGTGAACAACTCGGTGTGAAGAGCGATGCCCAGATTATTGAGTGGGTAAAACGTGCGCAACAAGGGGAGTCCTTTGATGATCAACGTGGTGTCTGGAATCGAAAGAATTTTAATAGTCTAGAAGAAGAAAATGCTTATTTGAAGGCACAGGTTGAGTATTTAAAAAAGCGCAATCCAAATCTACACGGGAAGGAATGGTCCTAAAGAAAGAACGATTTTCTCTTATCGATTCATTACGCCAAGCCTATCCACTCCGATGGTTGCTTCAAATCGCGGAAGTTTCTAAGGCTGGCTACTATAAATGGCGGAAATATCATAACGTGCAGCGTTTACGTCAGAAAAGGGATATGTGGCATAAAGAACATATTTTATCTATTCATCGTCAGCACCCTTACTATGGGTATAAACGTATGACTCGTGCTTTGGCTAGAGAAGGAATGGTAATGAATCATAAACGTGTTCGTCGTCTTATGAGAGAGCTGGGTATTCAATCTATCATTCGAAAAAAACGTCCGTTTTATGGAAGAAAAACATCTGTGGTATTTAAAAATCATTTGAATCGAGAGTTTCAAGCTGAAAAGCAAAATCAAAAATTCGTAACAGATATTACTTATGTACGAATCGGAGAACAATTTGCCTATTTGTCAGCTGTGTTAGATTTATACAACAATGAAATTGTTGCCTGGAAGCTATCTTCAAGAAATGATTTAGATTTGGTTTTAACTACATTACGTCAATTAGAAGGGAAGTCATTAACTACTAAGCCCCTTTTCCATTCAGATCAAGGGTTTCAATATACATCTAAATCCTACGCAAAACAGTTAGAGAAATTAGGATTTGTCGGTAGTCATTCTAGACGTGGAAACTGTTTTGATAATGCGTGTATCGAATCATTCTTCTCACATTTAAAAACAGAGAAGTTGTATTTAGTGTGCCCAAAAACATATGAAATGGCCTACCGAGCAATTCAAGAATATATTCAATTTTATAATACAGAAAGATTCCAAGAAAAACTTCACGGCCTTTCCCCGATAGAATATCGGGAAAAGGCCGTGGCATAATACTCTTTTTATTACTGTCTACTTGACAGGGAGATGACCAAACTAGAAGACCTGGGTTGCGGTTTTTTTTATTGCTTCGATTTCAGTTTACAAAGTTTGAAGCTAGAAATGTAAATCTATTTAGATGAATTGGCTTCTTATGTATTTGTACTTCGGATCGTTCTAGGTATATGTACAACCCATGAGACGAGTTTTACATATGATAATAGAAAAGGAGATGTTGCATATTGAAATACCAAACTAGAAACGTAAATAATCTGAATAAATTAGCGGATAATACGAAAGCTGTAGCTTTTAAGTGGTATCAGTACTGTATCGACAATGGAATTGAAGTATTAATTTATGAAACAATCCGTACAGTCGAGCAACAACGTGAATATGTTCGTAAGGGAGCATCACAAACGATGCGCTCATATCACTTAGTAGGACAGGCATTAGATTTTGTTCCAATTCAGTCGAATGGTACAGAAGATTGGAATGGCTATAATAAAGAACCGTGGGCTTCAGCAATTCGTTATGCTAAACAAATTGGTTTTGAATGGGGCGGTGACTGGAAAGGATTTGTGGATAGCCCGCATTTGCAATATAACTACAAAGGGTATGGAACGGATACTTTTTGAAAAGGTGCTCAAAACGTAGTGACTCATCCCACGTCGAATGATAGTGTAGGGGTTGCTTATATTAACGGTAGTAATGTAAATTTACGAAAAGGACCTGGTACTGGATATGGCGTTATTCGTCAATTAGGGAAAGGAGAGTCCTACAAAGTATTTGGACAAACAAATGGTTGGTTAAATCTCGGTGGCGATCAGTGGGTTTATAACGATCCATCATACATCCGTTATACGGGAGGAAATGTACCAGCAACTTCACAATCATCAAACGATGGTGTAGGTGTAGTTACTATAATCGCTGATGTATTGCGTGTTCGTACCGGCCCTGGAACAAATTACGGCATTGTGAAAAACGTGTATCAAGGTGAAAAATATCAATCGTTTGGATATAAAGATGGTTGGTATAATGTTGGTGGAAATCAATGGGTTTCTGGTGAATATGTTACGTTTGTAAAGTAAAAATAAGAGCCGTCCTGTTGGGCGGCATTTTATTTTAAATATTCATAGG
>Ga0102589_1002874_pt1 | contig 18842 bp, 18 predicted proteins | sample AraplaMF_Col_mLB_FD_76858 | JGI IMG/M metagenome (GOLD analysis project Ga0102589, IMG submission 76858) | Arabidopsis root microbial communities from the University of North Carolina, USA - plate scrape MF_Col_mLB | ecosystem: Host-associated > Plants > Roots > Endosphere | place: USA... | reverse complement strand
GTGGATCTTCGAGTTGTAGAGATGCAATAGGTGCATCTAAAGATTCTTCTAGGATAGCGTTTAGAAATCCAGTTAAAATTTCTTCGTTTCCCTTCGTTCCGAATAACTGTTTAAAAGCGAAATCAATTCGTAAATTTACTAATTTTGTGGACATGGGTTTCCTCTCCCTGTCTTTCTTTTCTTCTTCTTATTTTATAATGTAATTCTTTATATAAGCAAATGCTACTTTTACCATTGTAGCTCCAATTCATCACAGTACACATCTAACTCCGTAAAACAGTTTTGTAAATCAGCTTCAAAATCAATTTCACGAATTATGTTATCTACCTTTTTTTCTAAATCTGGAATTGTGGTGTAAGGAACAAAGAATTTGTACTCTCCCGAATGTTGTTCCATATTGTATTGTGATATGAGAAAGGATTCGATATTCTTTCGAACTTTCCCCTTTCCTCGTACAAATTTATTATTATCTTCTACACGTAACAACATCCGAATAGTGGCTGTTTGTTCTTTAGTTTGTTCGCCTTTTTCGGTTTGCTTATTTTTTCGTATATATCGGTAGAGTGTAGCTTGACTAATACCTGTCATATTTATAATTTCTTGGATGCTATATTCTTTAGAATCATATAACTTCAATGCTCTCTGAATGAAACTATCTTTAACACGAGGGCGTCCACCTACTCTTCCCCTTGCCCTTGCACTTTCAAGACCCTCTTGAGTACGTTGAGCAATTAAGTCTCTTTCAAACTGGCTGAATGCTTGAAATACTGTTAACATCAATTTTCCTTGAGGTGTATTAGTATCAAATTGCTCTTTGATACTAATTAGCTTAACTCCCTTATTCTCAAAAAAATCAACAAGTTCAATTAAATCTTTGGTACTTCTTCCTAATCTAGAAAAGCTTTCAACAACTAATGTATCACCTGGTCTAATTTTATCTTTTAATCGAGTAAGCTCTGGACGATCACTTTTCGTACCTGTTATTTTTTCAGTTAAAATTTCAGTACAGTTATAATTTTGAAGCATGTCTAGTTGACGAATCAAATCTTGTTGTTGGGTACTTACCCTTGCATAGCCATAAATGTATGAATTCATGAAATCACCTAACCTTTACAAGATAATTTTATCATAAAGGGTAGTTAAAGTTAATTTGATTTTGACAATAGTTTTGATAACGTAGTTGGGCGATTTATAAAGATTAAATTTTGTTCATTTTCTCATTATCAAAAACCATTGTTTTTGATAATTGTAAAGTAAGAATTTATGAATGATTCAAAAGGTCTATATGGTTTTGGAGTGTTTCAAAATTTCGTCTCGAAATTTTTGACGTACTGCTTTTAATAGAAATTACGCCCCTTCGAAAGGTGTACCTTTTGAAACGCTTTACAAACGTATCGTGGATTCTTTTTATCTTTAGATGTATGAAAATAAAAAAAAACAAAAGTATAACCTTTTGGAACTGCGAAACATCAAAGGGTTTTCTGAAAGGATTCTTTTAGATTCCTAAATATAGTGGATACCGATAATGATTGATTATCTAAATTAGATTTGTATATGGGATATATTTTTGAAAACAAAATAAGAATTAAGCAGTCTTATAATTTAATCATAACTCAGTTGATTGTACTTATCATATTGCGTTGGTTTGGAAAACTTTTTTAGTTTAAATTATAAGGAGTAAGGTGAAGATGGTTATAAGGAAAGGAAGGTAGAGTCAAAATGCTATTTAATATTCTAATTGCATTTGTGTTACCTTGGTCTGTTGGGATTTGTCATCTTTACAAAAAAGATAGAAGGATTATACCTCTGATTGGCTCATTTTTTTGTGTTGTTGCTTTTGTTGTTAATGAATTCGGCTTTTATTGTGGTTTTTGGAGAATTGCTCCTTTCCTTAATCAAAAAACTTTGTCTGGCTTACCTTTCAATATAGGACTTTATCCGATTTTGGCAAGTTACTTGATATTCTTTATAAAGAAAACCAAAAGACCTTACTTGATGGTCTTTTTCATATCGCTATTTACTACTCTTCTTGAAATGACATTAGTTTTAAGTGGGAAAGTCGTATATGGTAACGGCTGGAATATTGTTTGGACATTTTTCTCCTATATCATCCCCTATATGTGGGTGTACTGGTATTACCTCTATTTAAGAAAGCTACAAGTCATTAGCTAAATCCTGAAGGCAACATAATAGAATTCGAATGTTTTTGATTACCGATAACGATAATTATGTAAATGAGCTGTCCATATGGGCAGCTTATTGTATTTTTTGCTTAGCGTGGGTTTTTTCCACAATGCTGGCGATACCCCATCACCGTCAAGCTAACAAAACAAGTATCAAGTCGAATACACGTATTTATCAAAAAAATCCCAACCCTGATTACTTTCAAGATTCAAAACTAAAACAAAAATAGTATGGTTTAACTTAAGCTAACCATACTGTTTTTGAGTGATGTTTAGTTTTTAGAGAACCCGAGTAAATCTATTGAATCATCTGGTGTAAATAATTCCTTCGAATAATTAAGTAATAAATGAACTGTACAAATATAAAACTTGTGAATATCAGAATGGAGTTTCCTGTAACAGGTAAATCTACCCCTGCTTTGCGCTGTACTAAATATTGTAATGCCATAAAGGCTACACTACTATGAATAATTGCAACGATAATAGGAATAAAACATAATATGCTAAGTTGCTGCGTCACAATTCTTTTTAATTCTTTTTGAGTTAATCCTAATTTAGAAAGCATTTCATATTGTTTTTTGTCCCGCTCTAAATCAGTAAATAGACGGAAATATAAAAAGCTTATTGCAAACACAAAGAATACAATCCCCACTAGCACACTGATAGTAGCTAGTATTGCATTAAATCGTTTACTTTCCATCCAATCTAAATATAACGAATGAAAATTGTAAAACACCTTTCCTTTTTGAGTATCAGAATCGATTATTTTCGTAATCTTTTTAGAAATTTCTTCTGTATCAGTCCAATTTTGAATTAAATAACCGTAATTCGTATACCCATCTGCTGTATTTTCTTGTAATTGTGATGTACTTTTTAATTTTTCGTAAACTGAATCAGCAACAACAACGTAAACTCCATATGTCGGTCTCATTTTATTATTTAACAATAACTTCGAGTTAGAAAGATGAACATGCGTATCTCCTTCTTTTATTATAGAGGCTTCTTTCTTTAATTCATTCTCAGATTGTTGTTTCATTCTATTTTTAGATGGGAGAATCAAACTATCCTGTTCATTCTTTAAAGTTTCTGTGGGATACCCCAGTATTTTCGCTGTTGCATTAAAATCAGTAAGCTTCATAACCTCAAACCTACTATGTGTTGCAATAATGGTATGAGACGCTAATTTATATGAAAATCCAGCAGCATTTAATTGCTTTTCTATCTCAGAAACATGAGATTTTTCTGAAACATTTCCTTTATAGGATGTATAAGTAAATGCATAAGGACTTTGAGCTAATTCTAATTGTCTACTACCTATAGCAAGACAAACACCAATAGATGTAAAAGTAACTGTTGATAGAATCGCGACTATAAATAGTGTTTTTGCATTATCTGTTATTCGATACGATAATTCTGATATGGTTAACAGATTCGTCTTCTTAAAAAATATGTGCTCACGCTTTTGTAATGTTTTAATCAGATAAAAACTAAGCTGCGTAAATAAAAAGTAGGTTCCTAATACACTAAAGAATACACAAGCTAACAGAGCATAAATATAGTGATTTCCTGTTTTCAACGCAGTATCTAGATAAAATGCTGCAGCATAACCAATACTAATAAACAAAATCGCGAATATAGCTAACCATTTAGATACTTTTGGTTCTGGCTTTGGTTTTTCTTCTGATTTCATCAATTCAATTACCTGAGTTAGTTTAATTATTCTTGTAGTAAAGAACGAAACCAATAAAAATAACAACAAGAATGAAATACTTGTCACAAGAATTGCCTTTGTTGGAAAATAGAATGGCAATCCTCCTTTTAAAACAAATATAGATGCACTTACTAATAAGATAAACTTCCCAAAAATAAGCCCAATTCCAATTCCTACAATAATTGAACTACTCCCAATTAACATATTTTCAATGAAAATTAACTGTTTTAATTGGAAATTCGTCATGCCATGAAGTGTTAAGATACCAAATTCCCGTTTTCTCGTCTTCAAGAATGTGCCAACAGAATATAAAATAAAGAAAAAAGAAAAAAATATAATTAAATATTGAGCAATTTTAAATCCTTGTGTACCCAAACCAATCATAGATTCACTTGTTGCTCCAAGCTTTCCACTAAATTGGGGATGAAATGCAAGTAACTCAAACGTGAAAAAAACCATTACAGTAAAAATACTGCTCAGAAAATATCCTAGATATAATCGCTTATTACGAATGACATTATTCCAGGCCAATTGACGAAAACTCATTCTCGGTTCCTCCTAATAGAGACAATTCATCCATAATTTTCTTATAAAAAATTAAGCGATTATCTTCACATTTAATCTCGTTATAAAGCATTCCATCTTTAATAAATACTACTCGATCACAGTAACTGGAAACCAATGGATCATGTGTTACTAACACCATAGTTGTTTGGTGCTCCTTATTTAATTTTACTAATAATTGCATTACATCATTTGCAGCTTTTGAATCCAAATTCCCTGTCGGCTCATCTGCAAGAACTAATTGTGGAGAATGGATTAATGCACGAGCAATTGCTGTCCGTTGAGCTTGTCCTCCAGAAATTTCATATAGGCGTTTATGTAAAATCTTTTCTATACCCAATTGTATAGAAATTGATTCTACTCGTTTGTTCATTTCTGACAGATTTACGTTTTCTAATGTAAGTGGAAGAACGATATTTTCTTTCACTGTTAATGTATTCAGAAGGTTAAACGATTGAAAAATAAATCCCAATTCACGACGTCGAAATAATGCTAATTCATCAGTAGGCAATCGATGAGGGATTTTTTCATTAATTAATATTTCTCCTGAAGTTGGAGTATCAATAGTGGAAATCATATTGAGCAGAGTTGTTTTTCCACTTCCTGATGGCCCCATAATTCCTACAAACTCGCCCTTATTTATTTTTAAATTAATATTTGTAAGTGCTTCATATGATACCTTCCCAGTATAAGTTTTATTTAATTCACGAACCTTTAATGTTTCCATCTAGTAAGTCTCCTTTATCTTCGACCTTTTCAAAATAAGTGTAATGCACATACTTTCTTTTTCATATTGAATAACCTTTCATTTATCTGACAGCTTTGTAATGTTTCTGAAAATAAGGAATGTAAAGAATAATATATATCTCCTATGCGATTCTATAGTTGAATAATCAGAGTTTTGATACAAGCCTCCATTGTATGTGTCCAGAAAATTGTACCTTTTGGGACGTGGTGTAGAGAATTTACTAAAAGATTATTTGATTAATATAGATGTATCTCTGCAATATATACTCTTGAACTGTTATAAAATGAAAAATGAATTATCAAAGATTCAATAAATTTTATAATATTATTTACAAATGCGTCATCGCATGTTATTATTTAGAAAAATACATGCGATGACGCATTTTTAGGGGGGTTTAGATGGATCTAGATAAAGTAATTGGAGTTGAAGAGGCAGCGGTTCTATGGGGATTATCACCTGGATATATAAAAAACCTTTGTGCAAAGAGTGAAGTAGTATCGAAAAAAATTGGAAAAACGTGGGTTATAGATGCTACACAAAACCATCCAGCTTTATGTTTATACATCAAGAATATTCAAGGAGCTCCATTTGTAAAGGAAGTATGTATAAGCGGAAAATCTAAAAATGTCGCTATTCAGTACGTTGATTCTTTTGATGAATATGTCACATTAAATAAAAATCCAGGTAATGACGCTAAAACATATGAAGAATACTTCGGAACGGGTGACAGGATTAATAAAATACTTACTCAAGAAAGCGCCCGTCTATTACGTCAATTTTCATTTTTGGAAAATGTCTTAATTAATATTCCATTTAAGGGGATAGTTCATGAAATCGAATTGAACCGAGATAAACTGAACAACTATTTGGGATACAAAATAGAAGATTTAAGTATACAAGATAGAACGTGGCATCAAGATTTTTTAGAAAAACATGCATATCCCAAAGAAGGTAGAGCTAGATTAATAAATGAATTTGTGAAAATTAAATAATTTTTAAATTATTTAATTGTTACAAGTTGTACCTTAGAGGGTTTTTCAGTCAGTGGAAAGATATAATGAATGATTTGAATCCTCAAGCTAGTAAGGGTAATGAGAAAGAGTTCAAAAAACATGTTGAAGACGGTACAATAACAAATTTCCTCAATTAAGATATTTAGTTTCTTTTAAAGATCTATTGTAGGTTCTTTACAATGAAACACAAAAAGAACTTGTAGGAATCCCTACAAGTTCTTTTTTAGATAATGTAAAAAGTTGAAACAAACTATCTCATAATTTGAATCGGAGCAAACACTATAACCACGGGTTAATTTTATTATATACCAAATCTTAACATATACACTTTTTATATTTGAAAATTATGTGAATTAAGAAAATAAGATATTACAACGAGTTTTTGATTCCTAAAAATTCCAATTTTTCATTTCATACAAAACATTTTAAATCAATATCTATATCATAATAAATTATAAATAATATAGGTATAGGCAAATAGAGAAGAATATATAGGATTCTTACAGAAAGACAGATACCTATATATAATACTAATTTACTCATACAAAATGTTCATATATTTATGTGTAACTATCAAACTTAAGGATAGAGACTGTTAACTATCTCTATTTCTACAAAAAAATATCATTTTAGATGTACAAACCCTTTATTTAATTGGTACACGAAATGTGTAGTGAAAAAACTAAAGAAAGGATTTTCTCATATGAAATTGAAATCTAAAAAGACGGTACAAGAAAATGGTATTAAGACTATAGCTGAACGAGAACTTGATATTCCTATTGTAGAAATCTCTGGTTTAATACTACAAATCGTAAAAAAATACCTGGAGCTATAGTCTCAGGTATTTTTTTGTTCGTTGTGTTCGTTTGTTTTGTTACCCCTTATCATCCCTTAACAACAAATATGACACTAAACCGATCACGGCAGCGCCTACGATAATTGTTATAAACTTAATCAAACTTATTTATCCTTACATTATTTATTTCTTTGCTTCCATACCCCATGCTCTTTACGATAAATATCCTTTCCATTCATGAAGTCAGCTGTATTACCAGGCATGCTATATTTTTTGTTGTTTTTCTTAGCCTTCTTCTTCAGCCTCTTTTCTTCTTGAACAGCTTACAAATCCGCCTTCCACTGTTTCAACAAATCCTTTTCACGTCGCATCGAATTTGTACCTCTTGGATTAAAATATGAACCAAATAACTAGATTCTACCTATTTATATAGATAACCTTTAATCAAAATTTCCATTTTGTTCAAATTTAAAAGAGCACCCATGCCGTGGGTGCTCTTAATGTGATAAGGAGTTTTCTATTAGTATTAAATGAGACACGAAAAACTTGTCCCACAATTCAATATATGCATGTCCTTATCAAAAGGTGCAATAAAAAAGAGTACCCGCCTTTAGGTACTCTTCAACAAATAAGTATGACGCTCCAAGTTTCAACTCATATGATAGCTCGTCCTACAATTCATCATATGCTTGTCTTATTAAAACGTTCACTGGTTTAATGTGTAATTTCTATATAACAAAGGAAAAAGAACCCTTTATGGATGCTTTCACCTTTATTTCAAATAACCGAAACTATCAAAAGAATATTCTTTCCCATCAATCACAAGAGTTTCAGATGTCGCTAGACCGTAATCTCCAGGAACCCAGTACATCCACTTTTCGGCATTAGCCGACCATTCCCAACCAGATTTCTGAACTAGTTTTCCATCGCCAGCAAACAAATACCATCTATCATCTAGCCTCTTCCAACCATCTTGTGACGTAATACCATCACCAGCGTAAATCATGCTATGATAATTAATGAAATACCAATAGCCGTCCTGACCTTTTACCCAACCATATAGTATTGGAATCTGAGTATTTTTATTGATAAACTGCCAATTACCTGATGAATGTTGTTCCCAGTAACCATCTTTACCTGCGTAATATTTCAAAAACCCAGCAGCAGAAACAGTAGTAGTAGTAATAAAAGCATTAAAAACAAAAGCTATAGATAATATTGCTACCATAATTTTTTTCATAATTACTCCTCCCCTTAATATATTTTACACATCGAATATTATACTATCCTAATTTTTGATTGTACACTAAATTCTGATATATTAGTAAAAAAGCCCCATCACTCCAACTAATAACCTAAGTGGAACTTGAGCCTTCGAAGTAATCAGGCGTATGGTGCGACTCGAACAGGTGTGGCGCAAAAGAATGAACTATATATTCGTGACTTAGGATGTTTTCGTTTACAAGATTTTAAGTCTATTCAAGATAAGCAAGGATATTATTTATCACGTCTTAAGTTACCAACTAAAATATATAGAAAAGAATTCGAAGCAGTCGTATTTAAAACAGAACCCGCTCAACTGAGGACGGTATATATACAAATTCATTTGGAAGAAAATCTCACAGATATGAGAAAAAAACAGTCTTTGATATTTTGGGCGTTGTGTACGAGTATACAACTTCTACTCATCAGGTAGCATGGTAAAAAAATTCAAACCCGTTAGGGTTTATTTGATATGCCTACTTTTATAACATCTATAAACGATAATAAAATACTACGTGAAAAGACCGCGTTTTATATAAAAATATACCTTAAGTTGATGGATGTGGGGTATCGCCACATCGCCATCTAGCTAAGCGTTTCAATAGATAATATGTTAGTGTTTTTCTTGATTTTTGATGCCTACATTAAAAACCTCACTGTGAATTATAATATTTTATAAGAGGAAATCATTTACATTGTAAACGCCTTCTTTTATAATGATAATGGGTCGGATGGTAAATGTGGTTATCAAGGTGTCTAGCGTAGGTGGGGTTGATACCATCCATATTTTATTAATATTTACAATTCATTATATTCCTTATTATTTTATATCTTATTATTGATATATTGTATTTGCAGGATGAGTTGTTCTCTCGGTTTATTCTAGAAACTAAAATTCCACTCTTATTATATAAGAATTACTAATCTAAGGGAAAATGAGAAATATGCAGTTTTCTCTTAAATTAGTAATAATTTAAAATTGGTGATATTTAAAGATTCAATACATTAATTTGTACTAATTTACTATCAGGTTAAAAAGTAACAATAATAACAAAATACCATCCATTATAAGACATAATTTTACATGTTTTTTAAATGTAATTATTTACATTTAATTAAAAAAATTGTAATATTATACAGGATATTCACTCTGATTTATTTTGATTTATTAAGGAGTGTGGGCTAATGAGTTAGGATGATATATATGTATCTGCATAAATTTTTTTAAGTTCATTAATTGTAAATAAGGTTAATTAGTATTCTTAAGATTTTAGATTTAATTTTACGAATATTATAAATAATTACATATTTATTGCAGTTTGGTTTTTACAACGGTGTTTAATCATCTGTTTATACAAATCTACTATATAAAAATACCTATACGAGGGAATGAAAATATGAAAAAACAAATTGCAGCAATTACACTAGCAACGACTTTGGGATTAGGTATTCAGCCAATTGTAAGTTCAGCCGAAACCGCTCAAAATACGCAAGCAGCTCAACAAAGTGGCTGGGTACAAGAGGCGACTGGAAAATGGTTCTTCTATGAAAACGGTGCGAAAAAGACAGGCTGGCTTGCATTAGAAAACAAATGGTATTATCTTGATCCGAATGCCGGTGGAGAAATGAAAACCGGTTGGGCCCAAGTAAATGGAAAGTACTATTATCTTGATCCAGCGACAAATGGTTCAATGAAAACAGGTTGGTTCCAAGAGAATGGAAAGTACTATTATCTTGATCCAGCGACAGATGGTTCAATGAAAACAGGTTGGTTCCAAGAGAATGGAAACTGGTACTACCTAAATGCTAATGATGGTGGTGCCATGAAAACAGGCTGGGAAAAAGTGGATGAGAAATGGTACTACTTGGATGGTAATAATGGCGGAGCGATGAAAACAGGTTGGCTCCAAGAGAATGGAAACTGGTACTACCTAAATGCCAATGATGGTGGTGCCATGAAAATAGGCTGGGAAAAAGTAGACGGAAAATGGTATTACTTAGATGGCAATGCTGGTGGAGCCATGGTGAGTGGATGGAATAAAGTAGATGGGAAAATGAGTTATTTTAAAGAGAATGGGGAATGGATTGAAAATACTCGTGAACTACAAGTAACGTCTACAGCATATACAAATGATCCAGCAGAAAATGGTTATAAACCTGGACAACATGTATATACAAAAATGGGAGATGATTTAACTGCTAATCCCAACTTGAAAGTTATTGCTGTGGATCCTTCAGTTATTCCACTTGGATCAAAAGTTTACGTCGAAGGTTATGGAATAGCTGAAGCTAGAGATACAGGTGGCGCTATTAGAGGTAATAAAATAGATGTATTTATTCCTTCAAAACAAGAAGCAAGTAATTGGGGAAGAAAAACAGTTAAAATATATGTATTACCTAAAACTAATTTATCAATATATCTATTTATAAATCTAGGAGGTTATTAAAATTATGAAAAAACAAATTGCAGCAATTACATTAGCAACGACTTTGGGATTAAGTATTCAGCCGATTTTGAGTTCAGCTGAAGCAACTCAAAATACACAAGCAGCTCAACAAAGTGGTTGGGTACAAGAGGAAAACGGAAAATGGTTTTTCTATGAAAATGGTGCCAAAAAAACAGGCTGGCTTGCATTAGAAAATAAATGGTATTATCTTGATCCGAATGCCGGTGGAGAAATGAAAACCGGTTGGGCCCAAGTAAATGGAAAGTACTATTATCTTGATCCAGCGACAAATGGTTCAATGAAAACCGGTTGGTTCCAAGAGAATGGAAAGTACTATTATCTTGATCCAGCGACAGATGGTTCAATGAAAACCGGTTGGTTCCAAGAGAATGGAAACTGGTACTACCTAAATGCTAATGATGGTGGTGCCATGAAAATAGGCTGGGAAAAAGTAGATGAAAAATGGTACTACTTGGATGGTAATAATGGCGGAGCTATGAAAACCGGTTGGTTCCAAGAGAATGGAAACTGGTACTACCTAAATGCCAATGATGGCGGTGCCATGAAAATAGGCTGGGAAAAAGTAGACGGAAACTGGTACTACTTGGATGGTGATAAAGGCGGAGCTATGAAGACAGGTTGGTTCCAAGAAGGAAATGCATGGTACTACTTAGATGCGAATAAAGGCGGAGCTATGGTAACCGGACAAGCTACTATAGAAGGAAAGACTTATACATTTGCTGCGGATGGTAAATGGATTGAGTCGGAATCTTCAGGTGTCGTTGATTTAGCATCAAAACAATTAGGCAAACCATATGTATTTGGAAACTCTGGTCCAAATTCCTTTGACTGTAGTGGTCTTATCTATTATGTGTTCAAAAATAATGGATACAATATTGGAAGAACAAGCGTTGCTGGATACTGGGGAATGGTTACTAAAATAAGTAGTCCTCAGCCAGGTGATTTAGTATTCTTACAAAACACATATAAGGCCGGTCCATCACATATGGGAATTTATTTAGGTAATGGTGAGTTTATTCATGCTGCAGATGAAAAAACAGGTGTAACAAAAGGTAATGTAAATAGCCAATATAATAAAGAGCATTTTCTTGGATATGGTAGATTTACAAAATAATGAAGTGTCCCTATAAAAAACGCCTTCAAATTAGAAGGCGTTTTTCTCTTGTAAATATTGATAATACCTTTTTAAGGATATCGTAGTTTTAAAGCCGATGTTTTTATAAAAACGGCATATCAAATTATAGAATAAGAAGCTATTTTGATCAAAAAAGAATAAAACAGTGCAACTATATTTAGGGGTAGGACGCATATTTTAACTTTTTATACGCTAAGGGATTCTCAAAACTCCATAACGCGAGTTAAATTGAGAATTTGATTTAAGGATGAGTTTTGAGGCACTATTTAAGCTTTTTTCAGCACCTTTTACATTGAAGCTTATAATTTTATTGCTTATAATCAACCGCTTGAATGGGGCAGTGTAGCAATATTACCAGATGGGAAAATAGTCCATGCCGATGAGAAGAAAATGGTCACTATTACCAAAGATGGTTATAAAATAGAGGATAGTCCTACTTCCAGGACTCTGATTTTTGTTGAAAGTTTCAATAAGGGACAAAAGTTATATACACTAGGTCTATCGAAAGAATATTTTGAAAAAATCAAAGGTTATGGTTATTCTTTGGATGCTAAAGTCAAGTCATCTTATCGTTGGGATTTAATTTCTCAAGATTTAGTAGGTAAAAACCAAGGAATGAGTTTGGCTCATACAGTAAGACATGGAATGTCTCATGAAGTGCAAGTAGGATTATCCTATACGGGGTCACCATATCAAAAAAAGAAAATTGTACGTTTAGACATAATTTAGACATATTTTATCCGGTTCCCTGTACGTTAAGGAATTAGTTTGTATATTTGAGGAGATGTACGAGACAGATGTGAATTTAGGGGAATCCAATATTTTCTATTCAAATATGATAGAATGGAAATATATACAAAACGGAGGGAAAACAAATGAACTCAAACACAAAACAGTTTATTAATGATATCCAGCAAAGAAAGAACAATTATTTAGAAAATGTATTAATAGCAATACAACACCCTAAAAAAGAACAATCTGAACAGGTCATTCAAAATATAGTAGAGAAGATGGATATGATGATTAGTCTAGTTACCACGTACATGAGGATTGAATCAGGATCTACGGAAGAATTAAAAGAACTTCAGAAAGAAATTATTCATACTCAAGCATATATTCAAAAACGAAAAATTGAAGAAACACAGAGATAAAACCCTATGTTTTTATTGGGTCGTCTATGACGCCAATCTGTTAATAATTAAATTAGATGTAATTTAATTATTGTTTTGGCATAATCCATACAATTTGTTGAATGCGTACAATATATGGCACCGTATCTTCAATGAGTAAATGATCTGGTTTCACATCTTTTAACTTTCCTCTTACATTACCTCTTACAGTTTCAATAACCACATGTTTACCAATTACTGATTGTAATGTCTGATATACGTAGGGATTGGGTGCACTTACCATATGTTGTTCGCTCAAGTCATTTCCTTCCGAATAACTCATTCTATAAGACTCCTTTCTAACTTGCATTCTTTCTCCCAATATATGATATAAATCTTATAAATAGCTAGAAGGATAATTCATTATAGGAATGGAAATAACATTTTAATAAGATACGGTTTCTATTTCTAAATTGCTAAAAAATTATTTATATAAAGTTACTTTTACTAGTTAATAGGTGATGATATATGGATATTTTGAATGTACATTCAGGTTGTTCTTTTCAAGATATGTGTCATTTTAAATACGCCCTTTGTTAGCATACTGCTCATACTTTTTCTGAGATTCTTTCGTAATACGTACGTTAAGTAAAATTGCTAACAATAAAAACACTCCATATTTTCCTCCTGTAGGGGTACGGAAACAATTCTGGGTATGAGGGGCCACTCTGGAATTTAATAACAAAATAAAAAAGAACTCTATTCAATTTGGGGTCCCGCCAACCAAATGACTTCGCTAGGAAATTGCTACTCGCATATGTATTAAAAAGAAATGGAATGTAGTTTCAGTGAAAGTTGATATAAATAAAAAAGAAGCTAACGAAAACATTAAGGAATTAGCTACCGAAGCTAATGAGTGTGTTGATGCGTTAGAACGATTAGAAAAGGGACTAGGAAGATTCTTTGTTTCTCCCATCCTCTTTAGAGCCGTCACTTCGGCGATGGCTTTTTGTTCATTTGAATAAAAGGGTAATTATGTTTTCTGTTGAATGAATAGATTAGGAAGGTGGAGAAATTATGCAATATGAAGAGATGTTGAAAGAATTAGCGGTAGGGGGAATATATACCGAAAAACAAATTTCTAATTTGTTATGCAATAATAGAAAAGATTTAACTATTTTATGCGAATCCGTAATAAATTTCGGTGAATCTGAAACTGAAAGATTTAAAGTGATGGGTAAATACGAAATATATGTTCATAATAATCAAGGTTACTCTTATCATGCACCATCAAAAAAGACATTAGTTTATATTATAGAAAAGATTTAGAAGCATCCAAAACGTTTTTTTTTCTTTGTTATATAGAAATTACACATTAATTGACAAAATGGACATTTGATAAGGTTATAACATGTATATGGGAATTACTGTATTAGGCGCTGTTGTGATTGGTTTAGCGTCTTATTTGTTATAAAGGGGATCCCGCCAACCAAATGACATAAAACGCACGCTAAGACATTTTTTTGGAAGTTGGAGGTAAGTTCATTATAATCTGAGAGTAATAGGGATCCTAGTTACATGTTGCAAAAATCAACATATATGCAACACTCTTCTTAAGCTTGATTTTTATAGCGTCACAATGTTGCATATATTATGTTGCAAATTAAAACCCAAAAATGATACGATATTTGTAGCAAAATAGATTTATGAAACGTTAAGAGAACAAAGAAATGAGCTAAAAATTCATAAATAAATGTAGAGATATAAAATTTTCGTTAGTATGCAATAATGCATGTTCATTCAGCGAAAAAATCTGGTAAAATCTAAGCACCTGTTCTATTTTTTCAGTTATCTTGGAAACCTTACTTCTTATTTACCCAAATGGGAGGCGCTTTATCGCGTCTTTTTTTTATTTTCAAAAGGATCGGCTCAATTTCTTCTTAGATCCGTATTTTAATTTAAATGTGATACGATAGTTGTATATAGACAACAATGGGAGGCAGCAAGTATTAGAAGATAAGTAGATAAAATTAGGTGGTGCATTTCATGTTTAACTTACAAGAAGATATGTATGAACAATTGAAAGAGAAAAAAGGGGAAGTTACTGTGTTTTTAAAGAATGGCGTTCCAGTACGTGGGCAGATCCTTGCAATGGATAAATTCACCGTTCTTATGATTGCTCATGGTAAGCAACAACTAGTCTACAAGCAAGCTATTTCCACAATTCTTAAGTAATTCTTTTTCCTTTTTTCGAGAGAAGGGGAAAAACACAAAAAAATAGAAGATTGAAATCAATCTTCTTTAAAAAGGAATAGATGACAGATTACTACTCCAGCTCTTAATCAATTATAAATAAGCGCATATAAATATTCAATCCGTTCTGAATTTTCTCAATATATTTATCTTATTTTAAATTATAATATAAGTAATTCTTTTTATTATTATATATTTGTTCTTTCCTGTTGCAGAATCCTTATTATAAGGATTCTTTTTTTGTATTAAAAATCTACAAAGAAAAAAGATAAGATCGGGAACACAATCTTATCTTTAGCACAAGGAGTACAGAAAAGGAATAACCATCATATTTTTATAATACTTCAATTTTTGTTAATTTCGAATATTAAAACCATAATTGATAAGTATATCTATATTGAGAAATTTATTACAAAATTAGCTATAAATGATTCAAGAAGCGAAAGTAAACTTTTACCCATTAGTTCACATTCAAACTACCGAAAACATTGACTTTACCCCAATCCGCCTAATACCCTCAAAATCAACAAGAAAAGTATACATTCAAAACATTGTAAATAAGGCGTACCGCCAAATATAAAACATATCCATAGGGAAGCGTGTAGCACCTTGCTATAATAATGTTGGAACTATTTCCTAATTATTGATGAAGGAGCTTAGACATGGAAAAGATTAATAGAATATTAAGTGATTTTGCTAAGGTTAATGAATATGATGGCGTAGGTAATGATTATAGACTATATCTTTTATCAGAAAATACAAAAGAAGATATATGTGAGCTTATAAAAAAGGATATAAAAGCTACTAGTGACGACACAATAGAACTTATACAGTTGAATGAATGGCAGCAGGATTTCCTTTCTTGTGAATTCCCTGACGGTGAGGAGTATTGGTTCGGAACAATACCCAGTGGATATGATTTGAAAGGATTAACACCGAAGGAGTTTATAATAGAACAGTTATTGAATACATTTGAACAAGGGATTGGAGCAGTTTATTGGGTAAAATTAGATATAGGAGCCTATTATGCTTGTAGTTATGAAGAATATGTCTTCGTAACCAATAAGGGAATTTATTATCTTTCTATGCAAGTACATGATTAAAAAGAAATTGTGTACAGTTAGACATAATTTAGGATATCTTTTACCCGGTTCTTTGTATGATAAGGAACTGTTGGTTTGAAATAAAGTCACGATGTTTTGAAAAAAGATGTGATGTTTATAATAAAGTCGCGACGTTTTGAAAAAAGTTGTTGTTAAAGATGGTTTGAATTGGAATTTTACTCCATCTTTTCTTTTTAATTTTGTATAATGAAAATAACGATATTTATATATTTTTATATATTTTTATATTAAACAATTAAGCAGGAGGAATAAATAATATGTTAGATACACTAATAAATCATTTTAAAGATGTAAATTTAGTATGTTCACAATGTGGTAAAACAATTGAACGTGGTGAACGATTTGCAGTTTCTTTAGTATTATCCGAAGACAAAAATATGCCTGTTGGACAATTAGATAAAGTATTAGCTAAGATAGCAAACGAAATTTTATGTAGTAAATGTAAATAATACTGAACAGGGAGCTAATCTTCACTATTTGCTTGTCAAACTTAATAACAAAATTGAACTACTCACCACTTAGTTTAAATAATCAGGTCATAGATAATAGTCTATAATAATATTAAGGATTTTAAAAAAAGTAGGTGAAAATCAAATGTTAAATGAAGGTTTAGGTGGATCATTAATCACTTTTTCGGATTTATTTCTTGTTCACTGTCCTAGATGTAATAGCTGTTCTAGAATTTTTACTCCCAGCAATGCAAAAGGTCAGAATGAACCAAGGTATATAGGACACGAATCCAAGCGTTTAGTATGTAGTAAATGTGGGTTTATCAAAGATATACATCCAAAAAGAAGATGGGATAATCTGTGGGCATTTAGCCATGAACTATTTGATGAAAAACAAGGGATTGATTGGTACTTCGGTTTACCTTTATATCTTCAAACACAGTGTTGTGGACATAATATATGGTTTTTTAATTTCGAGCATCTTTGCCATATAGAAGATTATATTAAAAAACATGTAAGACCTTCTAAATTATATTATTTGAGTATTGAAAGTAGGCTGCCAACATGGATGAAACTTTCAAAAAATAGAGAAGAAGTACTTAAAACGATAGAAAAATTAAAACAAAAAGTTTAGCCTGCAATTTATTCTTGTTTTATTTTCTCTTCTCTTCCGATAACGATAATTATGTAAATGAGCTGTCCAAATGGGTAGCTTATTGTATTTTTTGCTTAGCGTGGGGTTATTCCAAAATGCTGGCGGTACCCCGTTTTACAAAACCTGTATCTTGTGCAAGTTGTTAAAGAATATGTGGAGATAGATATTGCTGTAGTTCTTCAGCGAACAAATGAAACTTATCCTGAAACGATAGATTCATACAAAAACGCCATCCTTTCTGTATATTTCTACAAAAAGAATAGCGTTTTTTTCATTTTTGTGAATACAAATTCGCTTTAGCTTGATGGTGATGTGCCGTTACTCTTATATAATTGGAAATATCCTAGGCTTCGGTAATTTGATGAAAGACTTTTGGAGCAAATCACCAAAAATCATGCAATTTTACATATACAAATAAAGGTAATGAGTATGCAGGATGTGATTGAATTATTTTAATATAATTTAATTGCGCTTTATTTTTTCTTATTAGCTAAATTAACTATCTTTTTAATATATATATCAACTTATAATGATTATAATTAATTGAATAAGATTGAATATAAATAAGATTAAATAGTAATTTTACCAGGATAATATTGCTAGTTGAACTAATGATTAATAGTAGAATTTTTAGATATATTCGACAAAATTCTACTATTTACGCATTAAAAATTTAATGTTTTAATAAAGGTGTAATTGGTAGGACCACTAAGAAAGGAGAAGATTATACGAATAAAAAGTGCAGTGAAGTAGCAAGTAACATTATGTCGGATTAATTTTCTCAATACTCAGTTAATTAAGTTTAGAAACAATCTAGAACTACAAAATTATCACATTTATAAAAAATAGCATTCTAAGTCTCTACATAGCAAAAATGATCTTATTTTATCCCGAGATAAAAGTATAAGCAATGTACAAGTATAATTTTATTTTTTGTAATTTTGTAGGATCTTATGAAATCGCTATCAAAAAATTCATGACAGGATTAATGATAGGAGCAACGACTCAATCTATCTGGGCTTCCTGCAAATGAAGCAGCTCCAGCTTTCAAATGAGTATCTATTCATTTGAAAGCTAATGAAAACATAAATAGTTGCAAGGCTAGATTTCATATAAATACAAATGAAACCTTTAAAATTTAGTCCAACTATTTTATCAACAAACACCAAATAATAGGAGGAATTACCATGAAAAAAACGTTAGTCGCAGGGTTATTAATTACTGCAGTATCTACAAGTTGCTTCTCACCTGTAAATACTTTTGCAGAAAGCAAAACAACTTATTCACAACTAACAAGTAGTACAAATCAAGTTGCTATGAATAGGTTATCAGATTCGATTAAGACATTAGGATCACAGACGCCATTAATTC
>Ga0102589_1002873_pt1 | contig 18864 bp, 18 predicted proteins | sample AraplaMF_Col_mLB_FD_76858 | JGI IMG/M metagenome (GOLD analysis project Ga0102589, IMG submission 76858) | Arabidopsis root microbial communities from the University of North Carolina, USA - plate scrape MF_Col_mLB | ecosystem: Host-associated > Plants > Roots > Endosphere | place: USA... | reverse complement strand
TCGCCTTCGGTGGCCCGGTGCCGCTGGCCCTGGCCTCGCCGCTGGAAGGCGCGCGCTGGCTGGCCCAGACGATGGCCCAGGTGGCCGACCTGCACGAGCAGGACCTGTTCCCGCATCACCTGATCCGGATGGACGACGCCAACCCGACCACCGTCGCCCAGGCCATCGCCGATTCGATGGGCCTGCGCGTGGGCGTGGTCCCGCAGGAGCAGATCGGGCCGCCGCATTTCCCCGCCGGCCACTGGCGCCGGTTCCGCGATGCCATGGCCGAGGAGTTCGCGCTGCTTGCGCCGGTGGCGCAGCGCCTGGGCTACCAGGCCGAATGAAGCAGGCCGAATAAAGTCGTATGGCAGTCCGGTGCGGGGGTGGCGTAGCCTGCGCGGACATTGCACCCGGGCCTGACCGGCCCGGCAAGGAGGACCCCCATGTACATCCGCAGTGACAGCTTCGAGCACCGCCAGCGCATCCCGGCCGAATTCGCCGCCGGCCAGCCCACCGCCGACGGCTTCGGGTTCGCGCCCAACCGCAACCCGCACCTGGCCTGGGGCGACGCGCCGGCCGGCACCAAGTCCTTCGTGCTGTTGTGCATCGATCCGGACGTACCGACCGAGCCGGAGATGGTTGGCAAGCCCGGCGTGCTGATCCCCTCCGAGCAGCCGCGTTGCGACTTCACCCACTGGGCGATGGTCGACATCCCCACCAGCGTCAGCCAGATCGTCGCCGGCAGTTGCAGTGATCGCGTCGTGCCGCACGGCAAGACGCATCCGGCCGGTCCGGCCGGCGCGCGCCAGGGCATGAACGACTACACCGGCTGGTTCGCCGAGGATGCTTCGCTGGCCGGCGACTGGTTCGGCTACGACGGCCCGTTCCCGCCGCCGAACGACCTGCGCCTGCACCGCTATTTCTTCCGCCTGTTCGCGCTCGACATCGACCACCTGCCGGTGCCGGACCGTTTCACCGCCGCACAGGTGCTCAAGGCCATGCATGGCCATGTCCTCGACGAAGTGGCGATCTACGGCACCTATTCGCTCAACAACGCCGTCAAGGATTGAACGTCAGGGACTGACTCCTCGCCCGCGCGCGCGGGCACTGCAGTCGCACGGGGAGTTGCGATGCAATACCAGGAAAAACTCGAGTCGCTGGTCGAGGCCGTGCAGCAGCTGTCGCTGGCACGCGACCTCGACAGCGTCGCCGCGATCGTGCGCGGTGCCGCGCGCACGCTGGCCGGTTCCGACGGTGCCTCGCTGGTGCTGCGCGATGCCGGCCAGTGCTATTACTTCGACGAAGACGCCATCTCGCCCCTGTGGAAAGGCCAGCGCTTCCCGCTGAGCCAGTGCATCAGTGGCTGGTGCATGCTCAACCGCACCGCGGTAGCGATCGAGGACATCTACGCCGACGACCGCATCCCGCACGCGGCCTATCGGCCAACGTTCGTGCGCAGCCTGCTGATGACACCGATCCGCACGCTCGAGCCGATCGGTGCGATCGGCAGCTACTGGGCGCAGCACCACGCGCCCAGCGCCGACGAGACGCACCTGCTGCAGACCCTGGCCAATGCCACCTCGGTCGCGCTGGAGAACATCCAGATCCATGCCGAACTGGAGCAGCGCGTGCTCGACCGCACCGAGGAGCTGGCGCTCACCAACCAGCTGCTGCGCGAGGAAATGCTCGAGCGCGAACGCGCCGAGCGCGAAGTGCGCCTGCTGTCGCTGACCGACGAACTCACCGGCCTGCACAACCGCCGCGGCTTCCAGGTGCTGGCGACGCAGGAGCTGGAAGTGGTGCGGCGCCTGCACCAGCCGTGCCGGCTGATCTTCATCGACCTCGATGGCCTCAAGCAGGTCAACGACCGCCACGGCCATGCCGCCGGTGACGTGATGATCCGCCAGGCCGCCGAGCTCATGCGCGTGGTGTTCAGCGAAGCCGACGTGCTCGCGCGCTGGGGTGGCGACGAGTTCGCCGTGCTCGCGCTCGATCCGATCGACGAGGCGACCGTGCGCCGCCGCGTCGAAGTCGGCCTCAAGCAGCTGGCGGCGCTGCATGCCAACCAGCCTTACGTGCTGTCGCTGAGCGTCGGCGTGATCGACCCGGCGGACACGCCAGGGGCCACGCTGTCGGAGCTGCTGATGCAGGCCGACGCGGCCATGTATGCGATCAAGGCCGGCAAGCAGTCGCGCGTGCCGGCCTGATTCATTTCAGGGCAATCGCCTACAGACGTTTGACCACGGGCAAGCCGAAACTCCTCATGGCTGCGGGCTGACCTTTGCGCCTACGCGGCCCATCAGGAACATCGGACTTCGGGGACGTGCCGTGTGGCTTCACCAGTTTCTGCATCGGCCATTGGGCGTGCTGGCATTGAGTCTTTGTGCGTGCAGCAGCGACGCCGTGGCAGGCTTTCAGGACTGCTCCGGGCCATTGCCGCACACGGTCAATATTCCCGCGGTATCGGTGCCGGCTGGTCTGCCAGTGGGACAGCCCATTCCGGGCGCCTCGGCGCTCTTCTCGGTAACGCTGACCTGTGTCAACAACACGCCGCGAGCCAACAGCCGCTGGTACCTGACCGAGAACGCAGGCTTGTCCTTCACCCTCGTCCCCGGGTTTGCCGATGTCTACACGGTGAGCGGGCTTCCTGCCGGGTTGGGGTTGCGCATGCGCCATCGCAACGGCAATGTCCTGGTCCCGATCAACTATCACGGGCGTACAAGCACGTTCGAGATCGAGACGGCCAATCCCGGGACCAATCTGCTCGCGGGTTCATTCGAGCTGGTCAGGACCGCGCCCAATGTCAGCGCTGCGAACGGCGTGGTGCGTCTGTTTGGCCACGTCGACAATCAGGTCTGGGCCAATCTCGGACAGGGCACCAGCCAGATCACTTTCAGTTTCTCCATCAGGCCCACTGCTGTCGCGACGTGTCGCGTCACCCGTCCCGACATCACGGTGAACCTGCCCACCGTAGGCGCGTCGGCGCTTGCAAATTTCGGCACCACGGCCGGCAGCACCGGCTTCGCCGTCAACCTGGACTGCGAAAGCAATGCCAGGCCGCAGCTGCACCTGACCGATGCCTCGAAGGTCAACAACGACACCACGACACTGTCCACCTCGGCCGCGTCCACGGCCAGCGGCGTCGGTGTCCAGGTGCTGTACGCATCCGTGCCGTTAAGGTTCGGGCCGGCGCCTCACATCTCTGTCGCCGGCGCGGTGGCGATCGACAACCGCACCGACCTGGGTCTGCGTTCGGGCAACGTGGTCATTCCTTTCCAGGCCCGCTACATCCGCACCGAAGCGGCGATTCGTCCAGGATCGGTGCAGGCACTGGCGTTGTTCACCCTGTCCTATCCATAGGCAAGGACGGTAGCCGCGGCGCCTGCCCGGCTACTTTGGCGAGGCCACGTTCTCCGACTCCACCACCATGTCGAGCACGTAGGCAATCGAGGAGCCGTCTGCCGGCGGGTTCTTGATCGTGTAGCGCTTCACGCGCACCACGTTGCGCACGCCGTCGGTGTGCTCGTAACCCTCGATGTCCTGGTACAGCGGCTGCCACTCGCCCGGCGTGCCGGTCTTGATGCCGCGATCGTCGTAGTGCAGTTCGCGCACCTGCAGGCACTGCTTGTTGGGGATCAGCGGGTGGCTGCACGGCTTGGTCTGCGCGGCGACCTCGAGGAAGGCGGTTTCGCCGGGCCCGCCGTAACGGGTTTCGGCCGTGGGCTCGCCACGGAACGTCAGCACTTCGCCATCGGCCGAGGTCAGCGCGAGCTGGTCGCCGTTGCGCAGGGCGACGGTCTGCGGCGCCTCCAGGCGCTTGCCGATGGCCTGGTCGAGCGCCATCAGCTTGGGATCGGTGCAGGCCATCAGCGTCGCGGCCATGCGCGCCACCTGCAGGCGGTCGCCGGTGAGCGTGTAGCCACCGCCCATGCGGTTGCAGGCATTGCTCACGCTGACACGACCGTCGCGGAAATCGAGCTGCAGCGGCTTGTCGGCGCGGGCGAACAGCGCGTCGATGCGCTGGCCCTTGGCGTCGACCGCCTGCTCGAGCTTCCAGTGCTGGCTGCCGAGCGCGGCGGCATCGATCGTGGTGCTTGCCGCCGGGGTGGCCGCCGGCGCCGTCGCTGCAGGGGGCGTTGCCGCCGTTGGCGTAGCCGCCTCCGGCGGTGTCGGCGCCTTGGCGCAGGCGGCGAGGGCCAGGGGCAGGGCAAGCAGCATCAGTCGGTTCATTGCGGTCTCCATTGCGGGTGCCAATGGAAACGCAGTGCGGCCTAAAACGGGGTGAAGACCCCCATCGCCGATTCAGGTACCGGTGGGCACCAGCAACAGCAGCGCCGCGCCCAGCACGAAACGGTAGATCGCGAACGCGGTGAAGCGATGGCTCTGGATGTAGTGCAACAGCCACTTCACCGCCACGAATGCGGTGATCGCCGAGGCGACGAACGCCACGGCCAGCGCGGTCCAGTCTTCGTTCGCGGCTTCGCCGTTGCCCAGCACGTGCATCAGTTCGTACGCGGTCGCCGCGAACATGGTCGGGATGCCGACCAGGAACGCGAACTCGGTCGCCGCCGCGCGCGAAGTCGTGCCGGCCAGCAGCGCGACAAAGATCGTCGCCGCCGAGCGCGAGGTGCCCGGGAACACGCCCGCCACCACCTGCGCGATGCCGACCAGGATCGCCACCGTCCAGGTGATGGCCGCGCGTTCGCCGAGCTTGGCGGCGCGCTTGGCGGCCAAATGCTCGGCCGCGATCATCCACACGCCACCGATCACCAGCGCCCACGCGATCGGCGTGACCTGGTCGGGCAGTTCGAAGCCGAGCTTCTTGACCACCAGGCCGAGCACCGCGGTCACGCCGAACGCGGCGGCGAGCTTGAAGGCGTAGTCGCGCGCCTGTGCCGGCGTCAGCGCCATGCCGGCCGGGCTGTGCTCGGCGCTGGCGCGGCGGCCGATGAAGCCCATCGCCAGGTCCCACAGCCGTTGCCGGTAGATCAGCACCACCGCGAGGATCGCGCCGGCCTGGATCGAGATGTTGAAAAGATCGCTGCGGTGCCCGAGCCAACGCTCGGCGATCAGCAGGTGGCCGGTGCTGGAGATCGGCAGGAACTCGGTGATGCCTTCGATGATGCCGAGCAGCAGCGCGGCGAGCAGATCAGTCATGCAGTGGGCCGTCGAAAATGTGTGGTGGCGGGGTTCGCGCGACGCGGCAGCATACCGGATCGGCGTTTGCACCCGGTTGAGGCATTGGCCCTTCCTGGTGCACCACAATGGTGCGATCTCGTGTCGGCGCTACCGGCGCCCTCTTCAAAATCAACCGCTTACGAGTCAGTAAAAGTTGGCACGGTCATTGCGTTCGTATAGACAAGTGCGGCCAACGCGGCCGACTTTTTCCCAATCCGTCATTCCCCTGTCCCGGAGTACCCATGTCGATCGAACACGTAGAAAAGCTGATCAAGGACCACAAGGTCGAGTTCGTCGACCTGCGCTTCGTCGACATGCGCGGCGTGCAGCACCACGTGACCTTCCCGAAGTCGATCGTCGAGCCGGCGCTGTTCGAAGACGGCAAGATGTTCGACGGTTCCTCGATCAGCGGCTGGAAGGGCATCAACGAGTCCGACATGGTCCTGCTGCCGGACGCCAGCACCGCGTTCCTGGACCCGTTTACCGCCGACCCGACGCTGGTGCTGACCTGCGACATCCTCGACCCGGCGACCATGCAGGCTTATTCGCGCGATCCGCGCGGCGTCGCCAAGCGCGCCGAGGCCTTCCTCAAGTCCAGCGGCATCGCCGACCAGGCCTTCTTCGGCCCGGAGCCGGAATTCTTCATCTTCGACTCGGTCCGCTTCGCCAATGAAATGGGCCACACCTTCTTCCACATCGACTCGGAAGAAGCGCACTGGAACTCCGGCCGCGAGTACGACGGTGGCAACACCGGCTACCGCCCGATGGTGAAGGGCGGCTACTTCCCGGTCGCACCGCTCGACTCGCTGCACGACCTGCGCGCCGAGATGTGCAAGACCCTGGAACTGGTCGGCATGGAAGTGGAAGTGCACCACCACGAAGTGGCCAACGCCGGCCAGTGCGAGATCGGCACCAAGTTCAACTCGCTGGTGAAGAAGGCCGACGAGCTGATGACCATGAAGTACGTCATCAAGAACGTCGCCCACCGCAACGGCAAGACCGCGACCTTCATGCCCAAGCCGATCGTCGGCGACAACGGCAGCGGCATGCACGTGCACCAGTCGCTGGCCAAGGGCGGCGTCAACCTGTTCACCGGTGACGGCTACGGCGGCCTGTCGCAGATGGCGCTGTGGTACATCGGCGGCATCTTCAAGCACGCCCGCGCGCTCAACGCCTTCACCAACTCGGGCACCAACAGCTACAAGCGCCTGGTGCCGGGCTATGAGGCCCCGGTGATGCTGGCCTACTCGGCCCGCAACCGTTCGGCCAGCTGCCGCATTCCGTTCGTGGCCAACCCGAAGGCACGCCGCATCGAGATCCGTTTCCCGGATCCGATCCAGTCGGGCTACCTGACCTTCGCCGCGCTGATGATGGCCGGCCTGGACGGCATCAAGAACCAGATCGACCCGGGCGCTCCGAGCGACAAGGACCTGTACGACCTGCCGCCGGAAGAAGAGAAGAACATCCCGACCGTGTGCCACAGCCTCGACCAGGCGCTGGAAGCACTCGACAAGGATCGCGACTTCCTCAAGGCCGGCGGCGTGTTCACCGACGACTTCATCGACGGCTACATCGCGCTGAAGATGCAGGAAGTGACGCGCTTCCGCGCCGCCACGCACCCGCTCGAATACCAGATGTACTACACCGTCTGATTGCTCCGCTCCCTCCCCTGCGAATGCAGGGGAGGGTTGGGGTGGGGTGCTTTTGCCCCTCTCCCGACCTGAGTTCAACCACCACCACGAGGTAACCCAAATCGACGGGCTGCGCCCGCCGCAAGGCGAAGTGCGTCCCAGTGATAGCGCGGGAGACGACACCAACGTCCGCGTTGCAAGAGCACGAAGCAATGACCGGGGAGGGGCCACCGCTTATGAGGAGCCTGCGTCATGTCGTCTCGAACCACTGCAAGCAAGACCTGCGCTGCAACCATCGTCTCCATCGCGCTTGTCGGGATGGGAATGGCCAACGCACACGCCGGCACGTCCGGCTCACTGGCACTGACCAGTGACTACCTTTTCCGCGGCATCTCGCAGAACAACCAGGAACCGGCCCTGCAGGGTGGCATCGAATATGCCGCCGACAGTGGCTTCTATATCGGCAGCTGGGGCAGCAACGTCAGCTGGCTGTCCGACACCAACGTCTCACCCGATTCCATCTCCAACAGCCTCGAGCTCGACTTCTACGGTGGCTACCGTGGCAAGTTCGGCGAGAGCGTGGGCTTCGACGTCGGCGCGTTGTACTACTGGTATCCCGGCGACTACCCCTCGGGCTTCAACAGCCCCGACACCGGCGAGCTCTATTTCGGCATCAGCGCCGGCGTGTTCGCCGCCAAGTACTCCTACGCCCTGACCGATCTGTTCGGCTACGCCGATTCGGACGGCAGCGGCTATCTCGATGCGGCAGTGAACTGGGAGTTCGTCCCGACCTGGACGCTCAACGCCCACGCCGGCAAGCAGTGGATCGAGAACAACGAGGACTTCGAGTACGTCGACTGGAAGCTCGGCGTCACCAAGTCCTTCGAAGGCGGCTTCGCCATCGCCCTGGCCTACCAGGACACCGACGCCGAGGAAGCGCTCTACACCAACCGCTACGGCAACTACCTCGGCGAAGACACCGTGGTGCTGACCCTGACCAAGACGTTCTGACAGTAGAGAGCCATCCAAACCCACGGAGCTGCGAGATGAAACTGATCACCGCGATCATCCGGCCGTTCAAGCTCGACGAGGTGCGCGAAGCGCTCACCGAAGTCGGCGTGTCCGGCATCACCGTTACCGAAGTAAAGGGTTTCGGCCGACAAAAGGGCCATACCGAGCTCTATCGCGGCGCCGAGTATGTCGTCGATTTCCTGCCCAAGCTCAAGGTCGAATGCGCGGTCGCCGAGTCGGTGCTCGAGGCGGCACTGGAAGCCCTGCAGACGGCCGCGCGCACGGGCAAGGTAGGTGACGGCAAGATTTTTGTTCAAGCCCTCGAGCACACGGTGCGCATCCGCACCGGCGAGCTCGATGACGATGCGTTGTGAGGAGGCCCGCCATGAACAACCGACTTCCTCACCTCACACCGGAGCCGTCATCCCCGCGCAGGCGGGGACCCAGCGACTGTGCTTCGTCAGATGCCACTACGGGGAGCAACAACGTGACACTACCCACGACACTGGGTTCCCGCCTTCGCGGGAATGACGACGTTCATGCACGCGAGCGCGGCCGCATGGTCGACGCCTTCCGCCTTCCGCGACTCCTCGCAGCCGTGGCCATGCTGGCAGCTCCCGGATTCGCCCTCGCGCAGGAAGCGGCAGCCGCGGCCGCACCGGTCGCCAACAAGGGCGATGTCGCCTGGTTGCTGGTGTGCTCGGCACTGGTGATCTTCATGACCCTGCCGGGGCTGGCGCTGTTCTACGGCGGCCTGGTGCGCAGCAAGAACGTCCTGTCGGTGCTGATCCAGTGCCTGCTGGTGTTCTCGCTGGTCGCCGTGTTGTGGGCGCTGTACGGCTACTCGCTGGCGTTCACCAGCGGCAACGCCTTCATCGGCGGCTGGGACCGACTGTTCGCCAAGGGCCTGGACGCCACCGCGATGGGCGCGACCTTCACCAAGGGCGTGTACATCCCGGAGCTGGTGTTCTTCGTGTTCCAGGGCGCGTTCGCCTGCATCACCTGCGCACTGATCGTCGGCGCGTTTGCCGAGCGGGTGAAGTTCGCCGGCGTCATGCTGTTCACGGTGCTGTGGTTCACCTTCGCCTACGCACCGATGGCGCACATGGTGTGGTTCTTCCCGGGCCCGGATGCGTTCACCGGCAACGATGCCGTGCCGGGCGTGCTGGCCCAGTCCGGCTTCCTGTTCGCCAAGGGCGCGCTCGACTTCGCCGGTGGCACGGTCGTGCACATCAACGCCGCGGTGGCCGGCCTGGTCGGCGCGTACGTGATCGGCAAGCGCGTGGGCTACGGACGTGAGGCGATCAAGCCGCACAACCTGACCCAGACCATGGTCGGCGCGTCGATCCTGTGGGTGGGCTGGTTCGGCTTCAACGCCGGTTCCGCACTGGAAGCCAATGCGGTCGCCGCCCAGGCCTTCGTCAACACCTTCCTCGCCACCGCCGCGGCGGTGCTGGGCTGGACGGCGCTGGAATGGGTCAGCAAGGGCAAGCCGTCGATGCTGGGTGCCGCTTCAGGCGCGGTCGCCGGCCTGGTCGCGATCACGCCGGCGGCGGGCTTCGTCGGCCTCTGCGGCGCGATGATCATCGGCGCACTTGCCGGTGCGGTGTGCCTGTGGGGCGTGAACGGACTCAAGCGCCTGCTCGGCGCCGACGACGCACTCGACGTGTTCGGCGTGCACGGCATCGGCGGCATCCTCGGCGCGCTGCTCACCGGCGTGTTCGCTTCGCCGGCGCTCGGCGGTTCGGGCATCTGGGACTACGTCACCGAGACCGCATTGCCGGAGTACTCCATCGCCTCGCAGGTCTGGATCCAGCTGCAGGGCGTGCTGGTGACGGTGGTGCTGTCGGGCGTGGTCGCCCTGCTGAGCTTCCTGATCGTGAAGTACACCGTCGGCCTGCGCGTGTCGGAAGAGTCCGAGCGCGAAGGCCTCGACATCACCTCGCACGGCGAATCGGCCTACGAGAACTGAGTAGCAAGCCCCTCTCCCGAACGGGAGAGGGGCACCATCACCATCAGGAGCACAAGCCCTCCCCTTCAAGGGGAGGGTTGGGAGGGGATGGGTGCCCGAGCACGACAACCTGTCGATCGCAAACCTCAAGCTCACCCCTTCCGCCGCCGCACCACCTCACTCACCACCGCAATCCCCACCGTCAGCCCCAGCATCGACAAAAACTGGAGCCGCGTCTCCGACCCCGACAGCAGCAACAGGAAGATCAGCCCCAGGATCGCCAGCGCGATCACCGTCAGGTACGGAAACCCGCGCATCCGGAACGGCAACCGCGTGCCCGCCCTGTCCGCGCGACGACGCAGGATCAACTGCGACACCAGCGAAATCGTCCACACCAGCAGGCAGGTCGAGCCGACCACGTTGAGCAGCACCGGCAGCACTTTGCCCGGATAGCGCAGCTCCATGGCGGTGGCGATGAAACCGAACACCACGCACGACAGCACCGCCGCCACCGGCACCTGGCTGCGGTTCACCCGCGCCAGCCAGCGCGGGGCTTCGCTACGCTCGGCCAGCGAGTGGATCATGCGCGAGGCGCCGTAGAGGTTGGCGTTGAGCGCCGACAGCAGCGCGATCACCGCGATCAGCGTGATGGCGGTCGCCGCGCCGGGGATCTTCGCCGCCTCCAGCACCGCCGCGAACGGCGACGACAGCGCCGGGCTCGTCCACGGCACCACCGCGATGATCACGCTCAGCGAGCCGATGTAGAACACCAGGATGCGCCACGCCACGGTGCGGATCGCACGGGCGATGCTGCGCTCGGGGTCCTGGGTCTCGGCCGCGGCCACCGCGACGATTTCGGTGCCGCCGAAGGCGAACACCACCACCAGCAGGGCCGCGCCGATCCCGGCCAGGCCCTTGGGCGCGAAACCGCCGTGGGCGGTGAAGTTCGACAGCCCCGGCGAGGCGACCTCGGGCAGCAGGCCCAGCAGCAGGGCGATGCCGATGAGGATGAAGGCGACGATCGCCACGACCTTGAGGATCGCGAACCAGAACTCGAACTCGCCGAAGTTCTTCACGCCCATCAGGTTGATGGCGGTGAAGAACAGCATGAAGGTCAGCGATGCCAGCGGCACCGACAACGATGGCCATACCGTGGCCAGCAGGCCCGCCGCACCGACCGACTCGGCCGCGATCACGATCACCAGCTGCGCCCACCACAACCAGCCCACCGTCGCGCCGGCGGTCGCGCCCATGGCATCGGCCGCGTACACCGAGAACGCGCCGCTGGCCGGCTTGGCCGCGCCCATTTCACCCAGCGCGTTCATGACGATGATCACCAGCGCGCCGGCAACCAGGTACGACACCAGCACCGCCGGTCCGGCGGCCTGCACGCCCACCCCCGAACCCAGGAACAGGCCGGCGCCGATCGCGCTGCCAAGGCCCATCATGATCAGCTGCCGTGGCTGCAGTGCGTGCTTGAGCTGGGTCGATGCTGCGGCTGGTGCGACAGGAGAGGCCATCTACGGATCCGGCAACGGGCGGGCCGCCACAATAACGTGTCCTGCCAGCGCAGCATTGGCCGGGCGCAACCTCTCACGGGGTTTTCACCGCGACGTCGTGAAGGTTCGTGGACCGATTCCACGCGAGCCTGGACATGCACCCCCGACCCGTCGCCCTCAACCTGGCCCTCTGCGCTGGCCTGATCTCGACGAGCATGGTCCTGCTCGCCGGCTGCGCAAGCCAGGCGCCCAAAGCGGCCAACGCCGCCGCCGAACCAGCGGCAGCCTCAACCGCCCCCGCCGCCGTCCCGGAAATCGCGCCGGGCATTCCCGCCGGCTACCTGCACAAGGAGCAGTACCTCGACAGCCTGGCGCTCGTGCCGGCGCCGCCGGCCAAGGGCTCGGCCGCGTTCGCTCACGATCAGGCCGTGCGCGAGGAAGCCATCACCCTGCGCGGCACGCCGCGCTGGCAGCAGGCGATCAGCGATGCCGACCTGCATTTCCCGCACGCGGCAGGCACGTTTGAATGCGCGCTGGGCATCCCGGTGTCGCAACAGGCGACGCCGCGCCTGTACCTGCTGCTCCAGCGCAGCATGGTCGACGCCGGCCTGTCGACCTACGGCGCCAAGAACCAGTACAACCGCACGCGGCCGTTCGCGCTCGCCAAGGAGGCCAGCTGCACGCCCGACGAAGAGGCCGCGCTGCGCAAGGACGGTTCCTATCCCTCCGGGCACACCACCATCGGCTGGGCGTGGGCGCTGATCCTCGCCGAGCTCGCACCCGACCGCGCCAACGCGATCCTCGCCCGCGGCCGCTCGTTCGGCGAGAGCCGCCTGATATGCAACGTCCACTGGCAGAGCGACATCCTCGAAGGCCGCTTCATGGGCGCCGGCACCGTCGCGCGCCTGCACGCCGACCCGACCTTCGAGGCCGACCTGGCCGCGGCGAAGGCGGAGATCGCGAGCGCGCGCAGCCAGGGCCTTGCCCCCGGTCGCGACTGCGCGGCCGAGGCAACCGCATTGCAACGCAAGCTCGAGCGCGTGCTGTAACCCATGGCAATTCGTCCCGACCAACCCCTGCAGGTCCTGGTGGTGGAAGACAGCCCCGAGTACGCCGTGATCGTGCGGCAGTGGCTCGAGGAAGGCGAACACGCGCAGGTGACGCTGGCGGTGGATGCGATCCAGGGCAGGGCGGCGATCGGGATGCGCAACTGGGACCTCGTGATCACCGACGTCGAGATGCCCGGCGGCAGTGGCCTGGAGCTGATCCAGGCGGTCAAGGCGGTGCACAAGTGGACCTGCGTGCTGGTGATGACCGGCGTGGTCAGCGCCGAGTACGCGCGCACCGCATTGCAGAACGACGCCGACGGCCTGCTGTTCAAGCCGTTCGCACGGGAAGAATTCCTCGAGCAGGTGCGCACGCTGAGCCAGCGCACGCGTCGGCGTCGCCAGCAGGAACGCTGCTCGGTGCTGGCGGTGGGCGCGCATCCGGACGACGTAGAGATCGGCTGCGGCGGCACCTTGTCGATGCACGCGGCGCGCCAGGATGAAGTGACCATCCTCACGCTCAGCCACGGTGCGCAGGGTGGCGACGCCCGCATCCGTGCGCGCGAAGCGCATGCCGCCGCCGGGCTGTTGCACGCCCACTTGATCCTCGGCGACCTGCAGGACACCCAGGTGCCCGAAGGCGGCGCCAGCATCGAGCTGATCCAGCAGGTGATCGCACAGGTCGATCCGACGCATGTCTACACGCACTCGCAGTACGACACCCACCAGGACCATCGCAACACCTATCGCGCCACGATGGTGGCCGCACGCGGTGTCGGCAAGGTGTACTGCTACCAGCCGCCCTCGGCGACGGTCGAGTTCCGCCCGGGGTTGTTCATCGACATCACCGATCACCTGCAGCACAAGCTCCAGGCCATCGACGCCTACAGCAGCCAGACCGCGCTGCGCGCTTACCTGGCGCCCGACCTGATCGTGGCCACGGCGCGCTACTGGGGGCGGTTCGCCGGCTATGTCATGGCCGAGCCACTGGAAGTGATACGACACAGTGCGCAGTGAAGCGCACGGAATTCACAGCGCCTCACGGCGCCGCCTGACCCTGTTGATTCACCCATTGGACGGCATCGCCAGCCAGCGAGTCGAGGCGATCGGCCAATGCCAGCGAACGTGCTTCCCGCTCGGCGACACGCGGCGCGCGCCACAGCGCGAACACGCGCTCGCATTGGTCCTGCAGGTCCTGGCTGGCAAGCAGCGCCAGCGTCGGCGTCAAACGATGCAGGTGCCGGCGCACTTCCGTTGCATCGTCGGCGAGGATGCACTCGCGCAACTGCCGAAGCAGCGCCGGTGCGGAACTGGCGAACGCATCGGCCACCAGGGGCACCAGCTGCTCATCGCCGAGCAGCCTGGCGGCAGCGGCAAGGTCGAGGTCGCCGTTACTGCCCATCGCTGCTACCGACATGGATCACCCCACCCGGCGGCGGCAGCGCCACGGCGATGACCTCGCCATTGCGGACCGGGCTGCCGGTCTCGACCTCGCGGAAGCGCAGCATCGCTTCGCTCGTTTCGGAAAATCCCTCGTGCAGTCCCAAAACGAAACCGCGCAGGAACTGGCCGTGGCCGAACACCACCACGCGGCCGCTGCACTGCCACAGGCGCTGGTGGAACCGGCGCAAGCGCCCGACGAACTGCGCGAACGACTCCGCGCCCGCCCCGTCGACGTACAGCGGGTCGGCGCGCTGCCAGTACTCGGCCACCATCGGCTTGCGCTCAGCCGGACTGGTGCGCTCCGCCCGTGCCGGCGCCAGGTAAGAAAATTCCTCGATCGGCCACGTCTCCACCGCGACGGTCGGATGTGCCCGGATCAGCGGCAAAGCGGTATCCAGCGTGCGCCGGAACGGCGACACCACGATCAGGTCCGGCGGCGACTGGCCGACGGCGAGGGCGACCTCGCGCGCCTGCTGTTCGCCGAGCGCGGTCAGGCGGATGTCGGCATGGTTGTCCGTGACCTCGCCGGCGTTCGCCGTGGTTTGCGCGTGCCTCACCAGCAGCACGCTCAGCGGCGGCACAGCGCCTGCCATTCCGATGGATCCAGGTACTTCTCGGTCCAGTAGCGGACCATGAGTATCTCCCTGAACTCCATGGGCCCCGGCGGCAGCGGCTTGCCCTGCAGGTCGTCCATCAGCAGCCGCGGCACGTCGACGCCGGCGGCAACGGTCAGCGGCAGGCTGCCCGGGAAGCGCGGATTGATCTCCAGCAGCTTGTAGCGCCCGTCGCTGGCCTGCTTGAACTGGACGTTGGCCACGAAGCGCACGCCAACGGCCAGGGCAATGGTGGTCGCGGACTCCATCAGCTCGGGCATGTGCACGGTGCGCGCGGTGATCGCGATGCCCGAGTCGGTGCGGATGCGTTCGCGCGGAACCGCCGCGACCAGTTCGCCGTGCTGGCTCACGTACACATCGACCGAGAACTCCGGGCCGGGCAGCAGTTCCTGCACCAGGTAAGACCCGTCCTGGGGCAACGCCGCCAGGTCTTCGCTGCTGCCGATCATGGCAATGCCGCGCGAACCCGATCCGGCGCGCGGTTTGGCGAAACAGGGGAACTTGGTGATCGTCGGCAGCGAGTCCGCCGTCAGTGCCACGCAATAGGGCACGGCCGGATTGCCCGACAGGTGCGACAGCAGCGCCCACTTGTCGCGGCAGCGGCGCAGTACCGGCGCCGGCGACAGCGGTACCCGCGTGCCAATGGCGGCGAACGCGGCGTCCGCCTCCGCCAGCGGTGCCAGCTCGGCGTCCACTGTGGAGATCAGCACTTCGATCGAATGCGCCCGGCACAGCTCGAGCAGCGCGGGAACCAGCGCGGGGTCCTCGCCGCCGGGAATCAGGAACCGCCTCGACGCCGGCACCAGGTAAAGGCCGGGCGAATCCGGGTCCATGTCGGCGAGGAACAGATCGTGGTCGTCGGCCAGCGATTTCCACACGCTGACCGCCGAGGGACCACCTGCACCGGTGATGAGCACTCGCATGATTTTCTATTCGGCAACCGCTGCGCGGAACGCTATCCGCTTGTTCGTGACGGTGATCTTCACGCGTTTCAGGTTCGCGGGGAGCACTCAGCGGTTGTGGTAAAGAGCAACGGTCATGAATGGGCGACTGCCCTCGGGTCGTGCGGAGGCCAACGCGCATGCAGGAAGTCTGGGTATGGGTGTGCGTGGTCGCTGTTTTCCTCGGCACCGCGCCACAGCTGGCGGCCTTGATCCAGTTCCTGCTGGTCGGCCTGCATGGCGTGCGCAACCATTACCCGCAGTGCGCGCCGGCGACACGCCGCGTGGCCGTGCTGATCCCGGCCTGGAACGAAGGGCTGGTCATCGACAACACCATCGAGCACATGATGTCGCTCGACTATCCGCGCGATGCATTGCGCGTGTACGTGATCGACGACGCCAGCACCGACCAGACCCCGCAGCTGGCCCAGGCCGCCGCGCTGCGCTATCCGGGCAACGTATTCCATCTGCGCCGGGAGAAGGGCGGGCAGGGCAAGGCGCACACGCTGAACTACGGCCTGGCGCACGTGCTGGGTGACGACTGGATGGAGGCGGTGCTGATCACCGACGCCGACGTGCAGTACTCGCGCGATGCCCTGACCAGGATGGTGCGCCACCTCGCTGACCCCAAGGTCGGCGCGATCACTGCGTACATCAAGGAAGGCAGCGATCCGGGCGGTTACGTCTCGCGTTCGATTGCCTTCGAGTACATCACCGCGCAGGCGGCTTCGCGCCGCGCGCAGAACGTGATGGGCGTGATGGCCTGCGTCGCCGGCGGCGCGCAGCTGCACTCGCGGGAAAATCTCATTGCCATCGGTGGCGCCATCGACACCTCGACCCTGGCCGAGGACACCTATACGACGTTCCTCACCGAGCTCAGCGGCCGGCGCGCCCTGTTCGACCCCAGCGCGGTGGTCTGGGCCGAAGAACCCGATGCACTCGTCAGCCTGTGGAAGCAGCGCCTGCGCTGGGCGCGCGGCAACCTGCAGCTGAGCTGGGCGTTCCGCCATGCCTGGTTCCGCCCGTTCTCGCATCGCGGCATCGGCGGCCTGGTGTTCGGGCTGATCTGGTTCGCGACCGTGCTGACGCCGATCCTGATGCTGATGGCGATGGTCGGCGGCCTGAGCCTGTTGTTCCTGAACCCGGCATGGGCATGGCGTGCCTTCCACGTGCTGTGGCTGACCAACGTCTTCGTCTACCTGTTCCAGTTGTTGATGTGCTTCGTCATCGACCCGCAGACGTCGAAGCGGGCCTGGCTGGAAGGCGCGCTGTTCCCGGGGCTGCTGTCGGTGGGCCTGATGGCGTGGTCGGTGTTCCCGCAGCGGCTGCAGCAACTGGTGCTGGCCTTCCCGTCGCCGGGCGAACAATGGGACTGGCACGCCGTGGTCATCCTGGCGCTGTACGCGTGGGTTGGCGCCTGCATGGCGGCTGCGTGGGCGCTGTATCGGCTCGAACGCGCTGGCGCACCGGCATGGCTGGTGCGTCCGTTACTGGCGCTGGTGGGCGTCGGCCCGGTGTTGTGCGCCGTCTCGCTGTCCGCCTACGTGCAGGAGCTGCGCGGGGCCGAGCGCAAGTGGGACAAGACGGTGAAGACAGGCAAGGTGAGGCAACTGGAATGAGCGACCTGAAGAACACGGTGAAGTCGACGGTGCAGACCGCCGCACAAGCCGCCGCGCAGAACCCGCTGCAAACCACCGCGACCGGGCTCCCGGCCGAATTCACGGCCAGCGTGCAGGCCGACATGCGCCGTGAGCGACGTCTCCTGTATGCGGAGCTCGTCATCCTCGCGCTGCTGCTGGGACTGGTCGGGCTGCGTTTCTGGATGGCGCAATGAACGCTGTGGTCCTTCCACTGCTGGCGGCACTGGCCGCGGCACCGACGGCCGCCGCGGCGACGTGCGAGCTCGACCAGGCGCAGCGGCTGATGGAGCAGCAGCCTCGGCCCGCTGCGCAGATCGATGCATTGCTCGGCCAGTGTCGCGCCGCGGGCAGCAACGACTACCGGGTAGACCTTTTGGCCGGCGTGCTCGCACGCGATGCAGGGCGGCTGGACGACGCCGTCGATGCACTGGCCCGCTCACACGCGCAGGCGCCGGGCGAGTTGGCGCCGACACTCGAGCTGGCCGTGACCCATGAGTTCCAGCAGCGCCCCGAGCAGGCCCGCGCGCTGTACCTGCAGGTCCTGCAGTCCGATCCCGCATCGCGGCCGGCACGCCTCGGCCTGGCCCGGGTCGCCCGCCAGCAATACCGCCCTGATGAAGCCGAAGCCATCTACCGCGAACTGCTGTCGGCCAATCCCGACGACCGGGAGGCGCAGACCGGCCTGGCGATGGTGGCACTGCAACAGCGTCGCTACGACGACGCCCGCGATCGCCTGCAGACCCTGCAGGCGGCCCATCCCGGCGACCCGGACGTGCAGGCCGGCCTCGCCGAACTCGCGACGGGATGGCGCTACCGACTCGACCTGGCCGCCGGACGCGAAGACCTGGCCCCGGGCGACTCGAACCGTGCCGTGGCGCAACTGGAGATCGCCGCCAATGCCAGGGACGCGTTCAACATCCGCTACGAGCACAACGATCGCGAGCTGCCTTCGCTCAATCCGCTCGATCCCAGCGTGCTGCCCTCCAACAGCGGCCGCATCGGCTGGTTGCGCCGTGTTCCGGGCCAGCACTTCTGGGAAGTCGCCTACGAGTACCGGCAATACGACACCGCCCAGGACACGCAGCGCATCGAGCTCAACCTCGGCCATCGCCTCGGCGGCAAGGTGCAGGGATTTGCCGGCGTCCGCCAACAGTTCGGCGCCACTTCGCAGGACGACCGCCTGTGGCATGCAGGCCTGAGCATCCCGACATCGCAACACACCTACGCCACGCTGGTCGGCTACTACTCGCAACCCGACATCGGCGACGACAGCATGTCCTACGTCGCCGACCTCACCTACGAGCGCGACCGCCTGCAACTCACCGGGGGCATCGGCTACGGCGTCGACCCGGACAACTTCATCACCCATGTCCGCGGCGTGTGGCCGTTGCCGAACCGGCAAGCCATCACCTTCGCCATCGAGCACCGCAGCCTCGGTGACGAAACCGAAGCACTGCTGGGTTGGCGCGTGGAATGGCAGTAGCGTGAACGTGCCGCCCGCCCCTCGCGAAGAATCCGCGTTCAGGACCCGCATGCGGCGCTGGTCCAGCCGTCTCGACCCTGCATTGCTGATGCTGCTGATCGGCCCCTTGATGATCTTCTTCGCCTGGGGCGTGACTTACAGCCAGCTTGCCAAGGACCGCAGTCGCGCCCTGATCGAGGGTTACCGCGAGGCCAACGGACTGAGCCGCTCGTTCGCCGAACAGACGTTGCACCGGATCGACGATATCGACCAGATGCTGCGCGTGGTTCGCGCGGCCTACCTGGCCCGCGGCAAGGACATCGACATCGATCGCCTGCTGCGCGACGCGGGCTTTCCGGAACAGCGGAGCATCGAAGTGGCGATCCTCGATGCCGCCAACCGTCTCGTCGCGGGCGAGGCGTCGGGCAGCCCCGACTGGCTTCCGGCGACCATTCCCGGCGGGACA
>Ga0102589_1002872_pt1 | contig 18865 bp, 15 predicted proteins | sample AraplaMF_Col_mLB_FD_76858 | JGI IMG/M metagenome (GOLD analysis project Ga0102589, IMG submission 76858) | Arabidopsis root microbial communities from the University of North Carolina, USA - plate scrape MF_Col_mLB | ecosystem: Host-associated > Plants > Roots > Endosphere | place: USA... | reverse complement strand
GAAGGCGGCCTTGTGCCGGCCGATGCCGGAGACCGAGAGCCCGCCCCAGCCCATGCCGTGATAGCCCTTGGCCCGGCCGATCAGCTTGGTCCGTCCGGCCTGGCCGCGAGCCTGATGGTAGGCACGGGCGATCTTCAGGGCGGTGTCGACCGCCTCGGAGCCGGAATTGACGAAGAAGACATGGTCGATGCCCTCCGGCGCGAAGTCGCAGAGCCGCGCGGCATAGGCCTGAGCATCGGGATGGCTCATCTTGAAGGAAGAGATGAAGTCGAGCCGGCCGGCGGCGGCGCGGATCGCCTCGGTGATCCTGGCCTGGCCGTGCCCGGCATTGACGCACCAGAGCCCGGCCATGCCGTCGAGCACGCGCCGCCCGCCCGGCGTGACGTAGTGCATGCCTTCCGCCCGCTCGAACAGCAGCGGCGCCTGCCGGAAAGCCCGCATCGGCGTGAACGGCATCCAGAACGCATCCGGAGCGTTGTCGCGGCGGCTTTCGGCGGCAAATGCAGGCGCGGTCATCGGCAGGTCCTCGCTATGAACAGCCGCATGATGTCTTTCTTAGATTAAAAAGACAATAGCGAGAATGCCGGACTGCCTCAGTCCAGCCCGTCCGGGCGGCGCAGTTGCATGGCGCGCTGGAGATGGCTGCGCATCAGCGCACTGGCGAGCTGGAGGTCGCCGGCCTCGATCGTCGCGAGCATCTGCAGATGCTCGCGGCTGTTCACCACGACGCGCTCATAGCCATAGGTCCAGTCGTAATTGGAGAGGCGGCGCATCTGGTTCTGCCGGCGGATGGCGGAATGGATGAAGCGATTGCCCGAGGCCGCCGCCAGCCCCTCGTGGAAATCGGCGTTCATCTCGTAGAAGCCGATCGCCGAACTTTCCTTCCAGGGTTGCGACAGGGTCTGCTCGTGCCGGACCCGCATCTCGTCGATCCAGCCCTGGTCAAGCGAGAAGCCGGGCTCGAGGAAGACCATCGGCTCGATCAGCAGACGGAAGCGGTAACGCTCATCATGCGCCGACTGATCCCGCGGCTCGTGCAGGAAGCGCCAGCCATAGCCGCGCTTGCGTTCGACCATGTCGAGATCGGCGAGCCGCGCCATCAGGCGCTGCACTTCGGGCCGGCCGATTTCATAGCGCCGCATCAGTTCGAGCTCGGAAATCTCGTCGGGCAGGCGCCCGCCATGGCGATCCTGCGCAACCTTGACCATGACGAGCTCGGTCGCATCGGCGCTCGCGCCGGGATCGGTGGACGCTTCGGGCGCGCTCAGCAGCTCGACGCCCTTGTTCGGATGCCGGCGCACCAGCCCCTGCCTGGCAAGGTGGTCGATCGCGGCGCGCACCGGCGTACGCGAGACATTGAGGCGGCGCGCCGCGCTGTTCTCGTTGAGCCAGGCGCCGGCTTCGAGCCCATCCTCCCGGACCATGCGGAGGATCCGCTCGGCGATCTCCTGCTGCAATCGTGTCGGCGTCGTCATCGAAAGGCTCTTGATTGTCTTAGTTTGAAATGAAATACATTATAGCCTGACACAGCACCAGCGCGAACCCGCGGAGATCCGGCCATGGTCGAGCCCTTTCCCTTCGTCGACGTCTCCGGCACGCCCTATGAACGCGGCCGCCAGCATGGTGCGGCGGTACCGAAGCGCGTCAAGCGGTCGATCGAACTCTATGGCGGTCAGCTCGGCGATCTCGGCTATGACGCCGCCGCCAAGTCGCGCCTGATCGGCGAGTTCGCCCGCGAGATCGAGGCGTTCGGCAAGCATTATGTCGAGGAGATGCGCGGCATCGCCGACGGCGCCGGCGTCGCGCTCGAAGACGTCATCATGATCAATGCCCGCACCGAGGTGATCGCCAAGGCGCGGCTGGAGAAGAACAAGCCGGTCGAGGCACAGGAAGAGCTCGACGATGGCTGCACCGGCGCGATCATCCTGCCCGAGCGCAGCGCCTCCGGCGAACTGATCCACGGCCAGAACTGGGACTGGAAGGCCGAATGCGCGGAGACCGCGATCGTGCTGCGCGTGCGCCGCGATGACGGCCCGGATTTCCTCACCTTCGTCGAGGCCGGCGGCCTTGCCCGCTGCGGCATGAACGCGGCCGGCATCTCGATCACCGCCAACTATCTCGAAAGCGAGCGCGACTTCACGCAGACCGGCGTGCCGCTCGCCCTGATCCGCCGCAAGGTGCTGGAGCAGGAGCATCTCGCCTTCGCCATCAAGGCGGTCGCGACGACGCCGAAGGCCTGCTCGAACAACATGATGCTCTCGACGGTCGCCGGCTTCGGCATCGACTTCGAATGTGCGCCCGATGCCGCCTTCCCGCTTTATCCCGAGGACGGGCTGATCGTGCACGCCAACCACTGGGTCGGCCAGGTCGCGCTGACCAAGATCACCGATACCGGCACGCCCCGCGTGCCCGAGAGCTTCTACCGCGACTGGCGCGTCAAGAAATTGCTCAACGAGGCCGGACGTAAGCTCACCGTCGACGACCTGAAAGCCGCCTTCTTCGACGATTTCCTGACGCCGCATTCGGTCTGCCGGCCACCGCGCCTCAACGACACCGGCAATCTCTCGGCCACCGTCTCGATGGTGATCATGCAGCCGGCCAAGGGCACGATGGAGGTCGCGCCGCTCCCGGCCCTCAACCGCATCTTCACCCGCTACAGCCTCACCGACGAACCGGTGACGCTGGCGCAAGCCGCCGAATAAGGCGGCACCGACAGCGTCCAAGCCAAGATCATAAGACAAGGGGAACCCGCCGATGCACAGCCGACGCCGCCTTTCCCTCGCCCTCGCCGGATTGGGTCTTGCGACCGCAGCCATACTGCCGGCGGCGGCCGCGACGCTGAAGGTACACCTCAATGCCGACATTCGCGGCATCAATCCGGGGGTCAACCGCGACGACAACACAGATTCTGTCGTCCTGCATGTCGTCGAGGGTCTCGTCGCCTATGGTGAGGACTCGGCCGTGAAGCCGCTGCTCGCCGAGACGATCGCGGTCTCGCCGGACGGGCTCAGCTACACCTTCACCCTGCGCAAGGGCCTGAAGTTCCACAACGGCGCCGACGTGACCTCGGCCGACATGGTCTGGAGCTGGAACCGCTACATGGACCCGAAAGCCGACTGGCGCTGCCTGTCGGAATTCGACGGGCGCGGCCGCGTCAAGGTCGAGGCGGTGACGGCGCCCGATCCGGCGACCGTTGTCTTCAAGCTCGACAAGCCGAGCTCGCTCTTCCTCGCCAATCTCGCCCGCACCGACTGCGCGATGACGGCGATCCTGCACAAGGACTCACTGAAAGCCGACGGCTCCTTCGACAAGCCGATCAGCACCGGCCCCTACAAGTTCGCCGAATGGAAACGCGGTGAGTTCGTCCGCCTGACCCGTAACGAGGCCTATGCCAGCCTGCCGGGCGCACCGGACGGCTATACCGGCGGCAAGCGCCCGCTCGTCGACGAGATTCGCTTCATGGTCATCCCGGACGGCGCCACCGCCAAGGCGGCGCTGCTGCGCGGCGATGTCGATGTGATCCCGGACGTCGCCAATGCGGAGGTCAAGGAACTCAAGAAGGACCAGCGCATCGGGCTCTCGATCACGCCGAACATGGGCCTGGTCGGCATCCTGCTGCAGACACGCGACCCACTGCTGGGGAACCTCAAGCTGCGCCAGGCGATCGCGGCCGCGATCGACACCGAGGAACTGGTGGCACAGGTCACCGACGGGCTCGGCAAGCGCAACAACTCGATCGTGCCGTCGATGTCGTCCTATTACGGCCCGGCCCAGGCCAAGGGCTACACATACGACCTCGCCGCAGCCAGGAAGCTGCTGCAGGAAGCCGGCTACAAGGGCGAGCCGCTGGTGATGCTCGCCAACAAGCGCTACCCGCAGAGCTTCGACGCCGCCGTCGTCTCGCAGCAGATGCTGCAGGCCGCCGGCATCAACGTCCAGATCGAGGTGCTCGAATGGGCGACGCAGCTCGACCGCTATACCAAGGGCAACTACCAGCTCCAGGCCTTCCCCTATTCGGCCAGGCTCGACCCCGCTCTCAGCTTCGAATCGATGACCGGTCCGAAGGCGACGCAGCCGCGCAAGGTCTGGGACACCCCGGAGTCGCAGGCGCTGCTCGACAAGTCGATGGTCGTCTCGGACAAGGCCGAGCGCCAGAAGCTGTTCGACGAACTGCACCAGCGCTTCATCGCCGAAGTGCCGATGGTGATGCTCTATAACGGCATCGACGCCGGCGCCTATGGCAAGCGGGTCAAGGGCTACAACTCCTCGATCCTGTCGAAGCCACGGCTCTGGGAAGTGACGGTCGCCGACTAGGAGGCACCGGCTTCGGTAAGATCCTTGAGGATGTGGTGGCTGGTGAGCTCGGCAAGACGCTCGCCATCCCCGGCCCGGATCGCCGCGACCATGGCATGGTGGTCGGCATCGCTGGCGAGCAGGGCCTGATGCGAGGCCCAGACCGTGACCGCCGAGCCGCGCGAACGGTCGCGCAGGCTCCAGATCGTCTCCGCCAGCACCGGATTGCCGCAATGAGCGTAGATCAGGCTATGGAAGGCGCGGTTGATCTCGCTCTGCTGCGGACGCGTCCCGCTCCGCACCGCCTCGCTGAACTCATGGGCGAGCGCTTCGAGACGAGCGATGGCCCCGTCATCCAGTCTGCCGATCACCAGACGGACCGCGGCGCTCTCCAGGATGATGCGGGTGTCGCGAATCGCGCGGGAGGTAGCGAGATCGATCTCGGTCACCCGGTAGCCGCGATTGGGAACGTGCTCGATCGTCTTGCGCACCGCGAGTTCGTCGAGCGCCGTGCGCACGTCGAAGCGCGTCGCCCGGAAGGCTTCTTCGAGATCGATCTGCCGCAGCCATTCACCCGGCCGATAGGCTCGGACATGGATCGCCTGGGCGATCTCGTTGGCGAGTTCGCCCTTGGCGCGCTGGGTCTTGGGACGAGGGGCCATAGCGGGTCTCTAGAGCATTTCGACGACGCTTGTGAACTGGCTCACCCGCATCGCGCACAGCCGGCACAACATCTGTCGAATCCCGCTTGCGGCGCCAATCGTATCATGCGACAAAATTGGCGCCAATCTTATAGCCAATCAGGAAACGCCGCATGACCGCTCCCGCTGCAAAGCCCGCCAAGCAGGACGACGCGGCAGCGATCGCCCGCGCGCTCTACGATCTCGGCCCGACCCCGGTGATCGCCTGCAAGGCCGATCCGCGCTTCAGCTATTGCCTCTATGTGCCGAAGAGCCTCGGCAAGGGCGGCCAGCCGCCCGAGCTCGTCGTCACCATGCACGGCACCGGGCGCGGCTTCACCGGCTATCGCGACGCCTTCGAGGCCTTCGGCCGCTGGAACAACTGCGTCATCCTCGCCCCGCTCTTCCCGATCGGCGTGATGGGCGACGGCAACCGCAACGGCTTCAAGTACATGCGCGAGGGCGAGGTCCGTTACGACCACATCCTGCTCGCCATGGTCGAGGAAGTCGCCCAGCATTACGGTCTGCGCTTCGACCGCTTCGCCCTGTTCGGCTATTCCGGCGGCGGCCATTTCACCCATCGTTTCCTGATGCTGCAGCCGCACAAGCTCTGGGCCGCCTCGATCGGCGCGCCGGGCTCGGTGACCCTGCTCGACCCGACGCGCGACTGGTGGGTCGGCACTCGCAACATGGCCGAGCTTTTCGGCACCGCTCCCGACATCGAGGCAATGCGCAAGGTTGCGGTGCAGATGATCGTCGGCGCCGCCGATCTCGAGACCTGGGAGATCACCCACCAGCCCGGCAATGCCAGCTGGATGCCGGACGCCAACCATGCCGGTACCAATCGCCCCGAGCGGCTCGATACCTTGCGCCGCAACTTCGAGGAGCACGGCATCGACGTGCGCTTCGACCTCGTGCCGAACATGCCGCATGACGGGCTGAAGGCCGTCTCGCGGGTCGAGGACTTCTTCGCCGACGTGCTCGCCAAGCGCCGCGCCGGCGCCGCCAAGGCGGCCTGAGGCCCCGAACGCAAGCACAACGACAAGACAATAAGGGGAATTGCCGATGAACCGTCTGCTCGCTTCCGCCTTCACCCTGCTGGCGCTCGCCAGCCCGGCCGCAGCCCAATCTGTCACGGTGGCGGTCGCCGCCGACATCCGCAGCAACAATCCCGGCGTCAACCGCGACGACAACACCGACGATTTCGCGCTGCAGCTGGTCGAGGGCCTCGTCGGCTACAATGAAGGCGGCGTCGCGACGCCGCTGCTCGCCGAGAAGGTCGATCTCTCGGCCGACGGCAAGACCTACACCTTCACGCTGCGCCAGGGCGTCAAGTTCCACAACGGCGCCGAGCTCTCCTCGGCCGACGTGCTGTGGAGCTGGAACCGCTATATGGACGCCAAGACCGACTGGCGCTGCACCTCGGAATTCGACGGCCGCTCCGGCCTCAAGGTCGAAGCGGTGACGGCGCCCGACGCCCGCACCGTGGTGATGCAGATCGACAAGCCGAACGCGCTCTTCCTCGACACGCTCGCCCGCACCGACTGCGCCATGACCGCGATCCTGCACAAGGACTCGGTCAAGGCAGACGGCTCCTGGGACAAGCCGATCGGCACCGGTCCCTACAAGTTCGGCGAATGGAAGCGCGGCGAGTATTTCACCATGACCGCCTTCGAAGGCTACAAATCGCCAAAGGACGGCGGCAAGGCCGATGGCTATGTCGGCTCCAAGCGCCCGCTGCTCAAGGACGTCAAGTTCCTGATCGTCAAGGACCCGGCGACGGTGAAGGCCGGCCTGATCTCCGGCGCGCTCGACATGGCCGAAATCCTGCCGAGCGACGCGGCCGAACTGAAGAAGAACCCCAAGCTTTCGGTCGCGGCCGAGCCCAATGCCGTCAGACACGTCTTCCTGATCCAGGTCAAGGACGCGGTCATGGGCAACCAGAAGCTGCGCCAGGCGATCGCCGCCTCGCTCGACATGGATGAGATCGTCGCGTCCTTCTACAACGACCTCGGCAAGCCCAACACCTCGCCGATCTATTCCGGCTCGAGCTATTTTGGCGACATCGAGAAGAAGGGCCATGTCTACGACGCGGCCCGCGCCAAGACCCTGCTCAAGGAGGCCGGCTACAAGGGCGAGAAGATCATCATCCTCGCCAACAAGCGCCCGACCGTGCCGAGCTTCCCGGCCGCGGTGGTGGCGCAGCAGATGCTGCAGGCCGTCGGCGTCAACGCCGAGATCGAGGTGCTGGACTGGGCGACCCAGCTCGATCGCTACAACAAGGGCAACTACCAGATGCAGTCCTTCTCCTTCTCGGCCCGCTTCGATCCCGCCATCGCCTTCGAGCAGTTCTCGGGGCCGAAGGACAAGCAGCCGCGCAAGACCTGGGACAATCCGGAGGCGCAGAAGCAGATCGACAAGCTCTACGTCACCTCCGACCGGGCCGAGCGCCAGAAGCTCGTCGACGAACTGCACAAGCGCGTCATCGACGAAGTCCCGATGATCTTCGCCTTCAACGGCCTCGACATCATCGCCCATGCCAAGCGCGTCCAGGGCTTCAAGCCGTGGCAGTCGAAGCTGCGCATGTGGGAAGTGACGCTGGCGAACTGACGCCGCCTGCCACCGCGCATCCGGGAGGGAACCGATGCTGCGCTTTGCGCTGACGCGCATCCTGATGTCCGTGCCGACACTGCTGATTGTGTCGGTCTCGGTCTTCGCCTTGATCCGGCTGATCCCGGGCGATCCGGCCTCGCTGATGCTGGGGGACCTGGCGACACCGGCCTCGATCGCCGATCTGCAGGCCAGGCTCGGCCTCGACCAGAGCCTGCCGGTGCAGTTCGGCATCTGGTTCGGCAACCTGCTCAAGGGCGATCTCGGCCAGTCGATCAATTCGCAGCAGGCGGTGCTGCCGCTGATCCTGCAGCGCTTCTGGATATCGGCCCAGATCGTGCTGGTCGCAGTCGCGCTCGCCAGCTTCGTCGCCGTGCCGGCCGGCGTGCTCGCCGCCTGGAAGCAGGACACCTCGCTCGATCTCAGCCTCGTCGCCGTCGCGACGCTGCTGCTCTCGATCCCGACCTTCTGGCTCGGCCTTCTGCTGCTGCTCTTCTTCGGCCTCAAGCTCGAATGGCTGCCGGTGGTCGGCTATGTCTCGATCGCCGAGAACCCCGTCGCCGGCATCCTCTATCTGATCATGCCGATCATGACGCTGTTCCTGCACGAGATCGGCGTGATCCTGCGCATGGCGCGCGCCTCGACGCTGGAGGTGCTGCGGCTCGACTACATCACCCATGCCAGGGCCAAGGGCCTGACCGAGAGCGCGGTGCTCTGGAACCACGCCTTCAAGAACGCCTTCGGCCCGACCTGGACCCTGATCGGCCTCGTCCTCGGCAACCTGCTCGGCGGCATCGCCGTGGTCGAGACGGTCTTCACCATCCCCGGCCTCGGCCGCCTTCTGGTCGATTCGATCTTCGCCCGCGACTATCCGGTGATCCAGGGCTGCATGCTCTTCGTCGCCTTCACCTATGTGCTGGTCAATCTCGTGATCGACCTCTGCTATCCGATCTTCGATCCGAGGGTGAGCGCGCAATGAAGCTTCCCGCTCCCAACGCTTTGGTCGGCGGCACGCTGATCGGCACCCTCGGCATCGTCGCCGCGGTCAGCGCGCTCTGGACGCCCTACGACCCCTTGCGGCTCTCCTTCCGCGCCAAGCTGGCGGCGCCCTCGGCCATGCACTGGCTCGGCACCGACGAGTTCGGCCGCGACGTGCTCTCGCGCCTGATGGCGGGCGCCGCGACCTCGGTCTGGATCAGCCTTTTGACCGTCGCGCTCGCCGTCTCGCTCGGCACGGTGATCGGCCTGTTCTCCGGCTATGTCCGCGGCTGGGTCGACCGCACCATCATGGCCTTCAACGACGCGCTGCTCGCCTTCCCGGGCATCCTGCTGGCGCTCGGCCTGCTCGCCGTGGTCGGCGCCAATAAATACGGCATCATCCTGGCGCTCGGCATCGCCTATGCCCCCTCGGTCGCCCGCATTGTGCGCGGCACGGTGCTCTCGCTGCGCGAGCGCGAGTTCATCTCAGCCTCGCGGGTGATGGGCAATTCGGAAGGGTTCACCATGGCCCGCCACATCCTGCCGAACTGCATCGCGCCTTTGACCGTGCTGGCGACCTCGATGTTCGGCTGGGTGCTGCTGGCCGAGAGCTCGCTCTCCTTCCTCGGGCTCGGCGTGCCGCCGCCGGCGCCGACCTGGGGCAACATGCTGGCTGGCTCACGGCCCTATATCGGCCAGGCCGTCTGGCTCGGCATCTTCCCGGGCCTGTGCATCTCGCTGACCCTGCTCGGCATCAACCTGCTCGGCGACGCCCTGCGCGACAAGCTCGATCCGCGGATGAGGGGTGCACGATGACCTCCACCAAGCCATTGCTCGAGGTCGACGGCCTCACGCTGCGGATCGGCGCAAGCGGCCGCACCGTCGTCAACGATGTCAGCTTCTCGGTCTCGCCCGGCGAGATCGTCGGCATCGTCGGCGAGTCCGGCTCGGGCAAGACGCTGGCGGCCCGCGCCGTGATGGGCTTCATCCCGCCGGCGGTGCGCCTGATCTCCGGCTCGATCCGCTTCGACGGCGAGGAGGTCACGACCATGGCGCCAAAGCGCCTGCGGGCGACCCGCGGCGCCAAAGTCGGCATGGTCTTCCAGGAGCCGATGACCTCGCTCAACCCGTCCATGCTGATCGGGCGCCAGCTCGAGGAGGGCCTCGCACTGCATCGCAAGCTCGATGCAGCGGGCCGGCGCGAGCTCATCCTCGACATGCTCCGCCGCGTCGGCATCCGCGATCCGGAGGGTGCCTTCAACGCCTATCCGCACCAGTATTCCGGCGGCATGCGCCAGCGCATCATGCTGGCCTCGGTGATGCTGCTGAAGCCGGCCCTGCTCCTCGCCGACGAGCCGACCACCGCACTCGACGCCGTCGTCCAGCGCGACGTCATGGAGCTGATGGTCGACCTGACCAAGGAGAACGGTACCGCCGTGCTGTTGATCTCGCATGACCTCGGCATGGTCGCGCGCTATTGCAGCCGCATCGTCGTGATGTGCCAGGGCGATGTCGTCGAGCAGGGCAGGAGCGAAGACATACTCGCCCGGCCGCAGCACTCCTATACCCGCAAGCTGCTCGCCGCGATGCCGCATCGCGAGCCGGCGCGCGAGCTGCCCGACACCGCGACGCCGCTGGTTTCGGTCGACGGTCTCGTCGTCGATTATGGCGGCCGCCAGGGCTTCTTCCGCAAGGAGCAGGGCAAGCGGGCGCTGCACGGCATCAGCCTCTCGGTGAAGCCCGGCGAGGTCGTCTCGGTCGTCGGCGGCTCCGGCTCGGGCAAGACCACGCTCGGCCACGCCATCGCCGGCCTGCTCAAGCCGAGCGGCGGCGAGATCCGCTTCAACGGCAAGCCGATCGACAAGAGCGACGCCGCCTTCTGGGACTATCGGCTGAACTGCCAGATGGTCTTTCAGGACCCCTATTCCTCGCTCGACCCGCGCATGACCATCGGCGAGCTCGTCGGCGAACCGCTGCGGCTGGTGAAAGGCATGGGCACCGCCGAGAAGAAGGCGCGCCTGCAGGAGGTGCTGGGCGAGGTCGGGCTCGGCGACGGCTTCGCCGAGCGCTATCCGCACGAGCTCTCCGGCGGCCAGCGCCAGCGCGTCGCCATCGCCCGCGCCATCATCCGCCGGCCGAGCTTCGTCATCGCCGACGAGCCGGTCTCGGCCCTCGACGTCACCGTCAGGGCGCAAGTGCTGGAGCTCTTCGCGGAATTGCAGAAGAAGCACGGCTTCTCCTGCCTGTTCATCAGCCATGATCTCGGCGTGGTCGAGCAGGTCTCCGACCGCGTCGTCGTCATGCAGGACGGCCGCATCGTCGAGGAAGGCACCAGGGACCAGATCTTCGACGCCCCCCGGCACGACTACACCCGCAAGCTGCTCTCGGCCGTGCCCGGGCTGGAGAGCACGCAAGATGGCGGCGTCCGCCTGTTCTGGAGGCTGGCCGACGCCGGCGGGGCGACGGCCATAGCCAATGCCTGACCGGCAATGACGCGCACCCTCTGCCTGCTCGGCGACATCAATCTGAAGGGCGTCGCCGAGCCCGATGCGGTATTCGATCTGGTCAGGCCGCGCCTGGCTGATGCAGATCTGGCCTTCGCCAATCTCGAATGCTGCCTGTTCGACGATGCCGCGAGCGCTGGGGAGCAGCGCGGCTTCTATGTGCCGACCCGTTTTGCATCGGCCCTGAAGGCGGCCGGCCTGCACGCCGTCGGACAGGCCAACAACGTCACGATCGGGCGCGAAGCGGTCGCCTCCTCGCTCGCTGCGCTCGACCAGGCCGGCATCGCGACAATCGGCGCCGGGCTCGACGCGACAGCGGCCTATCGGCCGCTGATCATCGAGCGTGACGGGCTGCGCTACGGCATCCTGCAACGCACCGCCGTCTATTGGCCGGACGGGCACGAGGCTGAACTCGGCAAGCCCGGCGTCGCCGTCATCAAGGCGCACACCGCCTATCGGCCCCGCCTTGAGCAGCAGGCCGCACGGACCCGGCCGGGCGTTCCGCCGGAGGTCATGACCTTCGCCGACCCGGCCTCGCTGGCGGAGTGCTCGGCGGCGATCGCGGCCCTGCGCCAGCAGGCCGATATCGTCATCGCCTCCTTCCATTGGGGCTATCGCGCCGAGGTTCTGAGCTACCAACGCGAGTTCGCGCATACGGCGATCGCGGCGGGCGCCGACCTCGTCTTCGGGCACGGTCCCCATATGATCCTGCCGATCGAGCTCCATGCCGGCCGGGCGATCATCTATGGCTGCGGCAACTTCTCCTTCCAGTACGCCCATGACAGCGCACTGCACGACGACTGGACCGGCATGCTCCTGCGTATCCCGATCCGCGACGGAGCACTGCAAGCGATCGAGATCGCCTTCGTCACCCGCAATGCCGAAAGCCAGACCGTCCCTCGCCCTGTCGCCGATCTCCCGCTGGAGCGCGACCGGCTGATCGCCGCCTCGGCTAGGCTGGGCGCCCGTCTACAGGCCGAGGGCGAGCTCCTGCGCCTCCAGCTAAAGCCCTGATCCGCAATGAACGAGACGCTGCCATGAAGAACGGAATGATCGTCGCCCCGCAGCCGGAAGCGGCCGAAGCCGGCGCCGCCGTGCTGGAGCGCGGCGGCAATGCGATCGATGCGGCGATCGCCTGCGCCTTCATGCAAGGGGTGGTCGATCCGCTGATGTCCGGCATCGGCGGCTTCGGCTCGATGCAGCTCTACATGCCCGGCAAGGGCGTCCACGAGATCGTCGAGTTCTACGCCCGCGCCTCCTATGCGGCGAAGCCTGACATGTGGCTCGACAAATTGCGGGGCCAGTCGCGCGACGGCTTCGCCTTCCTGCTCGAAGGCGGCATCAACGAGTTCGGCCATCTCGCCGTCTGCACGCCCGGCAGCGTCAAGGGCTATGACCATGTGCTCTCGCGCTTCGGCACGATGGACTGGGCCGACGTCATGGCGCCGGCGATCAGACAGGCACGCGAAGGCGTGCTGGTGCGCCCGCACATGCACTGGTTCTGGACGCAGGACCAGAGCGGCTCCGGCCAGGTCAACACATCGGACAAGCTGCGCTACAGCGAGACCGGCAAGACGCTCTATTTCCGCCCCGATGGCGGCGCGAAGCGCCCCGGCGACGTCATCGTCAACACGGATATGGCCAACACGCTGGAACGACTGGCGAAGGGCGGCGCCGACCTGTTCTACCATGGCGAACTGGCCGAGGAGATCGCCGCCGACTTCGCAGCGCATGGCGGTTTGATCTCCCGCGATGACCTCGCCCGCTACGAGCTCTCCGTCGCCGAGCCGATCTGGGGCTCCTATCGCGGCCACCGCATCTCGACCTCGCCGCCGCCGGCGAGCGGCATGTCCATGCTGCAGATCCTCCACATGCTCGAGCCCTTCGACATCGGCTCGCTCGCGCATGGCGGCACAGAGCATGTCCGCCTGCTGGCCGAGGCGATGAAGCGGATGACCATCGACAAGGACCAGTTCATGGGCGACCCGGCCTATGTCGATGTCCCGGTCGAGCGCCTGATCTCGAAGGAGCATGCGGCAGAGCAGGCCGAGAGCATCCGCCGCGGCGAGCGCGCCGACGTCAAGCGGCTGGAGCGCTCATCGTCGCGCGAGACCACCCATGTCACCGTGGTCGACCGGCACGGCAACGCGGTCGCGCTGACCCATACGCTCGGCAGCCCGTCCGGCGCAATCACCGAAGGCCTCGGCTTCATCTACAATGGCACGATGAGCCGCTTCGACCCGCGCCCCGGCCGCGCCGGCTCGATCGCGCCCGGCAAGCGCCGCTCCTCCTCGGCAGCGCCGACCATCGTCTTCAAGGACGACAAGCCCTTCATCGTCATGGGCGCACCGGGCGGCAGCTATATCGCCCCGGCGATGGCGCAAGGCATCATGAACGTGATCGATTTCGAGATGCCGATGCTGGAGGCGGTGGCGGCGCCGCGCGTCATGGGCGTCTCGAACTCCATCGACATCAGCAACCGCATCCGCCGCAGCGTCGAAGCGCAGCTCAAGGCCGATGGCTACGACGTCAAGCGCTCGGCCCAGAGCTATCCCTTTGCCGCGCTCCACGGCGTCAAGATCGAGGACGGGCTCGCGACCGGCGGCGCCGATCCGCAGCGCGACGGCGTGGCGATCTCGGTGCCGGGCTAAAAGCTGCTCACACCGGCGCAATCTGCAGCGGGTCGACCGAGATCGCCCGCTTCAGCGTGCGCAGGCCGAAGGTCGTGCGCGACTGGCGCAGTCCTGGCAGCCGGTAGACCTTCTCGCGCAGGAAGCGCTCATAGTGCTCGGTGCCGCTGACAACGGCCTTGACCAGATAGTCGTAGTCGCCGGTGACGAGATGGGCCTCGACCACTTCGGGAATCCGCGCCAGCGCCTCGCCGAAGCGGTCGAGCAATTTGTCGTCGTGCTTGTCGAGCGTGATCTCGATGAAGACGACATTGTCGAGCCCGAGCGCGCGATGGTTCAGCACCGCGACATATTTCTCGATCGCGCCGCTCTCCTCCAGCCGCTTCACCCGCGTCCAGCATGGCGAGGGCGAGAGGCCGACCTTCTCGGCCAGCGCATTGATCGTCAGCCGCCCGTCCTCGTTCAGGGCCGAGAGGATACGCCGGTCGATCGCATCCAGTTCGTCACCACGCCGCGCCATCGATCGAATTTTCCGCCTGATGCCAACATGGCAGAATAATCATCTGGCTATTGGTAAATCTCAAGGCCATTTCAGCAAGAACTCGATGATCTACGACCCTAACATGCCCAAATAAGGACGGCGCCTTGCCGGGCGCCCCCGCAGACACGCCTTGCAGCTAGCATCGCAAGGCGGAATGCTGGGTCGGACAGAGCCTAGGGAGCGTGGACATGACAGACCCCTCACCGCTTCGGTTCCATGTTCCCGTCCCGGCCAGTCGCCCCGGCGAAAAGCCCGACTTCTCCCACGTCGTGATCCCCAAGGCCGGCTCGGTCCAGCGCCCGCCGGTCGACGTCGATCCCAGGGAAATCCGCGACCTCGCCTATTCGATCATCCGTGTCCTCGACCGCGAGGGCGAGGCGGTCGGCCCCTGGGTGCCGGAGCTTTCCAAGGACGAGCTGATCCGCGGCCTGCGCCACATGCTGACGCTGCGCGCCTTCGATGCGCGCATGCAGATGGCGCAGCGCCAGGGCAAGACCTCGTTCTACATGCAGCACACCGGCGAGGAGGCGGTCAGCTGCGCCTTCCGCATTGCGCTCAATGACGGCGACATGAACTTCCCGACCTATCGCCAGGCCGGGCTCCTGATCGCGCACGATTATCCGCTCGTCGAGATGATGTGTCAGATCTACTCGAACGAGCGCGATCCGCTGCGCGGCCGCCAGCTGCCGATCATGTATTCGGCCAAGGCGCACGGCTTCTTCTCGATTTCCGGCAACCTCACCACCCAATATGTCCAGGCGGTCGGTTGGGCCATGGCCTCGGCGATCAAGGGCGACAACAAGATCGCGGCCGCCTGGGTCGGCGACGGCTCGACTGCCGAGTCCGACTTCCACGCCGCCCTGGTCTTCGCCTCGACCTACAAGGCGCCTGTCGTCCTCAACGTCGTCAACAACCAGTGGGCGATCTCGACTTTCCAGGGCATCGCCCGCGGGGGTTCGGGCACCTTCGCCGCTCGCGGCCTCGGCTTCGGCATTCCGGCCCTGCGCGTCGACGGCAACGACTACCTCGCGACCTACGCGGTGGCGCAATGGGCGATCGAGCGGGCGCGTCGCAATCTTGGGCCGACGCTGGTCGAATACGTCACCTATCGCGCCGGCGCGCATTCGACCTCGGACGACCCCTCCGCCTACCGGCCCAAGCACGAATCCGACGACTGGCCGCTCGGCGATCCGGTCGTCCGATTGAAGCAGCATCTGATTGCGATCGGCGCCTGGACCGAGGAGCGCCACAAGCAGACCGAGGCCGAGATCATGGCGACCGTGATCGCCGCGCAGAAGGAGGCGGAGAGCTTCGGCACGCTGCATGCCGGCGGCAAGCCCTCCTCACGCGACATGTTCGAGGACGTCTATGCCGAGCTGCCGCCGCATCTGCGCCGCCAGCGCCAGCAGATCGGAGTCTGAACATGGCCCGCATGACCATGATCGAGGCGATCCGCTCGGCCCTCGACGTCTCCATGGGCCGCGACGACAACGTCGTCGTCTATGGCGAGGATGTCGGCTATTTCGGTGGCGTCTTCCGCTGCACCCATGGCCTGCAGCAGAAATACGGCGTCAACCGCTGCTTCGACGCGCCGATCAGCGAGCTCGGCATCGTCGGCACCGCGATCGGCATGGCGGCCTATGGCCTGCGCCCCTGCGTCGAGATCCAGTTCGCCGACTACATGTATCCGGCCTATGACCAGATCGTCTCGGAAGCGGCGCGCCTGCGTTATCGCTCGGCCGGCGATTTCACCTGCCCGATGGTGATCCGCATGCCGACCGGCGGCGGCATCTTCGGCGGCCAGACCCATAGCCAGAGCCCCGAGGCGCTGTTCACCCACGTCTCCGGCCTGAAGACGGTGGTGCCGTCCAATCCGCGCGACGCCAAGGGCCTGCTGATCGCGGCGATCGAGGATCCGGATCCGGTGATCTTCCTCGAGCCGAAGCGGCTCTATAACGGCCCCTTCGACGGCCATCATGACCGCCCGGTCACGCCCTGGTCGAAGCATGATCTCGGCGAGGTCGAGGAAGGCCATTACACCATCCCGCTCGGCAAGGCCGCGATCCGCCGCGAGGGCTCGGCCGTGACGATCGTCACCTACGGCACCATGGTTCATGTCGCTGAGGCCGCGGCCGAGGAGACCGGCATCGACGCCGAGATCATCGACCTGCGCACTTTGCTGCCGCTCGATCTCGACGCGATCGTGGCCTCGGTCTCGAAGACCGGCCGCTGCATCGTGCTGCACGAGGCAACGCTGACGTCGGGCTTCGGTGCGGAGCTGGCCGCGCTCGTGCAGGAGCACTGCTTCTACCATCTGGAGGCGCCGATCATGCGTGTCACCGGCTGGGACACGCCGTATCCGCACGCCCAGGAATGGGACTACTTCCCCGGCCCCGCCCGTCTCGGGCGCGCGCTGCGCGACATCATGGAGGCACGCTGATGGCCGAGCGCATCATCAAGCTGCCCGATGTCGGCGAGGGCATCGCCGAGGCGGAGCTGGTCGAGTGGCACGTCAAGGTCGGCGACATCGTCCGCGAAGACGACCTGATCGCCGCGGTGATGACCGACAAGGCGACCGTCGAGATCCCCTCGCCGGTCGAGGGCGAGGTCACCTGGGTCGGCGCCGAGATCGGCGACACCGTCGCGATCGGCTCGGCACTGGTGAAGCTCAAGGTCTCGGGCGGGACCGCGAGCGAAGAACCGGCCGAGGCTGAAGCTCCTGCAGAGCCGCCGAAGGAAAAGCCCGCTGCTGCGGCTGCCCCGGTAGCGCCGGCCGCCGCTCCGGAGCCTGCCCCGAAGCAACTGCCGACGCCGAAGCCCGCTCCGGCCCCGGCCCGCGCGGCGCCCGTCGCCACCACGCCTGCACCGCGCCGCCCCGTCGGCGAGAAGCCGCTGGCTTCGCCTGCCGTCAGGCTGAAGGCGCGCGAGGCCGGTATCGACCTGCGCCAGGTCCAGGGCTCCGGCCCGGCCGGCCGCGTCACCCATGAGGATATCGACGCCTTCATCCTGCGCGGCCCCGAGGCTCCGGCCAAGGGCGGGCTCGTCGCCAAGACAGGGATCACCGACGTCAAGGTCGTCGGTCTGCGCCGCCGCATCGCCGAGAAGATGGCGCTGTCGAAGTCGCGCATCCCGCACATCACCATCGTCGAGGAGGTCAACGTCACCCCGCTGGAAGAGCTGCGGGCGACGCTGAACAAGAAGCCGACGCCGGAGCGGCCGAAGCTGACTTTGCTGCCCTTCCTGATGCGCGCCATGGTCAAGGCCATCGCCGAGCAGCCGAACCTCAACGCGCTCTATGACGACGAGGCCGGCATCATCCACCAGCATGCCGGCGTGAATATCGGCATCGCGACGCAGACGCCCTCGGGGCTGATCGTGCCGGTGGTGAAGCATGCCGAGGCGCGCGATATTTGGGGTTGCGGCATCGAGCTCAACCGCCTCGCCGAGCGCGCCCGCGACGGCACCGCGACGCGCGACGAGCTCACCGGCTCGACCATCACCATCACCTCGCTCGGCGCGCTCGGCGGCATCGCGACGACGCCGGTGATCAATTACCCGGAGGTCGCCATCGTCGGCGTCAACAAGATGGTCGTCCGCCCGGTCTGGGACGGCACCACCTTCGTGCCACGCAAGATGATGAACCTCTCCTCCAGCTTCGACCACCGCGTCATCGACGGCTGGGACGCGGCGGTCTTCGTGCAGCGGCTGAAGGAGTTGCTGGAGACGCCGGCGACGCTGTTCGTGGATATGTGAGCGGCGGAAGCGAGCCATGACCGACATCACCTGCAAGCTCCTCGTCATCGGCGCCGGCCCGGGCGGCTATGTCTGCGCCATCCGCGCCGGCCAGTTCGGCATCGATACCGTCATCGTCGAGAGCACCAAGCTGGGGGGCACCTGCCTCAACATCGGCTGCATCCCGTCCAAGGCGATGATCCATGTCGCCGAGGAGTTCGAGAAGGCGGCCCATGCCGCCACCGGCAAGACGCCGTTTGGCCTGACCGTCGCCGAGCCCAAGCTCGACCTGAAGCAGGCCGTCGCCTGGAAAGACGGCATCGTCCAGCGCCTCAACAACGGCGTCGCCGGCCTGCTGCGCAAGGCCAAGGTCAAGATCGTCCACGGCCAGGCCCGCTTCCGCGATGGCAAGACCGTCACCGTCGAGACCGAGACCGGGCCGAAGACCATCACGGCCGAGACGATCGTGATCGCGACCGGCTCGGTTCCGGTCGAATTGCCCTTCCTGCCGTTCGGCGGCAACGTCATCTCCTCGACCGGCGCGCTGGCGCTGACCGAACTGCCCAAGCGCCTCGTCGTGGTCGGCGGCGGCTATATCGGGCTCGAGCTCGGCACCGCCTTCGCCAAGCTCGGCGCCAAGGTCACCGTGGTCGAGGCGCAGGAGAAGATCCTGCCGCTCTATGATGCCGAGCTGACCGCGCCGGTCGCCAAGAGCCTGTCGGCACTCGGCGTTGAGGTCCTCACCGGCGCCAAGGCGCTCGGCCAGACCGCCAAGGGCGACGGCCTGCGCATCGAGACAGCCGACGGCAAGGAGCGCGAGCTGCCGGCCGACAAGATCCTGGTCACGGTCGGCCGTGCGCCGGCGACGGCCAAGCTCGGCCTCGACGAGCTCGTCCT
>Ga0102589_1002871_pt1 | contig 18865 bp, 21 predicted proteins | sample AraplaMF_Col_mLB_FD_76858 | JGI IMG/M metagenome (GOLD analysis project Ga0102589, IMG submission 76858) | Arabidopsis root microbial communities from the University of North Carolina, USA - plate scrape MF_Col_mLB | ecosystem: Host-associated > Plants > Roots > Endosphere | place: USA... | reverse complement strand
GAGAAGAGTTCGGGTTTGGAGCTGAGATTGGTATTAGTACTCAAAAAATACATGCTAGGGGCCCAATGGGATTGAAGGAATTAACAACTACGAAATACATTATTTACGGAAACGGGCAAACTCGGTAACTAGAAGTTTATAAAGGGAAATATGGATTGCCAGGTTTTTCACAGAGTATATAAACATAAACTATTAAAAAAATATATTCTATTGTTTTCTTAAGGATAATGATAATTCAAACAGAATCTTTAAATAGATAAAAGGTAGCTAAGAACTATTTCTAACTGCCTTTTATTTATCTTATTAATTCCTTAAATAAGTTCCGATAACTGTGATTACGTTAACTAGGGTTTATATTCTCTGTTAAAGAAACAAAAAAGAGACCAAATACTTACTTGGTCTCTGCCTAATTATTTCTCTGGTTTGATATAAGGAACCATTTGTGCCGTGGCCCCTACAGAAGCGCCACGAATAAAATCTTTATTTTCTAACGCTTTAAAATTTTGGGTTTGGCCTGTCACCATCACCCCTAAAATTTTAACTTTATCAAATGATTTATCTTTATTTGATGCTAAAAACTTCTGGATTGTTTCATCTTCAGCATCTGCATTGTACTTTTTAAGGTTTTTGATAAATTCATTATAGCCCTCTTTCGGTGAACCAGATGGATCAAACCCATAAACAGGCATACCAGCAGGTCCTTTACTTTCATCTACAATAGGCGACGCCATATACAACCATACAATGTTCAAATTATCAGGAATTTGTTTTTGTATTTCCTTCAATGTATAAGGTTGATTAAAAGAAATAGTTACTTCCGCAACGTGATTTTTCATTTGTGAGACTGCACTTAAATCGTTTTTTATGCCTCCATAGTAATCTTTAATAGATGGATGATAAAAAGTACCCACTTTCTGTTTGGTTTGTTTATCATACTGATATAGTTCCTTACTATGCCAATAAAATCCTGGTACTAACTCATTTGTGTCGATATGAGATCTAAACCAGTCATAAGAACTTGTTAGTGTGCCCCACTGGACTACATAGCCATCAATATTTTTAGAACGATTCGTCACAATGTTACCACCAAACATTGTGCTACTACTTGTTACTTGAGAATCAATTTGGATATTTGGCTGAGCAATCTCATTATCTAAAAAAAGTGCGTCGTGAAGCCTTGTAGTACTTTTAGCTGCAAAATAATTGCCAACTCTATAAAGAGTAGCTAATGCAACAAGTACAATAACAATTGATATAATAATAATTTTAAAAAACTGTTTTCGTTTGGCTTTTTTTAAAGCTTTTTGTAAAGAACTTTCCATTAACGTTTTCCTCCTGCTTTTGAATGAATCAAGTTACGAGCACGATATAATTTCTGCTTCACACTGTTTACTTTAACGTCTAACATAGCTGCAATCTCTTCATACGAAAAATCATAGTAATACTTTAAAAAGAAGACTTCTTTGTACTCTTTTTTTATATCCCTTAACAAATAGAAGATTTCATTCTTATTTAAAATGGCATCAAATTCGTAGTCTGTATATTGCAATTTCGAATAAATTTTCTCTGTTAAATAGATGTTTTGCTGCTCCTTTTTTCTTTTTAAGTCTATGTATTCATTAAGTGCAACTCTAAAAAAACAGGGACGTAACGTGCTCTCTTTTAGATCATCTAATAGTGTGTATACCTTGTAAAACGTATTTTGAACGATGTCTTCTGCATCTTCCTTTGTAGCTCCCTTAGCTAGCAATAGTTTGAGCACTTCCTCTCCTAAATCGATAAGGTAGGAGGCGAGTATATCTTCTTTTTTCATTATTTATCCTCCCTGTACTTATACAACGAATAAGCAACAATAAATGTATACACTTAAAGGAGAGAAATAGAAAGTTTTTGATTATAAATAGAAGCTTACTTCTAATTTGGTTTTTATTACAGATGGAAATCGTAAACGATATGGAATACATTGCGACATTGTATTCCATAAAAAAAATTGTTAATATAAAGATATAATTATGAGAGGACTGATGAATGGACAATGATTAACTAATCTATATTTTTATTTGAAATGAATAACTTCAAACTACAAAATATAGGGTTAGTCTATCCATTTTTATAAATCAGTTTATACTTCATTTGTCATTATTCCGATGGCAAATAAGCACTTATTTAACATAAGTGAAAGACTAATCCTTCCAATTACAAATTGGGAGGATTTTTTATGCTCTCATAGGTAAGCTTAATATTTTTTAATTCTGCAACTTAATCTAATGAATAAAGGAGAGATAGAAATGAGCAATTTAGACACTATTGTTACGCATGTAATACTCTGTATAAGTCGTTAATATCCATCAAACTTATACAGAGTAATTTAGAATAGATGGATGTGCCGACTTTGTATAAAAAGTAAAAAGTGTTGATATACAAAGGAGGAATTATTATGTCAATGATACAAGTTCAAAATTTAACTTTTTCTTATCCAAGTAGCTTTGACAATATTTTTGAAGATGTAAACTTTCAAATAGATACGGATTGGAAACTTGGATTTATCGGTAGAAATGGACGAGGTAAAACAACATTCTTTAATTTATTATTAGAGAATTATGAGTATAGTGGGAAAATCATTTCCTCGGTAGAATTTAATTATTTCCCTTATCCAGTTTCAGATAAAAACAAGTATACTCATGAAATCTTAGAAGAAATCTGCCCCCAAGTAGAAGATTGGGAATTTCTTCGTGAAATATCCTATTTAAATGTTGATGCGGAGGTCATGTACCGACCATTTAAAACATTATCAAATGGGGAACAAACAAAGGTGTTGCTTGCTGGACTTTTTTTGAAAGAGGGTCAGTTTTTATTGATTGATGAACCAACCAATCACCTAGACACTGATGCACGAAAGATAGTCTCTGATTATCTAAGAAAGAAAAAAGGGTTTATTTTAATCTCACATGACAGAATGTTTTTAGATGGATGCGTGGATCATATCTTATCTATCAATAGAGCAAACATTGAAGTTCAAAATGGGAACTATTCTTCGTGGAAATTAAACTTTGATAGACAGCAGGAGCACGAAGAGGCAAAAAATCATCGTCTACAAAAAGACATTGGAAGATTAAAACAATCTTCAAAGCGTGCAACAGGTTGGTCTAATCAAGTGGAATCTTCAAAAAATGGGACAACAAATTCTGGTTCTAAGTTGGATAAAGGTTTTGTAGGACATAAAGCAGCAAAGATGATGAAGAGAGCAAAGAACCTTGAATCAAGGCAACAAAAAGCTATTGAAGAAAAGTCAAAGCTGTTGAAAAATGTGGAAAAAACAGAGTCGTTAAAATTAGAACCATTAGAATGTCAATCAAACGAATTGATTAATTTGACTGATGTATCTGTTAAGTATAATGACCAAATAGTAAACAAGCCAATTAGCTTTAAAGTTGAACAAGGTGACCGTATTGTACTTGATGGAAAGAATGGAAGTGGAAAAAGTAGTATTCTAAAACTAATTCTAGGAAAAACAATACAGTATACAGGCTCAATGAATTTAAGTTCAGGCCTCATTATTTCTTATGTCCAACAAGATACCTCTCATTTGAAAGGACGATTATCGGACTTTATTGAAGAATATGAGATTAATGAAACGTTATTTAAATCCATCCTACGTAAGATGGATTTTGACCGAATTCAATTTGAGAAAGATATATCTTACTATTCTGGTGGACAAAAGAAAAAGCTGCTTATAGCCAAAAGTTTATGTGAAAAAGCTCATTTATATATTTGGGATGAACCATTAAATTTTATTGATATTTATTCGCGTATGCAGATTGAAGAGCTCATTCAAAGCTTTAGTCCCACAATGGTTATCGTTGAGCATGATCAAGCATTTCAACAAACAGTTGCAACAAAAATCATCTCTATGTAAGCAGATATGAAGAATTAAAAGAAGCTATTAGTAAACTTGAAAACCTTTAGTATATATTTAACAAGACAAAACCCTTTGTAAAAAGGTTTTGTCTTGTTTTTGTACAGATAAGCAACATTATGTTAACTTTGTATATTATATTCATCTTAAAAAGAGAAAAAACTACTGGGACTAGCCAGTAGTTGAAGAAGACATCTTATAAAGCCTATCTAATACAAGGTAATAACGTGAACCCCACTCTCTCTTTTTAATATAAAGAAAAGGAGAAAATGGCTATACTTTCCGATAACTTTGTTATATCATTTTGTCAAATTCAATTTTTTACACCCACATGTTCAATTATTCGCTTCATTGCCTGAATCTGTCCCATATGAGTGGCTTCATGCATCAGTGTAACACCCGCAAGCTCTCCAAAGGTTTTACATCCCAGAAATGGCTTTTCTAAGGTATTGTTTAACTGTTCAGCAGGAACTTGCTGAATACGAGCCAATTGGTCTTTTAGCTGTATCATAAGCTCATCCATAGTAGGTACATCTCCCGTCCAATCGGCTGGTTTCGTACCATTTCCGAACAATTCCATATAGTTTGCTGGAAGATGGGTTGTTGCATGAGGAAAGCCAAACATAGTTTGTTCAGTAACTGTCAAAACGTGACCTGTATGCCAATGAATTGTGTTGTTAAAACCATCTGGCTGCACATCAGTTTGATCCTCAGAAACAGCCTCTATGATTTTGAGAAAGTACTCTCTTCCGATTTCAAATTGCTTGAATACAAGTTTGTTCATCTCTTTCTCCCCTTTCACTGATACAATCATCCATATTATACCACCTATAGAGGGAGAAAAATATAATCAAGGTACCTCTAGTGCTTTGAAATATTCGTACCCAGTTAACATAACTTATCTATTCTTGTCGTTTATATTTTATTAATAGATTGCCTTTTTCTATTTCTAAAGGAGTAAACTCTTCTTCTTTTTTTACTTGGTCTCTTAGTACAAGTTCTTTATACGCAAGAACAACCATTTTATATTTATACCACAAGATAAGTTTATAAAATACAATATTTTAATGAGTAAATATCAACTTATTTCATTTATTATGTTAGTTTTAATATTTACTCTTAATGACGACAAATAGACACTTTTTCTACAATATACAACAAATATGGCCTAGTGACAGGTAGAAATATTTTGTGGGGAAGTCGAAGTTGTTTTACCGAATAGCAACTACGGTATCGAATTTTTGAAACTATTTAAACATGATGGCATTCACGAAATAAGGTTGGCAAATATTCCAATAGTAGAAGGTTTAAGAGGTTTATGAAATGTTGTTCGTTAACAAGATATTATATGACATATCCGAAAACCCAGTTTCACATTTCCCTATATTGTGACAAGGTGTTTCTTGTTTGAAAGGGATTTAAAACTTTTTAATAGAATAATTATGAAGATGGTCAGATAATAAATTTTTACACATAAGGAGATAAAACTATGGCAAAAAACAACTTACTAAGAATGGACAATGTCAGCATCGTTGTAGAATCCCTTGATGACGCAATTTTTTTCTTTGAGGAGATTGGCTTGAACCTCGAAGGGCGAGCCACTGTCGAAGGTGAATGGGCTGGTCGCGTAACCGGATTGGGTTCTCAGTGCGTAGAGATTGCTATGATGGTTACCCCAGATGGCCACAGCCGACTTGAACTCTCGCGATTTCTCACCCCACCTACTATATCAGATCACCGGACTGCTCCTGTAAACGCCCTCGGTTATCTACGCGTCATGTTTACCGTTGAAGACATTGACGAAATGGTATCGAGACTCACTAAGTATGGTGCTCAGCTCGTTGGCGAAGTGGTTCAGTACGAGGACTCGTATCGGCTCTGCTACATTCGTGGAATCGAAGGACTTCTAATCGGTTTGGCAGAACAACTTGGTAACAAATAAGTAAGTGACATTTTATAAAAAGCCTTTACTGAAATATACATTACTGAAGTAAAAATATTCGAAGAAAATTCCTATTCAATAAAAGGGCGCAATTCACCTGTAAAGGTTCTTTTGCTGGCTCACTTCCGGAAAGAGGTATTATGTAAACTTGTTTTGTATATGATATTCATATTTAATTTCTATAAAAAGGGTAGTTTGCTTAGATAACTTCTGTTAAATTAAAGTAATTAAGGTATATAAAGTTATGTAAGGGGCATTTCATGAAGAAGAAAAGTGGTTTAAAATCATTTTGGAATCTTAGTATTATCGCAACTATAATTTTTGCTTTTATTCCAAAGGTTAGCATTAGGGTTGAAGGACCTTATCATTATTTTGGCTTTCCTGCTGATTGTTTAATATATTATAAAGGTCCAAGATTAACTCCTGATATAATAGGCATCGTATTTAATATTGCTTTCTTTTATTTTGTTTTCTTTATTTTAAACAAAATATTTAACAAGATTTTAAGAAGTACTATAAGGTAATGAGGAAAGGAGCACATTAAGTGCTCCTTTTGATTCCTGTAATTTTGATTATGTTAACTAGAAATGTATGGGGTATACAAATAGTTTTCTAGTGAGAAGAAACCGTTTTAAATGCATATTTCAATATAATTGAACTAAGTCCAAAGGGTACTGAGCAGCTTAGACCAAGAATAAGAAATGTTTTAAACATCAGGAAAACACTTATGCCATCACCTAACGAAAATAGTAACAACACAACTGAAGTACCTATAACTCCAGAAAGGACGTACAGTAGGAGTTCAATTAAAACTTTATATTTCTTTATATCTCTTATGATTGTGTCAACCATAAGAGATAATGGGATACCAAATACTAAAACAAATGGAATAATGATAAATCCAGTCACCAATTGACCAATAAAATCATTAAAATCCATATATCCACCTTCTAAGAATAAAGCTGAAAAAACTAAACTACCGCAGATAGATGAAATAATTACTGGTATAACCTTTGTTTTCATAAATGTAGTCTCCCAATAAAGTTTTATTATTTATATTAGCACTTTAAGTAAATAAACACTCTGTTTTTATTTGCTGCCGATAAAAAACATTATGGTAACTAGCTTTGAGTATGGTATACAGCTTAAAGAAATAAAAAAAACTACCAATCGGAAAGAGATAGTTTTTCTATAGCGCAAATGGAATCGTGCTGATGCTTCATTGCATCTCGAATAGTTTGCTCAAGATATTAGAGTTATTATTTATTTTTTATTGTTTTTCTTTTGCAATTTCTTTTCTATTAGGAGCAAGTGGTGGCTGTTCTAGCCACTTGTTTTTCACCATAATATCAAACCAGTTTTTGGTGATTACTAGACTTTTTAGAATGGCTTTTTCATAAGCTACACCAAGGTCTGTTCTCATGGCTGATGCTAGACCTGTCCCGTGATATATTTGTGCAGTTTGAGTCAAGAAACCAATATGATACAACATTAATTTATCCGAAAAAGGAGAGTCTTTTGACGTTGTAACTTCTGATTCCCACGACATTGGAACTGGCAAATTATCCTTGTGCATAATTTTTGTTAAGGCTTGTATGTTTTCATCAGCCGTTTTTTCAGAATGCTCCAAGAACTCTCTTACCTCTTTCGATTCAGTGACTTGACTGAATCCGATTGAAAGAGCTTTAGCCATAATGCTCTTTTTAATGTTAAGAGAACTACTGATCATTTCGGTAGCAGATAAAACTCTACCTTTTCCGAAGAATCCATCAGAAAAATCTTTGGTAGATATAAATTCAGGGCTCTCGTTAGGATAGAAATAGGGGTCTCTTTGGAATTTTCCTTTTTCAAGCAATAACTCAATGGTTAAATCGTACATATTTTTTGCATCATTATCACATGAATTGTAAAATTCCCGTAAGTCCTTTCTAACAGAAACACTTAAAGAAGTTGTATGTCCCAACAAACCATGCACAGTCATAAGATGCAAATAATTTAAGCAGAATGTGTCAGAAAACAATCTCTCTGCACTTTTATTAAGGTCGGACTCAGTAAATCCAATTGGAACGGGAAATCCATCTTTCTCAAGGAAGGAAACAATCTGCTTCTTTTGCTTTTCGAAGGTCTCAAGGGCAATTAAAAAAAGGTTTTTTATTGATTCGTCTTCAATAATAGAAAACATATACCTATTTACTATATCAGTCATTGTTCCGTTTACATACTCCCCCCAAAGTGTTCCTATTTCGGAAGATGTAAGTTTTAAATTATCATTTTTCATTTTCTCACCTCTTGCGTATTATTTACTAATTTATTAATAGATATGAATTATTTCTTGAATTAATGGGACTTGAGTTGAAGAAGGTCAATGAGAAATCACATATCCTTAATGCCACGTATTGAATATATCTAATACAGAAAAAGGGAAGCTCACAAATGTGAGCTTCCTTTTTAGTTTATAGGTTCCTTGTGTTAAGTAAATCGTTAAGTATTTCATAAAAATAATTGGTTTAACTATTTACTCTAGATGACGACAAATGGATCATTTTTCTACATTGTAGGTAATAATTGAATTATATTTTTATAAAATACATTAATAATTCCTTCTGGTATAATAATAAAATCACTAAATATTCCAATCAATTAATAGCTTTCACATTGTATAACATTTTCTATTTTTATTTTAATGTTTGTTTTGATAAAGGTATGTATTTTAATATACATACCTAGAAATTATCGTTAACTATTTTACTCAATAACTCCGTTATGAATTAATTTTGTAAATATTTAAGACTAGTTAATTAAAAAAAGGTTAGATTATCTATATCCATTTTATATACTAAAAATTAACCAATACACAATAAGAAGGAGGAAGAAATCCATGATAAGCATAGAAAAAGTGGTTCTGATGCAAGAAATGTAGAAGAAACTGCTACTCTATGTTTCTAACTAACATTTCTTGCACCAGAACCGAATATCTTCTTTATTATATAGGTTAATGGATTAAGAATTTCGCACCAAATCCCTTACCTGTACTATTAGCTGCCTCAAACTCTTCTTCACTAAGGCTATTAAGGATGATTACATTCTCAGGATAAAGCTTACCCAATAACGCCCATAGTATAAGATGATTTCCCCTAGCAGAAATAAAATGTGTACCGAACTCGTTCGTTATTAAACCTGGTGTTTCTAAAATATCCCTTGCATGATGCTCTTTGAAATGCGCTTTTTTCTCAGAATGTGCTCCTGAAACTGACTTAGAATTCATAGTTGGACGATACATAAATCTCTGGCCTCTAAATACCTGACCAAGATCAACCACAAAGTCATTGGAACCTAGTTGGATACGGTATTGGATAACAACATTTTTCTGATCACCAGCTGTTAAAAGTTGCGCTTTATGGACGTTCTCAAGTTCCTGATTTGGCACATCTAGTTGAAAGACAACTCGTCCGTCACCCGCATTGCTGCGAGGTGCAGAAAGGTAGTCTTGAAATTCATAGTTGAAGGAGACAGGAATAGAGACATCAAAATTATCATCTACAATTGTCCACACTGGGTGCCAATAGAGGAGATATCTAGAAGCCGTTGTTGGAAAAGCTCCCAAACTTGCCGGAAGTATGGTTCCTAGGTGATACTGAAATCCATATCCAACTGTTGTCAGACCAGAACTTAATACGCTTTGAGCGAATTGAACCAGTGCCTTATGAGACATTCTCTTTCCTAACAGTTTAGATAAAAATTCAGTGTGCGCTTGCTCCATAAATCTTAATCCCTTGGCATTATTTATTTCATCAATTTTAATGGGTATCTCTTCCCAATTCTTGAACGGAATTAGTGCGTCTCTTAAAAGCACTAGCTGATGTAGGTACTCATTAAACAATTGCATGACAGCCGGACCACCCGCCGATCCCAAAAGTAAATTGGCTACCTTAGGCGTCCATGGGTGATTATCACAGTGGCTTCTAAAGTTTAAACTGTTGAGAACTACCTCACCATACTCTTTTAATGCTCGCTGCTGTGAGTTGAATTCACTTGCCCAACGTGTTAAAGTTTCACCTATACTTTTTGCTTGCTCAGTAAGTTCTATTCCACACATATCATTAAGAGAAAGTTGACCAAGAGGCAAAACTGATTCTCTCCCGGAGATTGCTAAATTAGCCTCAAGATTCTCTAACAACGCTTTCGAATCTGCAGCTTCTCCAAGTTGAACAATTATGGCTTCTAAAAGAGGGTTCAATTCACGGACAATATCTTTAGCACGGTACACCCCACTCGGAAGATTCCAATCGAAACTTCCTTTTTTCTCATGTGATTTTATGGTTTTTTCAGTAAACTGGCCTATAAGAGGACCGATATCAAACTGAGTTCCCCATTCAATGCTTCGGTTTTCAAGAGTTAACTGATACTTTGACATAGTATTTAAACCTCACTTTCTCTTTTTCAATCTTCTCGAAATTCCATAATAAACTCACATTATTATACAAATGTACTATTTAGAATTAGTTGTATGTTTCCGTTCGTATTTCGAAAAAATTGAAAGTTTGCACCAGATCACTTTTATTAACCTATTTGAACTGAAACTTTACGTACTACCATTAAAAAAGCTCTAAAAGTTCATAAATAAGAGAACTTTTAGAGCCTTTGGTAGTCCAATCGACTAGTAATTTGTATTTCAATTTTCAATATTTTTTTAGTACTAAAGCAATTTAAAAAAATAATAATACTTTTATTCCCATAAGTCAAGTTGTCTTTATAATGAATCTCTGGAACCTCTAATATTGTTGTAGCAAAAATATATAATACTATATTTATTATGGTGTTACATTGATTCATTATAGAGGTTTATACATCTATGGCGGAACAGGAACGAGAAACCATCTTACAGCGCCAACGAGAAGGAATAGCCGTTGCTAAGGCAAAAGGAAAACATTTGGGACGTCCCATCATTGCTTTTCCTAAAGAATGGGATAGGTTATATAAAGAATGGAAGTCTGGAACAATTACGGCTGTCGCATTTATGAAGGAAATGGGCATGAAAAAAGCGACGTTTTACAATAAGGTAAGGGCTTATGAGGAAAAGAAGTAATTATAACAAAGAAATAAAAAGAGAAGATAGAATTTCATGTCTATCCTCTCTTTGTTCTAATATTTATTTGTAACTAGCTTTTCCATCTGTGTACGAAACATAAATACCATATTTATCGTTGATAGCATCTCCGACATGCATTTTCAAATACTTTGTTTTCGAACTAAAATTAGTCATATTAGTATATTTATAGAATAGGTAAGATTTAGCACTTATACTTTTGCTACGAACTTCATACTTTCTAGAGATTTTCAAGCTTGGATCTGAATAAGTGCCAAAGTAGGTGTGAATGTTTCTGTCGTATACCTTTGAGATATAGTCATTCCCTACTGGACTATCACTTAAATAAATCTTAGCTTTATACCAAGCATCTCCCCAAGTACTTTTACCAGTAACCTTAATTGTTTTTTCGTTTGTAGCCATAGTAGACATGTTTCCACCTAATGATTTAACTGAATCTGCATCTTCATCAACAACTTCAATTGATAGCTTCACATAGGATCCATCATCAAAAGTGAATTTTTTTGTAGGCTCAGCATCTGTGATACTAAAAGAATCGTTTTCGTCATCTTCTGAGTCTTCATCGCCTTCTGTCAAAGTAGAATGTAGCTGTGCTTTAGATAAAGTTAACTTTTTTTGATTTTCAGGCTTATCTGCATCTAACTCTTCACCATTTTTGATTTTTTTAATAACATTATCGATATCTTCTTGCGAAGATCCGTCTTCCTTCATGTGTGCTGCGATTTTGTCATAATCGACGTCGTCTTTTGAGTTTGATTCTGCTGAAGTCATTGTACTCGGAATAACTAGACCAAGTGCAACTAAAAATGTAACAACCTTCTTCATTCTTGAAATCTCCTCCTACTTATAGTAAATTAACATATATATGTTTACAGTGTTAAATAATAACATATATTCAAATAAAAGGTAAAGGAGTTTCTGATAATGACTACCATTTTTTTCAGTCTTTTTGTAATAGGAATTAGTATTCTATTAGGCTATTTAGCATATAAGTTTTCTAAAAAAAGAATAACCGGATCAGTCGTAGTAGTTGTTGTAGCAGTTGCAATGCCTATATTTCTAACTTACCCTCAGTTGTTTTTCTCTTCAATAATTACTATTGTCTTTTGGTTTGCCTATGTAGTGAAAGAGATAAGGATATAATTTTTTAACTTATAGGAAAAAATGGCATGAAGTGGAGGGTAGACTTAAATCTATTCTCCACTTTTCAGTTTTTGAACATACATTTCTTAATAACGCATCATATTAATAATGAGATGAATACTTATTAGTATTTTGGAGGTTGTTAATACGGACGAAAAATAAGATTTCTATCACTTACAATCGGCTGTGTTACGATTCATGCAGATGGGTCCTCTAAGAGTCGAGCTAACAATGTGAGGAATTAGTGATGTGGTTTCCAGTTGATTTGAGATGAATGAAAATAAAACAAAGAAGCTAAATAGGATTTTACACTTTAACGAGTGAAATTCATTTTTGAAGTTTTTTAGTTTACATAATTCTGATTATGATTAGTTTTCCTTTTCACTATATTGTTAAGTCAAACTAAACGTATTTTATAAAAACAAATTTTAGCTTTTATATATTGTAGAAAAACCCACAATTTGTCGCCACTAAGTGTAAATGGTAAAACTTAAACAATATAATAAATGCTTTAATATTTACTTACCGAATTACGAAACATAGACAAGGTTATTTCTCCTAAAAAAATCAATTACAATATTTATTTTTAAAGGCATATGTATATGAATCTACAAATCTGGCCAAACTAATAACGTATTCCCCCTATTCCAATAAATTTGAAAATCCTTTGTCTATATGGACAAAGGATTCTTTTTTTATTAAATGTAATTTATTATAGGTAAGTTTACGCAATACTAATTATCGGGACTAAACCACCTTAAGGTGACTCATTTGACATCAAATATACATAAAAAACGTTCCACTCTAGGGTACTTTTCACCTAAGCTTGTTACATGAAAGCCAAAGTTAGAATAAAACATTACTGCATCTTTATCTGTCTCGGCCGAAATAGAATTTAGATTATATTCCTTACAAATAAATCTAATCATGCTACTTCCTATTCCACTACTTCTTTCCTTTGGTAAAACAGATATATGCTTTATCACAACTTCCTTGGAATTATGAAATTCAACTCCTATACAGCTAACTATTTCTCCATTTACCTCGGCACTATATAATTTTCGATTCGGTAAACAAATGTATTTCTTGTATTCTGCATCAATCTTCTCTTCTGAAGTTGCATAAGATAATAGCTTTTTTATGGTAGGATCAATCCTAATTGAATAAATTTCTCTCATTATGATACCTCTTTTTCTTATTATCTTATGTATATTCTATTTATTTCTTATTACTACAATTCAGATTTTCGGCAGCCAGTATCTATTCTTCATCAAGAATGAAATTACCTTTTTCATCACGAATATATGCAGTACCCGGTTTTGCATCAAGAAACGGCATTATATCTGGATCATAATTGCATATTGTATTTACCAGATAAACACCATGATTTTTAGAATTATCCATATAACGATCATCTTCATCTCCAGAAAGAAATCTCCAACCACTATCTGCTTCGTTATATTCATAGGGTTCTTCTCTATACATATAACCAACCTTGCAACCATCTACTGTAATCCTATCAGTTGCAATACACCCTTCATATGAATCAATGAGTTGTTTGATTTGGCTTGCATCTAAATAAAATTTCTTCTCTTTTTTTCTAAAATTAAACATGTTTCATGCTCCTCAATTAATCTATAATCTATTCAGCTTTATTAAGATACTATAATTCTATTAGTTATGTATATCTTATTCATCTCTAATTTATCAAAAATGTATTATCGGTACAAAAGCATGTTTTACTCATTAATTATGTGCTTTAATAAATAGTAATAATCAAATACTTTGTGGAGCGAAAGTGAGAATGTATGGATTTAGAAAAGAAACATGTAGAATATGTATTTCATGATAATAAAAGACCTGATATTACATATGACTTAAAAAATGTAGAGACATCAGCAACAGAACTTTTGATTAGAGGCGATACAAAAAACCTTTCAAAACTTACAGAACTGTCTAGAATAAAAAAATTATGGATTGAGTTTGTGAACCAAAGGGAATTCGATAAACTCATCGAGTTAATTAACCCTGAATCCCTCTATATCTATGGTATGAGAGTAGAGGATTTATCTGGGCTAGAAAACTTAACAAATCTAAAAATTCTTGGATTAGAATCTAATACAAGAGCTCAGGAGTTGTGGGATTTAAAAGCTAATCCATTTTTAGAATCTTTATTAATTAGAGGGTTTTCTAAACTTACTAATATTCAATATTTAAAACATGGATCTAACCTAAAGATATTAAATTTAGAAGGGAACGATTCGAATCAATTGAAAATAGAGAATCTACAACCACTAAAATCTCTTCAAAACCTAGAGTATTTAGCATTGTCTAATATTAGAGTAATGGATGAATCTTTAGAACCTATTTCAGTTCTAAAAGGCTTGGAGATCTTTAAAACGTCTAATCAATTTCCAACTGAAGAATTTGCGATGCTTTCTGTCCTATTGCCTAATACACATTGCAATAAATTTGAGCCTTATTTCAAATTAACTTACCCAATTTATGAGCTTAATACTATGGTAGTCGGTAAAAGAAAGCCTCTTTTAAATTATCAAAGAGATAAGGAAAAGTTAGACAAATATGAAAGAATCTTTAGAAAGATGCAAGAAAAACACTTGGCTAAAATTAAAAATAAAGACGAATAGAACATACATTTTTAATTAACATAATCACGATAGGCAGCACAAAAGGTCCTTTTAATGAAGGACCTTTTGTTTTCACATTACATCTAAGTCACGTATTTTAATTAAAATTTCATCATTGTTTTCCACATATATATTGAATTTTAAAGTTAAATCACTTTGTTCTCCATCGTAGTATAAATTAATGGTTCCTTCATAGTTAGGAGGGGGCTTATATCCTATCTCATATATATCTATTTCCTCTCCCCAATTCTGATATGCTGCATTTGGAGGTAAATTCATTTTACCAGGGTAGTATTGCAATTCTTCTCTAATCTCTGCCTCAGTTAGTTCAGAAAAACCAGAAGAAACAATGTTCTCTATATTACCTTCAACGAGTTGATCTATCAATACCTTCAGTTTTTTTCCCGTTTCTCTTTTTAAAGAATCTGTAATCATTTTAGTTCTCCAACAAAGGTTTTTGTTATAACTTTATTTGTCTTTATTATTTGACTCGTGCCAGTCCCAATATGAACTATACAGTTCGTCATGTAAAAATTCTTCATTTTCTTCATCTTCTTGTTTTTCTTCTAACTTTAACCCAACCCATACGTCTTCCTCATTTTCTGATACAGGGTCACTCACACCATCTAGTAAACAAAAAGCACTATGAAAAGCACCCATAATATTATCTCTGACGATTTTTTCAATTGCACTAATGCTTTGGTCGGTGAATTTCTGAGCGTCTAAAGCACTTATTTCATTTTTAGTTAAATTAAATTCCTCCCATGATAATTCTTTGGAAGGTTGCTTTAATTGTTCTCCCACCTCTGAGTATTCCTTGATAATGTTATGTATTTCTCGTAAAAATAGCTGTCTAGAATCCATATTTAATTCTCCTATATAAGTGTAGTTAATATAATGTAAATTATAGGTAGTGAAACAAAAACGGTACTTAGTAAAGGGACCATTTTTGTTTTATGTATTTCTTAGTTAAAATCCTTCTCAATCCCATTACCTGCAACGACAAAATGGAAACTATCCTTACCACGAGTAAAGAATCTCCAAAACTCACTGTATTCATCGTCCTCTGAAATATCCGGAAATACGTTTAATGTAAAGCCATTAGACAAAATAACCTTTAGTCCTCCAATTTCGTCTGAATCAATACTTTTTACAGTTAATGGTTCTTTTAAGCTTTTTATAAAGTATTCAGTTCTTTCATCAAATCGATTATTTCCTTGCACATCCCATTCGAAATGCTCGTCTTCACCATCTAATCCTGTTCTTGGAGAATAGAAATCCCGTGAGGCTACTAAAATTTTATTACTTTTGGTAATACGCCATGAGCATTGAATATGTAAAACATATTCAGCTAATTCTTGAGTTCTTCCTCTTCTAATTACAGATAAAGCTTCTCCAAATTCAAGCCAAAACAGATTAGATGCTCTGCCAATATTGCTTAACTTAGACCCTACTAATATCCCTAATTCAGATTTAATTCTTTTTTTCATACTGATCTCCTTAGTTTTAAACAAAATACCCTTTGTCTATTATATTCATTTTCAGTTTACATAACAGGTATTATAGGAACAGAACTCACTAACCCTTTTGTAGCGCAAAGGGACAATGAGTTCCGTTCCTATAATTAATGCAGCTTTTAAGAACTAAAAATTATTTCTTAAAAGCTGCGTATAATTACTGAGGTATCTTTACTTTAAAAGATTTGAATTTAACAGGTTTTGAAGAACCACCCTTAAATCCTATCTCTTTTGACTCACCATTTTCATCGTACTCCACTCCTCCACCTTGTGACGGAAGGAATAAATAAGGAGTAACAGTCAATTCGGTAACATTTGAGCTGAGTGGGTCAAACTTTTTATTACTGGTAAACACTAGTTTATCTTTTACTTGTCTACCTTCTGCTCCACCTGAATAACTCTTAATCTTTTTACCATCTTGATCAACTATTTTAAGTTCTATATTTCCAGCTCTACTTGCTTCGAAGTCCTCTCCTTTTTCAGAACTCTCATAAGATATACTAGTCCCCGTTTTACTGAAGGATAAGTCATCAATATTAAGGCCAATGCCGTCTACATTTTGTGAATAATGTATTGGAACCTTCTTAACATCTTTAATTTTTTTGACTGGATTTGAGAAATACCACGTTTCTCCGTTTTGTCCATGCAGGATTAATCCAAGCTCAAAAGCATTTGGCATATCTTTAGATATGTTTATTTCCTGAATGGCGGTTCGAGTTGTAGGAGATTGGACTTTTTCTTCATATCCACCCGATCCACCAATTGTCTTCCCATTCACAGTATAATCCATTCCACTACCGCAATAGTATTCTTCTAATTTTTTGTCTGATTTTATAATGTAACTAAGTCTAATGCCACTTTGGTCGTATAAAATTTCTTCAAGCGTCACAGAGATTCCATTGACAGTCTGTGTCTCTCCAACTTGGCTGACTAATCCATTTTTCTGAGCTTGTTTCAAACCAACATAATTAGAATCTGCAAAAATAGAACCGATAACAGGTATTTGAGACAAGGTGCTTGCTAGAGCTGGAGATTGATAAGAAGAAGCAACTAATAGTCCAAAAGCGACTGCCACACTAGACATAGCATATAAGCCTTTTCTTTTTTTATTGCTAATTTTATGGCTATATTTATAACTTATCTTGTTGCTATTCATTTGTGATTCTGCTTGGCTAAGACCTGCTTGAATAGCTAATCTAACCTGTTCTTTAGGAAATTTTTCTACCTGCTCACGAGATTCTTTCATTTAATTTATAGCTCCTTTCTAATTCACTTCTCAATTTTTTCTTTGCTCTACGTAGATACGTTTTTACTGTACCAATTGGTTTTTCCATCACATCCGAAATATCCTGAATGGATAGATCGTGATAGTAAAATAAGATAATAGATGTTTGATAAGATGAATTAAGCTTAGATAATGCCTCACTTAAATGAAAAGATTCAATTTCTCTTTCTTGTTTCTCATCTAACCTCTTTAACAATTCATGCTCTTCGTAAGGTACGATTTGTTCCCGTTTCTTTAATAGCTTGTAACACTCTCGTATAAGAATTTTAAATAGCCAAGTTGAAAAATACTCTGGTTCTCTCAATTTACCTATCGCCAAAAAGGCTTTACATGCTGTTTCTTGTATGACATCAAGAGCATCTTCCTTTGTTCCAACATAAGAAAGAGCTTTATAATAAAGCATTTTCTCTTCTTGGAAAAGTAATTCTTCAAAAGCCTTAGCGTCTCCACTAATTGCTTTTTTTACTGTATGTATATCATGTTTCACAGTATTACCACTCCTTTCATTAATTAGAGTCGTCTCAACACACGAAAAGTTTCACTATCTTCATTTTTTTAAAAAAATATTTTATTTTTTATAATGTATACCATATACAAGGTTAGTTAACATAATGTACTTTATCAGAAACGAAACAAGGCATCCTATGAAATAAGATGCCTTGTTTACTCAATTTAAACGCTTTTTAACTTACTTTGCCTAACTAATTCATTCTTATACTTTTCTTCGAACTTATTAAACATAGAGATATTAGTTAGTACTCCCATAGACAACATTAACAAAGTGAGGGAAGATCCACCGTAACTCACAAATGGTAAAGTTACACCTGTAATAGGTAAGATACCAGTTACTGCGCCGAGATTAACAAATACTTGAATGCCAATCATAACTGAAATACCTATAGCTAATAATGCTCCAAACGGTTCTTTACACTTTTGTGCTATTCTTAACCCTTTTACAATGATAAAAAACAATAATCCCAGGACAATAAGTACTCCCCAGAAACCTAATTCCTCTGCAATAATTGCCATGATAAAATCCGTATGAGATTCGGGTAGATAACCAGCTTTTTGCACACCTTGTCCTAGGCCTAATCCTTGTAGTCCCCCGGTTCCTATAGCCAAATAGGAGTTAACAAGTTGGTAACCGTCGCCTTGTTGATTTTCAAATGGATGTAAGAATCCTGTAAAACGAGAAATACGTACTGGCGAAAAGACTGTAGCAATATGGCCAGTTACTAATAAAACAAAAAGCATAACTCCTATTCCTACTACTCCTAACATCGCAATCTTTAACATTGATTTTTTAG
>Ga0102589_1002870_pt1 | contig 18872 bp, 16 predicted proteins | sample AraplaMF_Col_mLB_FD_76858 | JGI IMG/M metagenome (GOLD analysis project Ga0102589, IMG submission 76858) | Arabidopsis root microbial communities from the University of North Carolina, USA - plate scrape MF_Col_mLB | ecosystem: Host-associated > Plants > Roots > Endosphere | place: USA... | reverse complement strand
CCTCGTCCGGCCGGTCGCCGGCGAAGACGACCGGGCGGCCCGACAGGACACTGCGCGCACCGAGATCGTCGAGACCGGCGGAGAGGTCGCGCAGGAACACGGCGATCAGATCCTCCAGCCTAAAGAGCTTGCCGAACAGGCGCGTCTCCTGGAAAGCGCGGCTCGACAGATGCGTCTTCAGGGATTGCAGGAAACGGTGCTCGGTCGTCATGCCGAGCGCCATGTCGAGCGCGTCGGGGCCGCTGACATGGGTGACGCGGGTTTCGGGGGGGCGCCCCTCGCGCCAGAACATCAGCGCCGAGCGATAGGCGTCGACGGCGCCCTGCCTGGTGGCGAAGCTGCGGGTCGTCACCGAGCCGTCGGGACGTGCGAGCGCGACCACGCTGTTGGTGGTTCCGAAATCGATGCCGATCGCTGTGTCCTGCATGTCCGTCTCTGGGAGCGAATAGCGAATAGCGAATAGCGAATAGGGAGTAGCGAGTAGCGAATAGGGAGTAGCAACGGAGCTCTATTCGCTACTCGCTATTCGCTATTCGCTATTGGCTATGCCGAAACAAAAGCCCGCGCGGATTTCTCCGCGCGGGCTGCGTATCGTGCGGGCCGCCGGACGCGGCCTGCGGGTCACTTCTTGTCGGTGCCGGCCTTCTTGAGGGCGGCGCCGAGGATGTCGCCGAGCGAGGCGCCGGAATCGGCCGAACCGTACTGGGCCATCGCTTCGCGCTCCTCCGCCACTTCCAGGGCCTTGATCGAGACCTGGATCTTGCGGGCCTTCTTGTCGAAGAGGATGACGCGGGCGTCGACCTTCTCGCCGGCCGCGAAGCGCTCGGGGCGCTGCTCGGCACGGTCACGCGCGATTTCGGCGCGCTTGATGAAGGTCGTCATGTCCGTGCCGGCGATCTTGACGTCGAGACCGCCTTCCTTGACGTCGATGATCTCGCAGGTCACGACCTGGCCCTTCTTGAACTCGCCGGCATCCACGAAGGGATCGCCGCCGAGCTGCTTCAGGCCGAGCGAGATGCGCTCCTTCTCGACGTCGACATCGAGGACGACCGCCTGGAGCATGTCGCCCTTCTTGTACTCCTCGATCACCTGCTCGCCCGGACGGTTCCAGTCCAGGTCCGACAGGTGGATCATGCCGTCGATGTCGCCTTCCAGGCCGAGGAACAGACCGAACTCGGTCTTGTTCTTGACCTCGCCCTCGACCACCGAACCGCTCGGATGCTGCTCGGCGAAGACTTCCCACGGGTTGCGCAGGGTCTGCTTGAGGCCGAGCGAGATGCGGCGCTTGACCTGATCGACCTCGAGGATCGCGACGTCGACTTCCTGCGAGGTCGAGACGATCTTGCCGGGGTGGACGTTCTTCTTGGTCCAGGACATCTCGGAGACGTGGATCAGGCCTTCGATGCCCGGCTCCACTTCGACGAACGCGCCGTAGTCCGTGATGTTGGTGACGCGGCCCTTCAGGCGGGTACCGACCGGATAGCGGGCGGCGATGCCATCCCACGGATCGGCCAGCAGCTGCTTGATGCCGAGCGAGATGCGGTGCGTCTCCTGGTTGATCTTGATGATCTTGACCTTGACCGTCTGGCCGATGGTCACGACCTCGGACGGATGGTTGACGCGGCGCCAGGCCATGTCGGTCACGTGCAGCAGGCCGTCAATGCCGCCGAGGTCGACGAACGCGCCGTACTCGGTGATGTTCTTGACGACGCCGTCGATGACCTGGCCCTCTTCGAGCGAGGCGACGAGCTCGGAGCGAGCCTCGGCGCGGGTCTCTTCGAGCACGGTGCGGCGCGAGACGACGATGTTGCCGCGGCGACGATCCATCTTGAGGATCTCGAAGGGCTGCGGCTGGCCCATCAGCGGGCCGACGTCGCGGATCGGGCGGATGTCCACCTGCGAACGCGGCAGGAAGGCGACGGCGCCGTCGAGATCGACGGTGTAGCCACCCTTGACCGTGTTGAAGATGTTGCCCATGACCTTCTCGCGGGCCTCGAACGCCTTCTCGAGCTTGACCCAGCTCTCTTCACGGCGGGCCTTGTCGCGCGAGATGACGGCTTCGCCGAGCGCGTTCTCGATCCGGTCGAGATAGACCTCGACCTCGTCGCCGACCTTGAGCTCCTCATCCCGGCCCGGGCCGGTGAATTCCTTGAGGGCGACGCGACCTTCGGTCTTCAGACCGACGTCGATGATCGCCATGTCCTTCTCAATGGCAACGACCTTGCCCTTGATGACGGTCCCTTCGAGGGCCTCGTTCCGGGTGAACGATTCCTCGAGCAGGGCGGCGAAATCCTCGCGACCCGCGCTATAGCTTTCGACAGCTGACATATGTGCTCCTGAACGCCGGCCGCGTATCCCGCGGATGTCCGGCATGGCGCCGATTGGGTTGGTGCTGCACACCGGATCGATCCTCAGCGGTGCTCCACTCGTGGAGCGTGCCGTCCCTCGGGACGGCGGCGCCTGGCCGCAGGGGCCGATCCGCATCCGGCAGGCCGTTTTCCAAACACGAAACGGGAGCCGGCCGCTCGGCCGCCCCCGGCTGTGATCGATCACGGCCCTTCGGACGGGGCTGATGTAGTCGATCCGGCCGCGCGGAGCAAGGCTTTCGGACTACTTGCCGCTACGTCATGCGCATGACAACAATCGGCTGGCGCGAACCAAGCCCGCCAATTGCAGGGAGGTGGGGCCGCCATCAGCCGCGAATAGCGTTCTGGCACCGCCATCAACCGGGGCCGACTGCGCATCTGCGTGCAGTCGCGAAAGGAGCTTCACGCATGCACAAGTTCTTGGCCGGCACAGCGATCCTCGCGGCGGCCCTGCTCACAGCTACCGTCATACAGGCGCAGACCGCCGCGCCGAAGGAGCGCATCCAGCGTGGCGAATACCTGGCCGCCATCATGGATTGCGGCGGCTGCCACACGCCCGGCATCTTCCTCGGCAAGCCGGACATGGCGCGTCGCTTCGCCGGTTCCGAGGTGGGCTTCCAGATCCCGGGGCTCGGCACCTTCTACCCACCGAACCTGACGCCTGACGCGGAAACCGGTCTCGGCCGCTGGAGCGAGCAGGACATCGTCAAGGCGGTCCGCACCGGCACCAAGCCGGACGGGCGCATGCTCGCGCCGGCCATGCCCTATCAGAGCTATGGCAAGCTGACCGATGCGGATGCGCTCGCACTGGCGAGCTATCTGAAGAGTCTGCCGGCGATCCGCAATCAGGCGCCGGCGCTGGCTGGCCCGTCGGAGAAAGCGCCAGGCCCCTATCTCACCGTCGCCAGCCCCTGACCCTTCACCGCGAGCCGGGCGCATATGCGCCCGGACGGCTTGCGGGCACGGCGGCGGCTACCGATCTTTCCCCGCGAAGCCCGGCCGAGAGCCGGAGCGATGCAAGGGAAAAGCCCGATGTTCCCGCTTTCCATCCTCGACCTCGCCTTCATAGCCGAGGGTTCGACCGCAGCAGACGCCCTCCACAACAGCCGCGACCTCGCCCGCCATGCCGAAAGGCTCGGCTACACCCGCTTCTGGCTGGCCGAGCACCACAACATGACCGGCATCGCCAGCGCCGCGACCTCGGTCGCGATCGGCTATGTCGCCGAGGGGACCAAGACGATCCGCGTCGGCGCCGGCGGCATCATGCTGCCGAACCACTCGCCCCTGGTGATCGCCGAGCAATTCGGCACGCTGGAGACGCTCTATCCCGGCCGCATCGATCTCGGTCTCGGACGCGCACCCGGCACCGACCATCGGACCTGGCGGGCGCTGCGCCGCGAGGCCGACGCCGCCGAACGCTTCCCGCAGGACGTGCTCGAACTGCAGGCGCTGCTCGGCCCGCTGCAGCCGGACCAGGTGATCCAGGCAGTGCCGGGCACCAACACCAACGTCCCGCTCTGGATCCTCGGCTCCAGCCTGTTCGGCTCGCAGCTCGCCGCGGTGCTCGGGCTGCCCTACGCGTTCGCCTCGCATTTCTCGCCGGATGCGCTGATGGACGCGCTTTCCGTCTATCGCGAGCGCTTCCAGCCCTCGGCCCAGCTCGACAAGCCCCATGCCATGGTCGGCTGCAACGTCATCGTCGCCGAGACAGACGCCGAGGCGCAGCGCCTCTTCACCTCGGTCCAGCAGCGCTTCACCGACATGCTGCGCAACCGGCGCGGCCTGCTGCCGCGGCCGATCGACGACATCGAGGACTACTGGTCCGGCCCGGAGAAGGCCCAGGCGCAGCGCATGCTGGCTTGCTCCTTCGTCGGCTCGCGCGAGAGCGTGCGGGCGCAGTTGCAGGCCTTCATCGAGAAGACCAGAGCCGACGAGCTGATCGTCGCCTCGGCGATCTTCGACCACGCCGCCCGCAAGCGCTCCTATGAGATCCTGGCCGAGATCAGGCCGGCGCTGGGATTGGCGGCGGTCGCCGCCTGAGGCCCGCCATCAGTTCGAGGTCGGCGGTGCCGGCAGGCCGAGATTGTCGAGACCCGGCAGGCTCTGGAACTGGCGCTCGATCGCGGCCGGATCGAGCGTCGGCGGCTTCTCCAGCCAATAGGTCACCATCTCCGGGAAGGCGATCATCAGCGCGACCAGGAGCAGCTGCAGCACGATCCAGGGAATCGAGCCGAGATAGATGTCGCGGCTCTTCACCGTCGGCGGGGCGATGCCGCGCAGATAGAACAGCGCGAAACCGAAAGGCGGGTGCATGAACGAGGTCTGGATGTTGGCGCAGATCAGCAGGCCGAACCAGATCAGGTTGATGTCGAGCTTGGTCGCCGCCGGGGTCAGCAGCGGGATGATGATGAAGGCGATCTCGAAGAAGTCGAGGAAGAAGGCGATGAAGAAGACGAACACCATGCTGAAGGCCAGGAAGCCGACCTGACCGCCGGGCAAGCCGGTCAGCATGTGCTCGATCCACAAGCCCCCGCCGACGCCCTGGAAGACGAGGCTGAAGACGCGGGCGCCGATCAGGATCATCGTCACCATGGCGGTGATACGCATGGTCGAGGACATCGCCTGGTAGGTCAGCTTCCAGCTGAGCGTGCCGTAGAGGGCCGCCAGCCCGAGCGCGCCGACCGCGCCCATCGCGCCTGCTTCCGTCGGCGTCGCCAGGCCCATGAAGATCGTGCCGAGCACGAGGAAGATCAGCGCCGCCGAGGGGACGATGCCGCGGATGCACTTCCAGACCAGCGCCCGGCCCTTGAGGGTGCGCGCCTCGGGCGGCAGCGCCGGCACATGATGCGGCTTGATGATGCTGAGGATCACCACCCAGATGCAGAACAGCGCGACCTGGACGATGCTGGGGCCGATCGCACCGGCATACATGTCGCCGACCGACTTGCCCATCACGTCGGCGAGCACGACGAGGACGAGCGAAGGCGGGATCAGCTGGGTGATCGTGCCGGACGCGGCGATGACGCCGGTCGCATGCTGCATGTTGTAGCCGTAGCGCATCATCACCGGCAGCGAGATCACGCCCATGGCGATGACCGAGGCCGCGACCGTGCCGGTGATGGCGCCGAGGATCGCGCCGACCAGGATCACCGCATAGGATAGGCCGCCGCGGACGCTACCGAAGAGCTGGCCGATCGAATCGAGCAGGTCCTCGGCCAGGCCGCAGCGCTCCAGCACCGCCCCCATGAAGGTGAAGAACGGGATCGAGAGCAGAAGGTCGTTCGAGATGATCGCATAGAGCTGGAAGGTGAGATTGCCCATGTACTGGGGCGCGATCACCCCCATCTCGATCGCGATGAAGCTGAAGAACAGCCCGACCGCCGCCAGCGAGAACGCCGCAGGGTAGCCGATCAACAGGAAGACGATCAGGCCCCCGAACATCATGGGGCCGAGATTGGCGCGGATGGTGTCGATCATTGCAGCGGCTTCTCGTAAGCGTATTCGTGCTGGTGGAAGCCGCGCAGCGCTGCGGCGCGCTTGATCATCTCCGAGATGCCCTGGAGCAGGATCAGGGTGAAGCCGACCGGCAGCAGCAGGATGACCGGCCAGCGGATCAGGCCGCCGGCATTGCTGGAGGATTCGTTCAGCGTCCAGGACTGCACGAACCAGGGCCAGGTGAACCAGATCATCACCAGGCACATCGGCACCAGGAACACAGCCCCACCGACGAGGTCGATCCAGTGCCGGGTCCGGTCCGAGACGACGCCGTAGAACAGGTCGACGCGGACATGCTCGTTGACCCGCAGCGTATAGGCCGAGCCGAGCAGCACCATGCCGGCGAACATGTACCATTGCAGCTCCAGCCAGGCGTTGGAGCTATAGGAGAGCAGATAGCGGATGGTGGCGTTGCCGGCGCTGATCACGCAGGCGAGCAGGACGAGCCAGCTCGCGATGACGCCGAGTGAGCTGCCGAGCTTGTCGATCGCCCGGGCCAGGGGCATCAGCTGGCGACAGAACGTCCAGGCTAGCCAGACGATCGCGGCCATGCCGCCCACCGTGGCGAGCGCCAACCAGAGTTTGAACATACAGGCGTTCCCGGCTCCGGACGCGTCCCCACGCGTTTCTCGGAATCCGTCGCTAGCAGCTACGCGCTTAGCCGTTCCATGTCGGCAACCGACCTACCGCATAGCCTGCGCATAGCCGACGGCGTCGAGCTGCTCCTGAGTCCGCAGCCGGTAGCCGATGGCGAGCTCGGTTACGAGATAGGCCGGGCGAGCCGGATCGGGCTCGATCTTGTCGCGCAGCTTCTTCATCAGGATGCGCAGATATTGCACGTCCTCGTCCGGATCCTGCGGCCAGAGCTCCTTCATCAGCTGGCGATGGGTCAGGACCTTGCCGTGATGGGCGCCGAGCACCCTGAGCAGGGCGAACTGCTTCGGCGAGAGCACGACCGGGACACCATCGAGGCTGACCAGACGGCGAGCGAGATCGACCGTCAGCCCGCCGACCCGCAGGACAGGCTCGGCCGCGCCCGGCAGGGCGATGCGGCGGAGCACGACGCGGGCCCGGGCGAGCAACTCGGCCATGCCGAAGGGCTTGACGACATAATCGTCGGCGCCCTTCTCCAGCAGCGCGACCTTCTCCTCCTCCGAGCTGCGCACCGAGAGGACGATCACCGCGCCCTGGAACCAGCCGCGCAGCGCCTCCAGAACGCTCGCGCCGTCGGCATCGGGCAGGCCGAGATCGAGCACAACGAGATCCGGCCGGCGCATCACCGCGAGCTCAAGCGCCTGCTTGGCCGTCTCGGCCTCGGCGATGCGGTAGCCTTGCATCTCGAAGCCGGTCTTGAGGAAACGCCGGATCTGCGGCTCGTCGTCGACCACGAGGACGAGCGGCCCTGCGCCCTTCTGGCTCGGTTCAGTCATCGTCCCCTTCCCTGGCACGTCGCAGCGGTGCGGGAGGCAGCCAGATGCGCATCGTCGTGCCCTTGCCCGGCCCCTCGCTGAGCGGCTCAATGCTACCGCCATTCGCCTCGACGAAGGTTTTGGCGATGCTGAGTCCGAGGCCGCTCCCACCCGCTATATCGGCATGACGCTCGCCGCGATGGAAGCGTTCGAAAATCTGCTCCGACTCACGCCGGTCGAGCCCCGGCCCCTCGTCGCGGACCTCGATCGCCAGCCTGCCCCCGCGCACGCTGGCGCCGATGGTGATCGGGGCGGCATCCGGCGCGAACTTGGCGGCATTCTCCAGGATGTTGATCAGCGCCTGCTCGACCAACACCGGATCGACCCGGACGAACGGCAGATCGCGCCCCAGCGCGAGCAGGATCTTGCGACCGGCGAGCCGCTCGACAGTGCTGTCCAGCGCGCCATTGACTATATCGGCCGGATCGACCGCGTCGAAGCGCGGCTGCAGGGCCCCGGCGCGGATACGGGTGACGTCGAGCAGGTTCTGGATGCGCCGGTCGAGGCGGCCGGCCTCGGAGGCGATGGCTTTCGACAAGTCGGATAGGCGCGGCTCGGCCGAGACCGCTGGCGCCGTGGCCAGCACGCTGGCGGAGCCGAGAATGCTCGCCAGCGGCGTACGCAATTCATGCGAAACCGATTCCATCAGGATGTCGCGCAGCGCATCCGTCCGCTGCCGCAATTGCCGCTCCTCTAGCGCACGCGTCAGCCCCAGCCGTTCGAGGGAACGGGCCCCCTCCTCCAGGATCGAGCGGGCACTGGCGACGATCTCGCCGCTCGGATCGTGACTGTCGCCGCCCATCGCGACCGCGAGCACCGCCTGCAACGGCCCGGGCTTGCCCAGCCCGCAGAGCAGCCAGCGCCCGCCGGTCGGCAGGTCGGCCACCGCGACGTCGAGACTACCGGGCTGGCCACGAGCTTCAGCGAAACTGCGCGCCGCCTCTGAGAGAACCACAGGCGGCATAGCCGCAGCCGGATGGCCGATCGCCTGCCAGGATTGCCCGCCGCTCGCGGCGAAGAGCACGACTTCCCGCGCCAGGGCTTCGGCCATATGGGCGGCGACGATATCGTAGATCGCCGCGACGTCGCCGGCTCCGGCGATCTCGCTGCTGAGGCCATAGAGTTGGCGTACCTGCCGCTCATCCTCGCGCACCCGCAGCATCTGCGCGCGCAGATGTCCGGCAAGTCGACCGATCGTCAGGGCGACGATCAGCGAGATGACGAGGTCGACGATCTGCGAGGGCCGCACCACCTCGATGCTGAAGAGCGGCGGATAGAACAGCGAGGTCACCACCGCGCCGAGCACGGCGGCGGCAACGGCAGGGCCGGTGCCGTACCAGACGGCTGCGACCAGCCCCGGTAGCATGTAGATCGCCGAGACGCTCTCCAGCGGTGTCAGCACGACCAGGATGACGGCAGGCACGGTCGCCACGGCGACGAGGCCGGCGGCTTTCAGATAGGCGAGAAGATCGATGCGCGCTGTCACGGTGAAGCCTGCTTAGCAGGTCCGGTATCGCCTGACGCGTGGGAATGCATTCAGCTCGGCGCCGGCTCGCGCCGCAGCTAGTCCCTATGCTCGGCTGCAACGAGATTGCCGCGCAGCCGCACCATCTCCTCGCGCAGATGGCGCTGTTCCTCGGGAGCCAGGCCCGTCGCGCGCTGCATGCTGACCCGGACCGCCCTGCCCCGCTCGCGCAGGGCGCGGCCCTGCGCCGTCAGGTTGATGCGGACCTGGCGCTCGTCCTGCGGGTCGCGCTGGCGCGTGACTGCCCCCGTCGCCTCCAGCCGCTTCAGCAGCGGCGTCAGCGTGCTGGAGTCGAGGAAGAGTTTTTCGCCGAGCCGGCCGACCGTCTGGTCCGCCTCCTCATAGAGGGCGACCAGCGCGATATATTGTGGGTAGGTCAGCCCGAGCCCGTCGAGCAGCGGCTTGTAGACGCGATTGAAGGCCAGATTGGTCGAATAGACCGCAAAGCAGAGGAATTCGTCGAGCCCCGGCAGCCTGTCGGCTCCGCCCTGCTGATCGACCTGTCCCGAATCGCCTGCCAATGCCATCCCCCCGAAAATGATCGCTCACAGATATTTGATGCGCGATTTATTTTCAAGCGATTGAGCGACGCCCTCCGATGATTTACTTGTCGAGCGATCCAATCGCTCGACAAGCAAATGATCGGAGCATGACATGACCCGCATCGTCCCCGTCACCACCCAGGCCCAGGCGGAACCGGTCACGGCCCTGCGCCGCCTGCTGGCCGCCGCGATGCTGGCCGCGACCGCGAGCTTCGCGATGACCTGCAGCGCCTTCACCGGCCCGCGCAGCTACGGCCCAAGCCCAATCGCAGCCTCGAATCCTCCGCCACGCCGCGGTGCAGCCCGGTCCTGACGTCCCCGCCGAGGAGATGCTCCCGTGAATTTCGTTCTCGCCTATCTCGCTGGCGTCCTGACCATCGCCAGCCCCTGCATCCTGCCGGTCCTGCCCTTCGTGCTGACCCGCGCCGGGCAGCCTTTCCGGACAAGCACCTTGCCGATGCTGCTCGGCATGGCGCTGGCTTTCGCGGGGGTCGCGAGCCTTGCCGCCGTCGCCGGCAGCTGGGCGATCGCGCTCAACAGCCATGGCCGCAGTATCGCGCTCGGCTTCGTCGCCCTGTTCGGGCTCGCTCTGCTGTTCCCGGCTCTCGCCGCGCGCCTCGCCGCGCCGCTGACGGCGCTCGGCGAAAGGCTGACGCGCATGGCGGGCGCGAATGGCCGAAGCGATCTGCGGCCGGCCTCATCCGCCTTGCTCGGCGTCGCCACCGGCCTGCTCTGGACGCCTTGCGCCGGGCCGGTGCTCGGCCTGATCCTGGCCGGCGCCGCCCTCGGCGGGCCGAGCCTCACCACCGCACTCCTGCTCTTTTCCTATGCCGCCGGCGCGGCGACAGCGCTGGCTGCCGTGCTGCTCCTCGGCAACCAGCTGCTGGCGTGGGCCCGACAGCCTGCCGCCTCCGTCGAACCGCTGCGCCGCGGCCTCGGCCTCGCCGTGGTCGCGAGCAGCGTCGCGATCGCCTTCGGCTTCGACAGCAGCGTCCTCACCCGCCTGTCGGCGCCGACCACCGCCGCGATCGAGCAGCGATTGATCGACCTGGCCTCGCCGGGCATGCCGGAACTGGTGACGAGCGCGCAGGCGCAGCCGGCTGCCAAGCCGCTGTTCGGCGCCAAGCAATGGCTCGACCGCGAGCCGATCACGGCCGAGAGCGTGCGCGGCAAGGTCGTGCTGGTGAACTTCTGGACCTATTCCTGCATCAACTGCCTGCGCACCTTGCCCTATGTCCGAGCCTGGGCCGAGAAGTACAAGGATCAAGGCCTCGTCGTGGTCGGCGTCCACACGCCGGAATTCGCCTTCGAGAAGGACCCTAACAATGTGCGCAAGGCCGTTGCCGCGCTCGGCGTGAGCTATCCGGTCGCGATCGACAACGACTATGCGGTCTGGCGCGCCTTCAGCAACCAGGCCTGGCCGGCGCGCTATTTCATCGACGCGCAGGGGCGCACCCGCCATCACGAGTTCGGCGAAGGCGACTATGCCGCCTCCGAGCGGGTGATCCAGTCGCTGCTCGCGGAGGCTGGCAGTACGGTCGAGCCCGGCATCGCCAGGGTCTCGGGCGAAGGCGCGCAGGGAGCACCGGACTTCGCCAATCTGCGCTCGCCCGAGACCTATCTCGGCCATGCCCGCAGCAATGGCTTCGCTTCGCCAGGTGGCATCAAGGCGGATGCGCCCGCCACCTATGAAGCTGCCACCTCGCCGCGCCTCAACCAGTGGAGCCTTGCCGGCACCTGGACCGTCGCCGGCGAATTCGTGGCGTCGCAGCAGGCGGGCAGCCGCATCAACCACCGTTTCCACGCCCGCGACCTGCATCTGGTGATGGGCCGCGCGCCCGGCAGCCCGCCCGTCCGTTTCCGCGTCACCATCGACGGCGCCGCGCCCGGCAGCGCCCGTGGCGCCGATATCGACGCCGACGGCTACGGCACGATCGGTGACGAGCGACTCTACCAGCTGGTCCGCCAGGACGGGCCGGTGAAGCCCCGGGACTTCAGCATCGAATTCCTCGATCCCGGCGCCCGCGCCTACGCCTTCACTTTCGGCTGAGCAGGTCGCCAATCCAGAAGAGAATGGGAGGAAACCATGAAGCTCTATGTCAACGAAGTCTCGTCCGCGACCGCACGCGTGCGCATCGCGCTCGCCCTGAAAGGGCTCAAGGTGGAGGAAGAACGCGTCACCATCTTCGGCGACGACGCCGCCAGCCGGAAGCCGGAATATCGCGCACTCAACCCGCAGGGGCTGGTGCCGGCGCTGCTCACTGACAATGGCTGGCTGATCACGCAGTCATTGGCGATCATCGACTATCTCGACCAGATCGTTCCGGAGCCGCCCTTGCTGCCGTCGGAACCGGAGCAGCGCGCCTTCGCGCGCTCGGTCGCGCTCGCCATCGCCGCCGAGATTCACGCGCTGCTGCCGCCGCGCATCGGCACCCGCCTGAGGAGCTTTCCCGGCGTCGGGCCCGAGGAGGTCGCGAGCTGGAACCGGCACTGGGTCAGCGAAGGCTTGAGCGCGGTCGAGGCGCTGATCGCGCGACGGCGCACCGGCCGCTTCACCGTCGGAGACCGGCCGTCCATCGCCGACATCGTGCTCTTCCCGCAAACGGTCGGTGCCACCCGCGTCGGGCTCGACGTGGCGCAATGGCCCAACATCGCCGAGATCGCCGGCCATTGCCGCGCCATTCCGGCCTTCGCCGAAAATGCGCCGGCCTCTTTCAGATAGCCGGCATCAGCCAGCCCCCGGAATTCCAGCCGGCACTCGATGGCCCGGCAGCTTCGGTGCAGGTCGATCAGTTGAACTCGAACGCATTGCTCATCAGCGGCGCCTTGGCGTCGGCCTCGGTCAGCGGAGCGACGCCGAAGCGGGTCTCGATCAGCTTGAGTACCGCCGTCGTGTCATAGGACACATGATCGACGAAGCCCTTCTTCGCGAAGGGAGACACGATCAGCGTCGGGACGCGCGTGCCCGGCCCCCAGCGGTCGCGAACCGGCGGGGCGACATGATCCCAGAAGCCGCCGTTTTCGTCGTAGGTGACGATGACCACCATCTTGCCCCATTGCGGGCTCTTCTCGAGCCGGGCGACGATGTCGGCTGCATGGGCATCGCTGGTCAGGACCGTGCTCGCGCTCGGATGCTGATTGATGCCGCGCCGCGGCTTGTAGAACGACACCGAAGGCAGCCGACCAGCTTCGATATCGGCCAGGAAATCGTCGAGGTCCTTCAGATTCGCCCGGCCGGGCTGACCCTTCTGGTAATTTGCGAAGAAGGCGAAGGGCTGGTGGTGATAGCTGAAGTTCTCCCCCTCCTTGCCCGCCTCGGCCTCGTTCCAACCGCCGCTATACCAGGCCCAACTCACCCCTTTCTCGGTCAGCCTGTCTCCGATCGTGGGCTTGGTCTGGACGGGCAACAGGCGCTCCGGCTTGGTCCTATGACCATACGGCCCGCCGACCGGCTCCATGGTGTTGATGCCATAGGCGTCCGGCGTGACGAAGCCATCCTCCACCAGCTTGCCAGTGGAATCGAGCTTGGCGACGATCTTCTCCGGGGCATTCGGATAGAGCGGCGAGCAGGCGCAGACAAGCCAGAGATGGTTCAGGAACGAACCGCCGAAGGCGGCATGGAAGAAATTGTCGGCGAGAGTGAAGCGCTTCGCCAGCTCGTACATCTTCAGGGAGGAGCCATCCCAATAGGCCATGGCATAGCCCTTGGCATCAGACTCCTGGACGAAGCGATCCATCTTGCCGCCGTTGATCTGCGCCTGCTGCTGGTAGAAGGCGTGGACGAGGCTGCCCAATTGTTCGTCGAGCCCGTAGAAATCATTGAGCCTGAAGGGCCGGTTCGGAAGCGTCTCCGGTAGCCTGGCATAGCGCACCGGCGTCTTAGGGCGCAGATCCAGGGGATCGGGCAGGGTCTCGTAGGGCTTGCCGGTCTCGTCGGTCTGGATCGCAGCGGCGCCGGCCTTGTCGAGGCCCTCCGCGCCCGGGAAATTGCCGAAAAGGTGATCGAAGCTGCGGTTCTCCAGATAGAGCACGACGACATGCTCGATCTTCTCGAACCCCTGCGGCATCGTCTGGGCAAGGGCGGCCGGGCCGGCGAGCAGGAACCCGGCGAACCCGGCAACGAGGCTCCCGGTGCTGCTTGCGCGGCCTATCGCGCGAGCGCCGGGTTGAGGCGAGGACGATGTCCTGCTCTCTGCAGCGACCGCATTGCCGCTCGTACCTGCCTTCATCGCTTCCCCCTCGCTCTCCAGCGATTTTAGTTTTCCGGCTAAATTAATGGCCGATGCGGAGCGGGCACAAGGGAGATCAGCGGAAACACAGCCTGAACCGCACAAGCGACGCCTTGCGGACGGGGACGAACCGCTTCCCTAGCGTCGTCCTTCATGCAAGGTTGCCGGCGAGATCGCCTGAGCCGCAAGATCGCCTGTGCCGAAGGAGAACACCATGGGTTGGGTCGTCCTTGGACTGATCGTCGTCGTCGTGGTCTGGCTGATCATGACCTATAACGGCCTCGTCGCGATGCGCCAGCGCGTCAATCAGGCTTTCGCCGACATCGACGTGCAATTGAAGCAGCGCCACGACCTGATCCCGAACCTGGTCGAGACCGTGAAGGGCTATGCCAGCCACGAGAAGGAAACCTTCGACGCGGTGATCAAGGCCCGCAATCAGGCCCAGGCCGCGACCGGCCCGCACGACCAGGCCGTCGCCGAGCAGCAGCTCACCGGCGCGGTCGGGCGCCTGCTGGCGCTGGGCGAGGCTTATCCGGACCTGAAGGCGAGCGCGAACTTCCAGCAGCTGCAGCAGGATCTCGGCAATGTCGAGGACAAGCTGGCGGCGGCGCGGCGCTTCTTCAACAATGCGGTCAGCGAGTTCAACGCGGCGATCCAGGCCTTCCCGGCGGTGTTCTTCGCGCCGCAGATGGGCTTCTCCCCGCGCGAATTCTTCGATGTCGGCGAAGAGACGCGCAAGCAGATCGAAGTCGCACCGACCGTGAAGTTCTGAGCGCCCCCAAAGGCGCCACAACGGAGCTGCGGCGATGCCGGGGGAAGCCTTCGGGCTCTACACCCATCAGCGCAACAACCGGATCAGGTCGGTCGCCCTGATCGTCGGGCTCTTCCTGATGGTCTATCTCACCGTCTGGGGCGTGATGCTGGTCGGCTACGGCTATATCGGCGTGCCGCGCGGGCGCACGGTGCTGAGCTTCGTCAACCAGCGCTTCTGGTCCTGGCTCCCCTTCGTCACACTCGGCACGGCGGCCTGGGTGCTGATCGGGTTCAAGGTCAATGTCGGGCTGATCGAGGCGGTTTCGGGCGCCGAGGGTGTGACGCGGGAAGCGCAACCCAAGCTCTACCGGATGCTGGAGAACCTCTGCATCTCGCGTGGCATGGTGACGCCCAAGCTCGCCATCATCCAGAGCGACGCGCTCAACGCCTTCGCCAGCGGCGTCAACGACAAGCAGTTCACGGTAACGCTGACCACCGGCCTGATCGAACAGCTCAACGACGCCGAGATCGAGGCGGTGATCGCCCATGAGCTGACCCATATCCGCAATGGCGACGTCCGGCTGATGGTGATCGCGGTGGTGATCGCGGGCATCATCTCCTTCGTCGGCGAGGTGCTGTTCCGCAATCTTGGGCGGGTGCGCATCTCCTCCGACGGCGACAAGAAGGGCAGCGGCGTCGCGATCATCCTCGGCTTCGCGGTGATCGCCGTCGCCTGGCTGCTGGCCGTGCTGATCCGGCTCTCGCTGTCGCGGGCCCGCGAATATCTCGCCGATGCCGGGGCGGTCGAACTGACCAAGAATCCGGACGCGATGATCTCGGCGCTGCTGAAGATCTCGGGACGAGCCGACATCGACAATGTCCCGTCAGGCGTGATGGACATGTGCTTCGAGAACGACCCCGACGATTTCGCCGACCTGTTCTCGACCCACCCCTCCGTCACCAAGCGGGTGCAGGCGCTGGTGCAGACCGCCGGCGGGCGCTTGCCGCCGCAGGCTCCGCCCGGCCCGCCGAAGATCAGCGAAAGGCAGCCCTTGCCGGAGATCGCCCAGACCTCGGCCACGCACGGGCCGTGGTCGCGGCCGACCGCCCCGCCTCCTGGCAGCTAGCGGCCGTCGCGGGCCCAGTTCAGCGCTTCCTCAAGCCGGTCGTCGCCCCAGAACAATTCGCCGTCGCCGGTGACGAAGGTCGGTGCGCCGAAGATGCCGAGCGATTTGGCGAGCTCGGTCTCAGCCTTGAGCCGGCCCTTGACCTCCTCGCTGCGCGAGGCGGGAAAGACGCTGACCGGATCGGCCCCGGCCTCGCGCAGGGCTGCGCTCAGCACGGCCTCCTCGGCGATGTTGCGGCCTTCGCAGAACTGCGCGCGGAACAGCGCCTTGGAGAAGGCCGGCAGCCAGCCGGCCTCGCGCCCCGCCAGCGCCAGCCGCGCCGCAACGAGGGAGTTCTGCGGGAAGGTCTCGGGTCTTGTGATGGTGAGCCCGTTGCGGGCCGCCCGGCGCGCCGTGTCGCGCCACATATAGCGGCCCTTGTTCGGATAGAGATTGAAAGGCGAGGTCGCCCAGCCCTGCGCAGCGAAGATCGGCCCGAGCAGGAAGGGCCGCCAGCGCACCGCCACTCCGGCGGCATCCGCCAATTCCTCGATCCGCAGGGCGCTCAGGCAGGAATAGGTCGATGCGAACTCGTACCAGAAATCCAGAACAGGACGATTCGGCATCTGACCCCCAACCAGCAACACATCGCTCCGCCCGCATTGCGGGCGGCAACCCATCAGCGGATGACGCCAGATCGATCAGAAGGTTCCGATTGCGTCGCCCCGAACCCTGCGATAGTGCCCGGTTACGTCCGAAATGCGGCCGGCCGGGCCGCATTCTCTACACCAGGCACGAGCCCCTCGTGCCGCCATTGCAGGAAGACCAGTCCATGGCCGACAAGCGCGTGAACAAGGTCGTACTCGCCTATTCCGGCGGGCTCGACACCTCGATCATCCTGAAGTGGCTGCAGACCACCTATAACTGCGAGGTCGTGACCTTCACCGCCGATCTCGGCCAGGGCGAGGAGCTGGAGCCGGCCCGCCAGAAGGCGCTGCTGCTCGGCATCAAGCCGGAGAACATCTTCATCGAGGACCTGCGCGAGGAATTCGTCCGCGACTACGTCTTCCCGATGTTCCGGGCCAACGCCGTCTATGAGGGCGTCTATCTGCTGGGCACCTCGATCGCCCGTCCGCTGATCGCCAAGAAGCTGATCGAGATCGCCGAGAAGGTCGGCGGCGACGCCGTCTCGCATGGCGCGACCGGCAAGGGCAACGACCAGGTCCGTTTCGAATTGACCGCCTATGCGCTGAAGCCCGACGTCCACGTGATCGCGCCCTGGCGCGAATGGGACCTGCGCTCGCGCGAGCAATTGATCGCCTTCGCCGAGCAGCACCAGATCCCGATCGCCAAGGACAAGCGCGGCGAGGCACCGTTCTCGATCGACGCCAACCTGCTGCACGTCTCCTCCGAGGGGAAGGTGCTGGAGGACCCGGCGCAGGAGGTCCCGGACTACGTCTTCTCGCGCACCGTCTCGCCGGAAGAGGCTCCGGACAAGCCGACCGTGATCTCGATCGACTTCGCCAAGGGCGATGCGGTCGCGATCGACGGCGTCCAGCTCTCGCCGGCCAAGCTGCTCGCCAGGCTCAACGAACTCGGCCGCGACAACGGCATCGGCCGGCTCGACCTGGTCGAGAACCGCTTCGTCGGCATGAAGAGCCGCGGCATGTACGAGACGCCCGGCGGCACGATCCTCGCCGTCGCGCACCGCGCCATCGAGTCGATCACGCTCGACCGCGGCGCCGCCCATCTCAAGGACCAGCTCATGCCGCAATATGCCGAGCTGATCTATAACGGCTTCTGGTTCTCGCCGGAGCGCGAGATGCTGCAGGCGCTAATCGACAAGAGCCAGGAGTTCGTCGCCGGCCAGGTCCGGCTCAAGCTCTACAAGGGCGGCGTCCACGTCATCGGCCGCTCCAGCCCCTATTCGCTCTACGACCAGGACCTCGTCACCTTCGAGGAAGGCGCGGTCGCCTACGACCACCGCGATGCCGCCGGCTTCATCAAGCTCAACGCGCTGCGTCTGCGCACGCTCGGCCAGCGCAAGCGCAAGCTGGGGCTCTGATATCAGCCGATAGAATAACGCTGGTCATCCCGGACGGAGCGAAGCGACGATCCGGGATCCATGCCTGAGCCTTTCCGATCGAGGTTCAGGAATGGATCCCGGGTCTCCCTTCGGTCGCCCGGGATGACCAGTTTTTTTGACTGGATACGCCGCGGCGCGGCGATCAGATTTCGATCTCGACCCCGACCTCGACGACCTGCTTGGCCGGTATGTGGAAATGCGCGGCGGACCGCTCGGCGTTGCGCTGCATGAAGGCGAAGAGCGCCTCGCGCCACATCGCCATGCCCGCGATCTCCGCGCGCGGAATGACGGTCTCGCGGCCGATATAATACGACATCCCGGCGAGATCGACGCCGAGCAGCAAGCCGTGCTCGACGCCGCAGCGCAAGCCGTTCGGGATATGCGGCGTCTCCATGAAGCCGAAATGCAGGATCACGCGCGTGACGCTGGGGGCGAGTTCGATCAGCTCGATCCGGTTCTCGTCCGATACGCGCGGAATCTCCTCGAGCTTGCCAGTCACGAGCAGGATGCGCTCATGCAGAGCGTGGTTGTGGCGGACGAAATGCGTGAGCGAGAGCGGCAGCCCGCGCGCGGCCGAGGCGAGGAAGGCAGCCGTGCCCGGCAGGCGCAGCGGCGGGTTCGTCGCCAGCATGTCGAGGAAGTCCTTCTCCGGCTCGCGCTGGCGGCTGCGCGCCGCCTCGACCAAGGCGAGGCCACGCCGCCAGGTCAGCATGACCACTGTCAGCACCAGCGCCAGCAGCAGCGGATACCAGCCACCCTCGTGCAGCTTCGGCAGGTTCGCGGAGAAGAAGGCGAGATCGATCAGCAGGAAGAAGCCGTTGACCGCGATGACGAGGACGGGGTTGTAACCCCATTTCAGCGCGATCAGCGCCGCCAGCCCGGTGGTGATCGCCATCAACAGGGAGACGGCGATGCCATAGGCGCCGGCGAGCGCATCGGAGGAGCGGAACATGAAGACCGAGGTCAAGGTCGCCAGGCAGATCAGCCAGTTGACGATCGGGATGTAGATCTGCCCCTTCTGATCATGCGCCGTGTGCTGGATGTGGATGGCCGGGAAGAGGCCGAGCTGCACGGCCTGCCGGGTCAATGAGAAGGCGCCGGTGATCACCGCCTGCGAGGCGATGACGGCAGCCGCCGTCGCGAAGAACACCATCGGGTAGTGCGCCCAGTCCGGCGAGAGCTGGTAGAACGGATTGTCGATCGCTCCGGGCTGGGTCAACAACAGGCCGCCCTGGCCGAAATAATTCAGCATCAGCGCCGGAAGCACCACCGTCAGCCAGGCGATACGGATCGGCATCGGG
>Ga0102589_1002868_pt1 | contig 18883 bp, 15 predicted proteins | sample AraplaMF_Col_mLB_FD_76858 | JGI IMG/M metagenome (GOLD analysis project Ga0102589, IMG submission 76858) | Arabidopsis root microbial communities from the University of North Carolina, USA - plate scrape MF_Col_mLB | ecosystem: Host-associated > Plants > Roots > Endosphere | place: USA... | reverse complement strand
CATGTCATTGCATGGCGAAGCAACGTGCTGGCATGCATGATCCACGAGGCAGGCACCCAATCCGAATCGGCAATGCGAACTGCTTCCTCAGCCATGGCGCAGGCTCGCGTACGACGCCGCGCCCGGAGCGGCGCGGACAGACCCACTCATGAAGATTCCTTTCATTCCGCCTCCCCGACGGATCCCGCGCCCATGATATCGCCATGCCATCGCGAATCAGGTCATCCACGCCAATTCGCATGCGTCCGCCAGAACTCCACGCTGCGCAGGTACGCCTCGCGATCCAGCGGCACGCCGGAGCCGCCCTCTTCCACGCCCAATGCGTTGCGCATGATGGTGATGGGCGCCATCGGGGTCTCTTCCGGTTCGGCGGTGTACATGCAGCCGACCACGCCCCAGTCGGCGTCGATGTCCGTGCCTTCCTTCGCCAGTTGTTCGCGGCTGTAGAGGATGACGATCAGATACTCCGCCACCGGCGGCTCGAGGCCTTCGAACCAGCGCACCAGCACGGGCAGCTCGTCGCGCGTGCGCGCGTCGTAGTCGGTGCGCAGCAGATGGCGGTTCTCGTCTGTGATCGGCACCGCAAGGCATTTCGTCGACGTCCAGTTCCGATGCACGTGCAACTTGCAGAACGGCGCATAGCCGTCGAGCACCTTCAGCGGCGGGACATCGTTGAGGTGGCGTTCGAACTGCTCCGGCGTGCAGTCCTGGATCGTGTTGCGGCGCGGCTCGCGCGGGAACAGGCGCGGGCGGGCGAAGTCGGTGAGCGTGATGGACATGGGGCGTTCGCGTTTCCGGGGACTGCATTATTCGCGAACGGGCGCGTTCGTGCCGCCCATCATTCGATAGCGCGATCCGGATAGTGCGCCCGGCCAAGCCCTGCGAGGCTTCGGCATCCTGTTCCGAGCGCGTTCTGATGAAATTCCTGCCCAGCCTCTGCGTGTGCCTGGCGTTGGTGCACGGCCCCGCCGCCCGTGCCGACTGCCCGCTGGCGTTCGCGCCGCCGGGGGTGCGGCATGCGGCCAGCGAGCACTATTACCGCTCGCCAAAGCGCGACGCGCCGCCACCGGGGCGCCTTCAGGTCCCCGCACGCTTGACCGGCCGCGAATGCACGCAGGCGCCGAATGACGCATACGTCCAATGCAGCCGCCGCAGCGGAACAATCAAAGTTTCATCCCAAGCCAGATCACCGACTCGGTCGCTATCGATACCATAGGCTGAGCACGCGATACAGGACACCGGTCTGCTCCACATGCGCAGCGGCTTGATCGTGGTGCGCCCGCTCTTCCTCGACGATCGCCGTGATCGCGACGACAGCCTCCGCATCCGTTCCCTGCAACACGGCCAATTGGTGCTCGAGATGCCGCAAAACGACATGCTCCACTGCCACCGTCGTGGCCGAGATGGCCCGGCGCCCCATCAGGCCCGTCATCAATCCAAGCGACAATCCTCCGAAACCGCATAACCAATAACTGCGGCAACGTCGCCGCCCTCTGCGCGCAAGTTCGGCGGCGAAGATCTCGCGGTGGCGTCGCTCGTGCGAGCGGAACTCGACGAGTTCGGGAACCAGTTCCCGTGCGAAAAGCCGCGCGATCGCGATCTGGCCGGTATAGATCGAGATGGCGCCGAACTCGCCGGCGTGGTTGACCTTGAGGATGCGACAGCCAAGATCCATGCGTTTCATGTACCGGGAGGCGACTGCCTCATGCGTCCGCCATCGCCGCGCCGCGCAACCGGCCTGCGGCCGACGCGTATATCCCGCCCACCACGATGAAGCAGCCGAAATAGATCATCGCATCAATGCGACCGGCGCCCAGCCACAACGCCGCCGTTGGCACGATCGAAAGAAACAGCGCGAACAACGACAGGAACCGTTGCATGATCGGCTCGTAGTGCGCCGCCTGCCATTGCGGCCACCGCCGCGCGAACGCAAACGCGCTGCCATCTTCAGGCTGCAGGCGCGCGGCGATGCTCGCTTCGACGCGTGCGATGTGCGCCAGGTAGTACTGCACCAGCGCCTGTTTGGCGAGCGTGCGCGTACCGACGAGGACGATGAAGAACAGGATCGCGACGAAGCCGGCCAACGGCGCCCAGCGTCCGAACGTTCCCGCCGGAAACTGCGCCGACACCGGCACCCATGCCGCCATCGCGCCCGTGGAGAACAGCAGCCCGAAGTCGTCGAACGAACTGCGCGAATAGCTGTCGCACTTGTCGCCCAGATAGGTGTACTGCCGCCATAGATCGGGCGGCACTTCGATCGGCGTGATGGTGCGCGCCGAATCGGCATCCTGTGAAGTTCCCTTCCCTGCTCCGTCCATATCGCCCCCTGCGTGTGGTCGTGCTGGATCGCGCGGCGTTCAAAGTCCGGCCTGTCTACGCCGCGATCCTTTCGATCCAATCGACGGCCTTGCCCAGCTGGCGATGCGCCTCTTCCAGATCGTAGTCGGCCTGCAACCCCAGCCAGAAGCGCTCGCTGTTACCCCGTGCGGCCGCGAGCCGGAGGGCCGTGCGGCGGTGACGCTGCGCTTGCCCAGGACAATCTCGTTGATCCGGCGCGGTGGAACGCCCGCGGCACGGACGAGCGCGTTCTGGCTGATGCCCGTCGGAAGCAGGAATTCCTCAAGCAGGACTTCCCCGGGATGGATGTTCGGCAAGGTCTTCATGGAGGAACCTTGTAATGATGAGTCAGTGGTAGTCGACGATTTCCACGTCATCTTTTGTTCCAGCGGAACCGGACTCCATTCAACGAACGGCAACAGCCAGCGACGGACTCGTCCGATCAGACGCGGGCGCGGACTCCGCCAGATCCGTCTGTCCGCCCACATGCAGCACGTACTCGAAGTTCTGGATCATCTTCCCGTAGCCGTTGCCGCCCGCCGCGTAGTTGGCGCCGATGGTCAGCGTGTGGCGACCCGGCGGCAGCGGCTTGATCAGCAGCCAGTACCCATCCGCGGCGGTCAGCAGGTCGTCGTCGATGCCCGGAACCAACCGGAAGCAACCGTCACTGCGGACGCGATAGCGGGCGACATCGGTCACCCGCACGCCGTCGATCAGCGCGATCGCACTGGCCAGGCGCTCGTTGTTCACCGCCGCGTCGCGCTGCAACGTCTTGCACGGAATTCGCGGGGCGCCGGGCGGTCGGCGGCCTCGCACGTCGGCGCTGCGCATGTTGATGATCGGCACGAGCAGGTAACGGCCGGTCGGAATCACGCATTCGCGCTTCGCGTTGAACGTGCCATCGGTGCCCGCGAGGAACCACACCGGGCCTTCCTGGTCCATCTCGCAAAGCTGTCCGTCCGGATCGAGGAACGGCGCGATCGGCATGTGCTCGGCCCACTGCCACCAGCGCGCCGTCAGCGCGCCGAAGGTTTCGCCTTCGACCTGGCCATCGGGCGGGAGCAGCAGCGCGTCGGCGCTCGTGGCCGCCTTGTCCGCCGCATGCGACAACGCGAAACAGCTGGTGACGATGGACAACGCGGCCGCGAGGGCCAATCCGGTACGGGTGATGCGCATGACGTTCCCTGGCTTTGCCTGCTTACTTCTTGGAGTTGGATGACGGCTTCGTCGGCGCCGCCGGAATGCTGATGACCTGCGGCACAGGCACTGGCGTGCCCGGCGGATACATCAACGCCCACGCGCGTTTCTCCGCCTCCGCCGAACCCGCGGGATCGCGTTCGAGCAGCGCCCACGCGCGGTATTTCCATGCACTGACGGAGGTGGGGAACTCTTCTACCAGCTCGCGCGTACACGCCTGCCCTTCTTCAAGCACCGTCGGAATCAGGAACGTCCGGCAGTAGCGTTCCACGGCCTGCGGACGCAACTCGCTGTGCAACGCGCGCTCGTAATAGACGCGCGCTGCAGCGGGTGTCTCCAGTTCTTCGACGACGCCGCCCATGGCGAGCTGGTAGCGCAGGTTGTCCGGCTCAAGGCGCAAGGCGACCTCAAGGTCGGACCGCGCCCATTCGTAGTAGCGCATCGAACCGGTCAACTGCGCGCGGCCATAGCGGTAATCCGCATCGTCCGGCCGGAACCGGAGCGCCTGCGAGTAGTAGGCGATCGCGCTCCAGAAATCGTGATTGGTCCAATAGCCCTTGCCGGCGGCCACCAGCAGGCTGGCGCCCGGCCCCATGCGCGCGGCACCGGCGAGCTCGTCGACGACTTCGCCATAGTTGTCGGCCATCAAAGGCTCGTAGCCTGCCGCTTCGCCGAGCAATGCGCCCAGGATGGGATTGCGCTGCGTCCGCGCGGCGGCGTACGCCACGGCATGGCGCATCTGGTCGTCCGACCCGCCCCATTTGGGTTGCGCCGAAATGAGCTGCTCCCACGCCACGTAATACGAGTCCGGGTCGACGTCCAGGCAATGCGCGGTGGCGGACATCTGCAAGGCAGGATCGCTTTGCCGACCGATGGCGTTGAGTTTGTAGCAGGCCACGCTGAGGCGCGGCTCGACTTCCAGCGCCTGCACGTACAGCGGCACGGCCTTGTCGAAATAGCCGCTCATGCGTTCGAACTGGTCCGCCGACGTCTTCGAGGCGTAGCGCGTACCACGCGCCTTCCAGCCCGCACTTCCGAAGTGCGCGCCGCTGGCGACCATCGCGAACGGGCTCTTCGGCGCCGCCTTCAGCCAACGCTGGGCCACCTCACCCGCGCGCGGGCTTGCGTCGAACACCGTGAAGGCGATGAAGATCTGCTCGCGCTGCGCCTGGTCGCGGTAGTGCGCGTCCAGCAGCGCGGCGAAGCCGCGTTCGAGCTGCGCCACGCCTTTATCGGTGGAAAGCAACCCGTCGATCTCGTCCAGCGTCCACGCCGGTGCGCGCAACAGCGAGCAACGTCCCTGCGCGGCGCCTGGGCGCCATTGATTGCCGGGCAGGTCCGGATGCGCGTTGCAGCGGGCTTCATCGCCCTGCACCGCATCGGCCGTCCTGAGCTGCGCCAGGTGCTCGACCCACTGCGCGGGCGCCTCCACGGGCGGCAGCGCCGCATGAACGGGCTGGAACAGCACCGCGCCTCCCAGCGCGATGCCGGCGACGGCATTCCGGATCCTTGGCATGTTTCCCCCTGTGTGGCGACAAAGCTAACGCAGTTGGGGCGCGCGGGACAGGTCCATCACCCCACATCCGGCCGACCGCCGATAATGCGCAGGCGCCAACGTGTGCGAAAGTACCGCCCCCTTCGAGCAGCCCCTCCATGACCGACCCCATCCGCCTCTCCAAACGCGTCGCCGAACTGGTCGGCTGTTCGCGCGCCGATGCCGAGCGCTATATCGAGAACGGCTGGGTCTCCGTGGACGGCCAAGTGGTCGAACTGCCGCAGCACCCGGTGACGAACGAGCGCGTCGAGCTCGATCCCGACGCCGTGCTGGAAGCGCCCGAACCCGCCACGATCCTGCTGCACAAGCCGGCCGGTTTCGATGCGTTCGACGGCCCGCAGCCCGCGTCCACGCTGGTCACGCCCGACACGCGCTGGGAGGACGACCCCAGCGGCGTGCGCCTGCTGCGCCGCCACTTCGCCCGCCTCACCCCGCTGGTGCCGCTGGATACGCAGGCCAGCGGCCTGATCGTGCTCACGCAGGACGGCCGCGTGTGGCGCCGCCTCACCGAGGACGCGGCGCTGATCGAACACGAATACGTCGTCGAAGTGAGCGGCACCATCGCGACCGACGGCCTGCGCCGCCTGAACGACGGCGGCCTGCGTTACAACGGGCGCGTACTGGCGCCGTGCAAGGTCAGCTGGCAGAACGAATTCCGCCTTCGTTTCGCGCTGAAGGACGTGCAGCCCGGACAGATCCAGGGCATGTGCTCGCAGGTGCACCTGAAAGTCGTCGCGATGCGGCGACTGCGCATCGGCAAGGTGTCGCTGTCGAAGATGCCGCCCGGCCAGTGGCGTTACCTGCCGGTGGGCGAACGGTTCTGATGCGTTGCGGCGTCAGTCGCCGCGCACGCGCATCGTCAGGCCCTTCAGGAAATTACGCAGCAGCTGGTCGCCGCACGGGCGGTAATTGGCATGGCCCGGCTGGCGGAACAGCGCCGTCAGTTCCGGCTTCGACACCGGCCAGCCCGCGGATTCGAACACCGCGTGCATGTCGACATCCTTCAGCTCGAACGCCACCCGCAGCTTCTTCAGCACCACGTTGTTGGTGACGCGCGTCTCCGGCGGACGCTGCGGGCGGCTGTCGTCGCGGCCACGGCAATAGATCACCAGCCCGTCGAGGAACCGCGCGAGCACCGCGTCGCTGCAATCGGCGTAGTCGGGATCTTCCTCGCGGCGCAGGAACGCCTGCACGTCGGCCTTGTCCAGCGCGAACCCCGGATCGGCCAGCTGCGTGATCTCCACGACGCGCTGGTCGCTCAGATCGAGCATGTAGCGGATGCTGCGCAGGACGTCGTTGGTGATCATGGTTCGTGCGGGGTGGTGCGTGGGGGCGCGTAGTTTAAGGCACCGGGTCGGTGGGCCGTGTGTTGATGGCGGATCCGTGCGCCGAATGCCCAATGCCGACTGCCCCTGTAGCCCGGGTAAGCGAAGCGCACCCGGGGTTGACGTCGGAAGTTGTCGCGACGTCGAGGCAAACCCGGGGGCGCTTCGCTTACCCGGGCTACTACGACTAAAGCGCGTTGCTCGAAGCCGCCGGCTGCTCGGGGATGCTGGCTCCGGCCATCAGCTCACTTACCGAAGACGGCAATGAAACGTCGTCGTGAGCCTGCGTCGGCCCCACCGATGGCTGCAGCCAACGCGTCATCGAACGTTCGGCTGCAACGAGAGTGCCGTGCCGACCGAGGCATCCAGCGGCCAACCCGAGCAGTACGACAACGTATACCCACACAGTCCATGACGTGAGGAACCCACCGGTTGCCTTGAGTCCAAGGTAAGCCGTCATCAGCCCAGTGAAATCGACATCACGGCTTCGGGTCAAGAAGGAGATGACCGAGTGCGCGTAAATGTATCGCTCGACGCGAAAGCACAGCTTGCCTTGGCTTTCATAGACGACCGCCTCGCCGTCAACGGGGAATGACACGGCTTCGGCGCTGGTGACGTGAAGCAGAACGAGCATGGCAACAATGCATTTCTTTACTCAGAACACCCAGTCGAGGAACCGCTCCCACAATGACCTTGGCGGCTCTTCCTTCTCTTCGCACCTGATGAGATGCCGCTCTTCCGAGAGACAGAAGTGGTCGTAGAACCTGAGGCCGTCTTGACCGGCCGTGGCATTCATCAAGACGGCGTAACGGCCCGCCGCGAGAGGCTCGGCTGCATCCGTCGTCGTAAACCCCGCAGGCGCATTCCCGTAGCAGATAGCGGTGGAGCGCCGCAGCCTCATGCCGGATGTTGGCTCTTCGTAAGCGATTTCCCAATAGTTCTTGCCATCCCCGATCAGGACGTCCTGCAGGAGCACTTCGCGCTCGTCTATATCCCGAGTGGACTGCAGGAACGAAATTATCGAATGCGAGTAGATGTACTTCTCGACGCGGAAACAGATTTGACCGTTGTCTTCGAAGGCAGCCGGTTGACCATCGACTCCAAAAGAGACCGCTTGTGCTTGCATAGGAGTGAGCGCCATTAGGAAGATGGCGACCAGAACTGAAGACTGTCTCATCGATCCAACAACCGACGAGGCAGCCAGCTGGGATTTTCTGGCTCCGACAGAAATCCTGCCAACACGTCATGAAACAAGGTGGTATCCCTTACCGCTTTACCACTGATAGACATGAGCCTGGCCTTACCCGCCATCAGGCAGAAGTAATCCGAGATCAGTTCGCCCTGCTGTTCCATATTGAAGGTCGAGAGGTGCGGCACCTCGGTCCACCGCGTTGCGATCCGCCCCGCAAGGGACATTTGGTCGACGTGATGAGTTCGACTGATCTCGTAGTGGTAGACGCTCTTGTCAAGCCTCTTCTCTGCCATCTCAAGAGCTTGTAATGGAACTCCGATACCCTTCACGGGATAGCCCATCTGGTACTGCCAGACATGCACCATCTCATGCATGAACAGCTGAAGCTTCCACTGTTCGTCAGGAATCAGTTGGGCGAAGTCGTCCTCATAGTGATTGGCCGGACAATAGAGATTTCCGTTCGGGGTAATCGTCGTCCAATCATCCTGCAATCCGAAGGGAAGGAAGTCCGCATTGAATACGTGCACCGCGGCGTAGTCGATCGCGTGCTTGAAGATGCTTCGCGCCATGGCAATCTCACCCGGCGTTAGTGGCCTGGACTCGCCCTTAGGCACCGTCACAACTGCGATCGATTCGCCGAGAGCAACCTCGTTCGTGACCACACCGGGTATCGGAAAGGGCTTCCCCTCGCCTCCATGCGTCTCCTTCGCGCAGCAGAAACTCGCGGAACTCCCTGCCGAGAACTGTGCCTGGACGATCGCCAACGGCTCCGCCGTCACAACACGTTCGGTGAAGCCGTTCGAGTCCGTAGTGCCGGAGACCTGACGTCCGCCGACCAGCGTCAGGCGGTACCGCAGCTTTGAGACCGGACTGCCGTCGTAAGCGACGAACCTGATCTGCTCGTCGAACCCTCCCCCGCCGCTGGCTGCGGCCGCCGACTGGAAGGCGGTGACGGGAACAGAAGAACTCGCCGCTCGCCCGCGCCCGGTCGGAGCCGACCTGCCCCATTGGTTGTTGCACGAGGAGAGCACGCGGCATCCGCAAGCCAGCTTCATCTTGTCGAACGTCGCGGGTCGCCCGTCGATGATGAAGTTCGAGTCGCCCTCAACGAGGGGAAAGACACCTTGATGCGTGTCGCATTGTGCAAGGTCGTTCAACAGTGCAACAGGCAGGCCGTCGACCATCCATCCGCTTCCGCTTGCCGAGATGACCTGCCCGCCACCCTCAACCTTGTCACCCAACCGGATAAAGCCTTCCTCACCACCGAACATCGCCACTCTCCTTGCAGCCTGGACGCTGATGGGCAGCGCCCCCTGCAATCGATCATGCGTGGCTTGAGCGCGGCGAAATCCCGGAATATTCCGAAATCTGCTGAGGCGAGGTGGAAGGCGGCACACACAGAGTTGCGGTCGAAAGATTCGCAGTGGAATCGACGTCGGGCCAGTGGCAGTGTCGGTGATACCGGGACTTCGATTGCACCGCGCTATGCGTATCAGATCTGCGGTAGCGGCCTACCTTCTCTTCGGCCTCGCGTCATGTCAGACGACTCGTCCGGAAGCGCGAATCCACTTGAGTTGCGGTGGCGAAACCCTGCGAAAGAGCTGGGCAGAGTTGGAAGACCGCATTCCCGATGGAACGATGGCGAAGGCGTTGGCGAACGCATACCTCTGCCTGCCCGAGAGCGAGTCACAGCTTCACTACCTGCATGCGCACCTGGATGAGACGGTCGAATTCTCAACCTACAGCACTGGCGAACTTGAAGAGGAGCGCGAGATCCTGAGCCGCGAGGCGGCCAAGGGCGAAATTCGAGGATTTCAGGGGTCGAAGGAGTTCGAGTACAGCGCCCGCCTGACTGACGAAGGAGATGTAATGCTGGACGGAAGGAACGAGGCCTGTATCGAGGGCATCACTTTGACGCACCGGGGCGAGACCGGTTGGCTCATCCGTGAGTTGGGAAGCGCCTGTGATTGACCCTTCCCAGATGCTTCAGCCCGCTGCCCTGCTCGCAAGTAGCCTGTTGATTGCCTCCTGCGCACAAGAGCCTCCCTCCCCTGCTCCGTTCGTGCTGCCGGAGGAGGTTTCGGAGTTCGTGTCGGAGCGGGATACCTGCGAACACCTGAGAGGCGACGTACCGGAGCCCGGGATCGGCGGCAGCGACGCACCGCCGATCGACGACATCAACCGGTCATGCGCTGGCACCGACAGGCGCCTTGAGATGCTTAGAGCGAAGTACGCGAGCCGTACTTCCTCAGCGGAACGAAGGACGATGCAGAGCTTGTCGCATTGATCTCCCACTCAGCAATCGAGAAGGCCTTTGAGGCACAGGGAATTGAGCTGGCAGCATTCATCGAGGGCGCAACCCCCTCTGACCAGCAGCTCAGCATGTCGGACTACGTTGACTCTTCACTCACGGAATTGAGCGAAGATCTCGACTACGTCAGAAGAAGCAAACTAAAAGATGTTGCGCTCGACGTACTTCGAACAATGCTATATGAGAGCAGCCAGATCGAGCGCGACTATTTAGGGAAACTCAGCAGGACTTACGCCCTTCTGTTCACCCTTCGCACTGATGCGCGCGTAATTGACTACTTCCGGAACCTTTCAACGCGGCTAGTACTGTATGTTGGCGCTGATCTGCTCGTTCGCGCTTTGTCGGAGCACTACCTGCGCCCAGAGGATCGAATGACGTGCAATCTCCTCGCCATTCTCAAGAACGCAGGAGCTAGCCTGATCCTCAATGAAAATGCGGCCGACGAAGTAATCTCGAACCTTCGCGTGAGCGATCACGAGTATAACAATTGGTACAAGTGGTCCGAGGGCAGCATCACCCTGAGTGTCGCTCGCCATTGCTCAAAGATCTTGGTGCGATCCTACTTCTACGCCAAGCTAAATCCTCCCGAAGGCGTGAAGCCGCCGACTGGTTGGACTAGATTTATTGATCAGTTTGTTACCTACGGAGCACTTCACTCGGCACGTGGGAGCCAGGAACTGAACGACTACCTATGTCGCCGCTTCGGGCTTGAGTTCGAGTCGAGCGCGCAGATGCTAAGTGGCGTGAACACCGACCATCTCGAGGCTCTTACCGAGATGCTTCAGGAGGTTCGAAACAGAGGGGACAAAGGGGAACTTCTGGCACGGAATGATGCTCTCCAGGTCCTACGCGTATACGCGAAACGAAAGGAGATCTCCGACCGGAACAATGGACCATTCGGCTATCGTGTGTGGTGGCTTACGCACGAGGTTCATGTCATGCGAGTAACAGGCCCGTTGGTCAAGCACTATGATGCCCGCTACATCATGCGGCCCGAGTTTGTACTGAACTTCATTGCGCTAGCACCTACAGCCCAGGAGGTTCGATCGGCATACGCGCATATATTCCCGACGTTACTCTCCATCAAGTTGTCGAATCGGATGAAGAACGACGTGTTCCACGATGTGCTAGATCGCTTCAAGAAGGCTTGTGAGTACGACCCGGCGCGCATTGAGGTGAAGATGCAGGAGCTGACCAATCGCCTGAAGGGCGACAACTACAAACAGTACGAGACCGAGCTCAGGAGCTCCAACGATGATTGATGTTCCGAGCTTGCGGTGCTGGCACCTTATGTAAGAAGCCCGCCTTGCGGCGGGCCTCCTCTGAAGAGCTTTCGCAAGCCATTCACATATTCCGTCGATACTCTCCACCAACGTCATAAAGCGCATGGCTGATCTGCCCTAAAGAATGCGTCTTCACCGCCTCCATAAGGCTGGCAAACACATTCTTCCGCTCCCGCGCCGTGGCCTGTAGCGCCTTCAACCCCTCGGGCGCGTAACCGTTGCGGTTGCCCTGATAGCCGGCGACGTTGTCGATCTGCTGGCCCTTCTCGCCTTCGGTGGAGCGGATCAGTTCGATCTCGGTGACGATGTCGCCGCCGTGGTCCTTCGGCAGGAAGGTGTTCACGCCGATCAGCGGCAACGTGCCGTCGTGCTTCTTGTGCTCGTAGTACAGGCTCTCTTCCTGGATCTTGCCGCGCTGGTACATGGTGTCCATGGCGCCCAGCACGCCGCCGCGTTCGCTGATGGCTTCGAATTCCTTGTAGACGGCTTCCTCGACGATGTCGGTGAGCTTGTCGACGATGAAGCTGCCCTGCCAGGGATTCTCGTTGAAGTTGAGGCCCAGTTCCTTGTTGATGATCATCTGGATCGCGACGGCGCGACGCACGCTTTCTTCCGTCGGCGTGGTGATGGCTTCATCGTAGGCGTTGGTGTGCAAGCTGTTGCAGTTGTCGAACAGCGCGTACAGGGCCTGCAGCGTGGTGCGGATGTCGTTGAACTGGATTTCCTGCGCGTGCAGCGAACGGCCGGAGGTCTGGATGTGGTACTTCATCATCTGGCTGCGCGCCGATGCACCGTAACGCTCGCGCATGGCACGCGCCCAGATGCGGCGGGCGACGCGGCCGATGACGGTGTATTCCGGGTCCATGCCGTTGCTGAAGAAGAACGACAGGTTCGGCGCGAAGTCGTCGATCTTCATGCCGCGCGCGAGGTAATACTCGACGATGGTGAAGCCGTTGCTGAGCGTGAAAGCCAGCTGGCTGATCGGGTTCGCGCCGGCTTCGGCGATGTGGTAACCGCTGATGGACACCGAGTAGAAGTTGCGGACGTTCTTGTCCACGAAGTACTGCTGGATGTCGCCCATCATGCGCAGGGCGAACTCGGTGCTGAAGATGCAGGTGTTCTGCGCCTGGTCTTCCTTGAGGATGTCGGCCTGCACGGTGCCGCGCACGGTGGCCAGCGTCTGCGCCTTGATGTTGGCGTAGGTGTCGGCGTCGATGATCTGATCGCCGGTCACGCCCAGCAGGCCGAGGCCGAGGCCGTCGTTGCCTTCGGGGAGCATGCCGCTGTATTCGGGACGCTTGCGACCTTCGAACAGCGCGTCGATCTTGGTGTGCGCTTCGTTCCAGCGCGCGTCGTCGGCGCGCAGGTACTTCTCGACCTGCTGGTCGATGGCGGTGTTCATGAACATCGCCAGGATGATCGGCGCCGGGCCGTTGATGGTCATCGACACCGAGGTGCTGGGCGCGCACAGGTCGAAGCCGGAGTACAGCTTCTTCATGTCGTCCAGCGTGGCGATGTTGACGCCGGAATTGCCGATCTTTCCGAAGATGTCCGGACGCACGGCGGGGTCTTCGCCGTAGAGTGTGACGGAGTCGAACGCGGTGGACAGGCGCGCGGCCGGCTGGCCGACGGACAGGTAATGGAAGCGGCGGTTGGTGCGCTCCGGCGTGCCTTCGCCGGCGAACATGCGGATGGGGTCCTCGCCGGTGCGGCGGTACGGATACACGCCGCCGGTGTACGGGTAGTAGCCCGGCAGGTTTTCCTTCTGCAGGAAGGTCAGCAGTTCGCCCCAGCTCTTGTAGGTGGGCGCGGCGATCTTCGGGATCTTCTGGTGGCTCAGCGATTCGCGGTAGTTCTCGACGCGGATCGTCTTGTCGCGCACCTGGTATTCGTTGACTTCGTCGGTGATGGACTTCAGGCGCGCGGGCCAGTCGCGCAGGAGCTTCAGCGCTTCGGAGGTGAGGGACTGGACGGCGTCGTTGTAGCGCTGGCGGAGCGTGAGCAGCGTCTTGTCGCCGCCGCTGGTGAGGGCGTCGCCGGCGTACAGATCAAGCGCCTTGGGCAGCGAGTCGTCGCCGAGGTCGTTCAACGACTGCCAGTAGCTCTGCGCGCGATCGGCAATGTCCGACTGCGTTTCGATCTGCGCATTGATGCCGCGGCCCTGCTCGGCGATTTCGGCCAGATACCGCACGCGTGCGCCCGGAATCAGCACGGTCGCGCGCGGTTCTTTCAACGAGGTGTCGATCTGCGGCGTCCACTTGCCTTCCGGCAGCGACAGCTTGTCGCGCAGCAGGCGGCACAGGTTCGCGAACATCCAGCTGATGCCGGGGTCGTTGAACTGGCTGGCGATGGTCGGATAAACCGGGACGTCCTCGTCCTTGGTCTGGAACGCGACGCGGTTGCGCTTCCACTGCTTGCGCACGTCGCGCAGCGCGTCTTCGGCGCCGCGCTTGTCGAACTTGTTGAGCACGACGAGTTCGGCGAAATCGAGCATGTCGATCTTTTCCAGCTGGCTCGGCGCGCCGAAGTCGCTGGTCATCACATACATCGGGAAATCGACGAGGTCGACGATTTCCGAATCGGACTGGCCGATGCCGGCGGTTTCGACGATGACCAGGTCGTAGCCCAGGCCCTTGAGGAACCCGATGCAGTCCTTCAGCACGGTGTTGGTCGCGGCGTGCTGGCGGCGCGTGGCCATCGAACGCATGTAGACGCGCTTGGAACGCAGCGAGTTCATGCGGATGCGGTCGCCCAGCAGCGCGCCACCGGTGCGGCGGCGCGTGGGGTCGACGGAGATCACGGCGATGCGCATCTCCGGGAAGCTGGCGAGGAAACGGTTGAGCAGTTCGTCGGTGACCGACGACTTGCCGGCGCCGCCGGTGCCGGTGATGCCGATGACGGGCGTCTTGCCGCCGGCCAGCTGCCACTGCTTGCGCAGGTGCGCGAGCTGGGCTTCGTCGAACACGCCTTCTTCAATCGCGCTGAGCGTGTGGCCGATGCTGATTTCGTCGTCGATGTCGGCCTGCTTGTCGGGATGCTGCGCGGACTTGCGCGCATCGCCGGCGCGGCGCACGACGTCCTCGATCATCGCCACCAGCCCCATGTGCATGCCGTCATTGGGGTGGTAGATGCGTTCGACGCCGTAGGCCTGCAGTTCGCGGATTTCTTCCGGCGTGATGGTGCCGCCGCCGCCGCCGAAGACGCGGATGTGGCCGGCGCCGCGCTCTTTGAGCATGTCGACCATGTACTTGAAGTACTCGACGTGGCCGCCCTGGTAGGACGAGAGCGCGATGCCGTCGGCGTCTTCCTGCAGCGCGGCGCGGACGACGTCTTCCACGGAGCGGTTGTGGCCCAGGTGGATGACTTCCGCCCCCTGCCCCTGGATCAGGCGCCGCATGATGTTGATGGCGGCGTCGTGCCCGTCGAACAGGCTGGCGGCGGTGACGAACCGCAGCGGCGTGGTCTCGGGGGAAGCTTCGGGCAGGTTGCTGGCGGGGGTGCTCATTGCGCTCAGATACGGAAACGATCGAATCCGTATTGTAGCCCGAGGGGGATTAGGGGCTTGTTGTGCGGCGCAAGAAGCGGGGCGTTGTAGCCCGGGTAAGCGCAGCGCACCCGGGTCAGGCGTGACAGACCCCGGGTGCGCTTCGCTTACCCGGGCTACGAGGGCGGGCATCGTGCGTGCGGGCGTGATCGCGCGCCCCGACCCTCACCCCAACCCCTCTCCCGGGGGAGAGGGGCTTTGATCACCGTCATCCCGGCGAAGGCCGGGATCCGGGCCTTCACACGTTCAAAGATGTCACCCGGCGCTTCGATGCTGCGGGCCTGGGTCCCGGCGTTCGCCGGGATGACGGTTCTGGACGACGGTTTCAATTCGACGCAACGACGCTGGTTAATCAAACGGGGCGAAGACCTTCGTTCGCCCGGACGCTTCAGGGGACATCGTGAGACTCCACCAACCGCCCGTTCCGGCAAAGCGGCCGCTTCTTTCTGGCTACACTCGCCCTGTCATTTCGCGAGCCGCCATGAACGAAGACGCCGTCCTGCTCGACCTCCGCCGCCGTGCGCACGACGGCTCACCCGTGGCGCTGTACCAGCTGGCCTCGGCGCTGGTGGTCCGGCACGAACTGGACGAGGCGTTCACCCTGCACCGTCGCGCCGCCGAAGCCGGGCTTGCGAACGCGCAGATCGAATACGCCCGCATGCTGATGTACGGCGTGGGTTGCGACGCCGAACCGGTCCGCGCCGCCGAATGGCTGCTGCGCGCCGAATCGGTGGGAAGCCCGATCGCCTCCTATTTCCTCGCACTGATGTCACTGGGCGGCCGCACGCTGCCGCGCGATGGCCGCATCAACGAACGCGTGCTGCGCGCGGTGCGTGCCGATTACCCGCCCGCGCTGCGCGCCGCCGCGGTGCATTTCGGCCGCAAGGCCGCGCCGGCGGACCAGCTGCGCTGCCTGCAACTGCTCGAACGCGCGACGGGACTGGGCGACGTCGTGTCGGCACGTTTGTTCGGCGAACGCCTCGCACGCGGCGAAGGCGACGCGCCGCAGCCGGATGCGGCACACGAACTTCGCGTGCAGCTGCGCGCGCACGGCATCAAGGCGCTGCCGGCGATCGTCGTTCCCGAATACGCAGCGAACGTGTCCTCGCCCGGCGTGCTGTCGATGGAGGACGTGTTGCAGCCGGTCGACCTGAAACTGCAGGCGTCGCGCCCGCATGTGATGACGGTGGACGGCCTGCTCAATGCCGACGAATGCCGCCTGCTGGTCGCCAATGCCGAGATGCACCTGACGCGGTCGCGCACGGTGGATCCGGAAACGGGATTGCCGATCGAACAGGAGATCCGCACCAGCAGCGATGCGGCGTTCGATGCGATCCAGGAAGACCTCGCGCTGCGTTGCGTACAGCTGCGTATGGCGAGCGCAGCGGGCGTCCCGCTGGACCACGCCGAACACCTGGTCGTGCTGCGCTACGAACCGGGCCAGGAATACCGGCCGCATCGCGATTACCGCCCCGCCAGTTCCATCGAACGCGACAAGCCGCAGGCCGGCAACCGCATGCGCACGATCTGCGCGTACCTAAACGAGGTCGAAGCCGGCGGGCAGACCGAATTCCCCGTCGCCGGGCTCAAGGTCGAACCGCGCCCGGGCCGCGCGGTGGTGTTCGACAACCTGCATGCGAATGGCGCGCCGGACGTGGACTCGCTCCACGCGGGACTGCCGGTGGAACGCGGCGAGAAGTGGCTCGCCACGTTGTGGCTGAGGCAGGCGCCGTATCGCGGCTTCTGAACGGTGTTAACTGAACGGGCATCGCGGCTTAAGCCGTCCGTCGGCATGCCTGTCCCTCCCCGCCGATTGCATTAGACTGTCGCGCCTGCGGCGGGGTGATCCACCTCACCCGCAGAGGCGAATCCATTTCGATTCAACGACTTACCCATCACAGTTGGCGCAAAGCGCGACGCGCAACACCTCGCGCCAACAGCGGAGCACCCGATGATTTTCGAAACGCTGGACACCTTCGGCCACGAGCAGGTCGTGTTTTGCCACAACAAGGACGCGGGCCTGAAGGCCATCATCGCGATCCATAACACCGTGCTCGGTCCGGCCCTCGGCGGTACGCGCATGTGGCCGTACAAGACCGAGCAGGACGCGCTCAACGACGTGCTCCGCCTGTCGCGCGGCATGACCTACAAGAACGCGGTCGCGGGCCTGAACATCGGCGGCGGCAAGGCGGTGATCATCGGCGATCCGTCCACCGACAAGTCCGAGGCGCTGTTCCGCGCGTTCGGCCAGTTCGTCGAAGCGCTGGGCGGCCGTTACATCACGGCCGAGGACGTCGGCATCGACGTCAACGACATGGAATACGTGTACCGCGAGACCGAGTACGTCACCGGCGTGCACCAGGTCCACGGCGGTTCGGGCGACCCGTCGCCGTTCACCGCGTACGGCACGCTGCAGGGCCTGATGGCCACGCTCAACAAGCGTTTCGGCGACGAGGAAGTGGGCAAGTACTCCTACGCCGTGCAGGGCCTGGGCCACGTGGGCATGGAGTTCGTGAAGCTGCTCAAGGAGCGCGGCGCGAAGATCTTCGCAACCGACATCAACAAGGGCCTGGTCGACAAGGCCGTGTCCGAGTACGGCGTCGAGGCCGTGGGCCTGGACGAGATCTACGACGTCCCGGCCGACGTGTACTCGCCGTGCGCGCTGGGCGGCACCGTCAACGAGAACACCCTGCCGCGTCTGAAGAGCAAGGTGATCTGCGGCGCGGCGAACAACCAGCTCGCCAACAACGCCATCGGCGACGAAGTGGCCAAGCGCGGCATCCTGTACGCACCGGATTACGCGGTGAACGCGGGCGGCGTGATGAACGTGGCGCTGGAACTGGACGGCTACAACCGCGAGCGCGCCATGCGCATGATGCGCACGATCTATCACAACCTCGCGCGCATCTTCGAGATCGCCGAGCGTGATGCGATCCCGACCTACCGCGCCGCCGACCGTCTGGCCGAAGAGCGCATCAACGCGATCGGCAAGCTGAAGCTGCCGCTGGGCCGTTCGGCTCCGCGCTTCCAGGGCAGGATCCGCGGCGGGCATTGATTCCGTCTGACGGCATCGTGCTGACGTGATGAAAACGCCCGGCTTGCCCGGGCGTTTTCTTTTGGGCGTTTCTTAGGGCCTTTTCATCTGATCTTTTGGGTTTGAGCCCAGGCGAACGCGCCAGATCAGTTGTCATCCCGGCGAAAGCCGGGACCCAGGCCCGCACCTTCGTGGGAACTCCCTGATCGATGAACCATTCCACCGTCATTCCCGCGAAAGCTGGAACCCATCTTGCTCTTGCAGTTGCATCGCGGCGTACACACAGAAGCAAAAATGGGTTCCAGCTTTCGCTGGAATGACGAAGGTGAGGTGTGACAGCTTGATGGCCTGGGTCCCGGCCTGCGCCGGGATGACGACGGTAGGTGCGATAAAGGTGCGACGACGTGAGCCTGCGAACACATGGCGTCCGGATCGGTTGGCAACGACCCTCCAACGACCAGAGCCACACGAACTTTTCAGGCAATTCCGACAGACTCGGCCGCGCCTGGCGCGCAAAGTGCAGCGTCCCCACCAGGAGTTGCCCCATGCGAGCCCCCTTCCCCCTCGCCGCGCTTTGCCTGACCGCCGCCTTCGCAGCCCATGCCGGCGACGGACATATCGATTACGACCACCAGCCGCAATGGCAGGCCGCGCACGACATGGCGCAGTCGCCGATCGACATCGTCACGCACGACGCGGTTCCCGCTGCGCGCGATGAACCCGAAGCGCTGGTGTTCTCGCATACGCACGCGCCGATGGAGGCCGTGGACAACGGCCACGCCGTGGAAGTCGAAACGCACGCCACGGACGCGACGATCCGCGGTCGCCACTTCACGCTCGCACAGTTCCATTTCCACGCCGCCAGCGAGCACACCTTCGATGGCAAGCACTACCCGCTGGAAGCCCATTACGTCTTCAAGGCGCAGGACGGACGCCTGGCCGTGGTGGGCGTGATGTACGAGGTCGGCCAGGCCAATCCGCAGGCGCAGGCGGTGCTCGACAGTCTCGCGCACAAGCGCAACGCGCCGCACGAAGTCGACATCGACGCGCTGCTGCCGGCGCAGCGCGGGTACTACCACTACCTGGGCTCGCTGACCACGCCGCC